>ERZ773258.1126-NODE-1126-length-23598-cov-5.963471_pt1 | contig 23598 bp, 19 predicted proteins | sample MGYA00511962_ERZ773258 | MGnify/ENA primary metagenome ERZ773258 (study PRJEB29015, sample SAMEA2737755) | human gut metagenome | biome: human gut; feature: human-associated habitat; material: faeces | place: China | collected 2012 ... | reverse complement strand
AATCTATTTCTCCACCAGAAATTCACATCACTTTCAATCAAACACAGACCGTTTGGAGACTTTGCTGTAACTTATAAGAAGAATAGCATCATCATTATTATTCAATCATAACAGGCGGTCTGCACAAAAGATATACAGGCAAATCCCGACGGAAAGACTTACGATTATACCCTATCCTGCTGCTCTGTTGTCGATTGATCATGTAACTCTTGACGAATAATTGCACGATTTTTCCGTCCGTCCACAAATATATACAGAGGTGAAGGGAACCGTACATGACGAATATGTTCACTTTCGTACAGAGCGGGTAATGCTTCGAGTTGTGCCACATCGAAACAGCCATCTCCCTGGAAAGGATTAATCGTGACATACCCAACGCCAAAAGAGGTCAAGTTCTGGAAAAAGTGAGTACCCTGACTGGGTTCGACCCGGAAATTCTCCAAACCACATTCGACGATCACTTTGGCTTCAGAGATATGCGGCCACTTGATCGGCACTCCCAACCATGGATCACTCGACCCCCAACGTCCCGGACCAATTAATACATAGGAACGTTTTTCGTTCCGCATCTGGGTATTGAGACGATTGACCTCTTCGGCCATCTGCTGAGTGTGCGAAGCATCGAAACGATCGGGTCGAATATAGATCACATCGCTAACTCCATCAATGGCTCCAAGCCCCAATGCACTTTCGGCATAGATCAATGCTCCGTCACGATTCACATGCTCCCAATCAAGAGAGGTGTTCGAAGGACCTTCGACAATCGGACGAATCTGCAACAGATCAAAGATTTTATCCTCACCGTATGGCACATCCATATTGACAGCAAACTCGATTTCAACCGGACAGCGCAACTCCTGCTCACCATAAGCCAACATATCACAGAGAATCTCTGCCAAAGGAATCGTATCGTATTTGAGAATCTGGGAAAAGGTGATAATTTTCCTACCCTCTTCAAAACTGCTGTCCGAAATGCGCTGATTCTGCATATCCCATGTGGATGCGACATAACGCATATTGCGGAAATGACGGGCTTTGTTGATTTCAAAACTCTGGAGGTTTACGGCATCGTCAAGCGAAGTTTTGAACTCCTCGGGACGAAGATCCAACGCATACATGATGCGTTGGGTATCCCGCAGGGCAAATTCTGGGGTCGAAAGTTGCAATACATTCCGCGGATAACGGGGCGAAAAGCGGAGGGTTTGTCCTCCTTCCACCACCAGTTTTCCCAAGCCGAAAGCCATATTGACAATGCCATCTTCGGGTTTTTCATCTCCGATTGGATAGTAGTTGAGGGATCGGGCCACTCCCGAAATGGTGGGGAAGAAATAGCCGCTATCCTCGGTTCCACACACATCCTGGATCACCACAGCCATCTTCTCTTCGCTCAAGAGGTTGGAGCTGGCCTGAATATAGGCTCGACTTGCGGCAAAATAGACCGATGCATAGACACTTTTGATCGCCTTGCCCAACAGACGGAGCATCTGATCCTCATTTTTCGTTTTGGGGATCATATAGGTGGAATAGATTCCCGCAAATGGCTGGTAATGGGAATCTTCCAGCTTTGAACTGGATCGAACGGCCAGCGGGCCGGTCACTGTGCGGATATAAGCTCTCAGATCGTTAACCAACGCCTCGGGTAAACGTGAGCTGACAAATTCGGAGAGAATCTCTTCGTCGCTGACATCGGAATTGATAACATACATCAAACCATTATCCCGAATGAACTGATCAAAATAGTCGGTAGCCACCACCACCGTACAGGGCAGCATCACCTTGACCCCTTCGTATTTATCGTACAGATTGAACCTCTGCAACATATTATTAATAAAGGCCAACCCACGGGCTTTTCCGCCCAAAGAGCCTTCACCGATACGGGCAAACCAAATGTATCGGTTGTAGGTTTGGGCATCGAAGTGGGCCACCACACCATGCCCCTGCACAATACGGTACTCGGTAATAGCCTTCGATACGAACTCCCGGAGTTCATCCACCGTGGCAAAATGGTTTTCGGTCACTGACTTAAACATTCCAGCCAGCCGAAACAGACCACGCGCATACATCCATTTTGAAAAACGATTGCGTGCCGTATAGTACAACAACACATCTTCCGGTATCTCCTGCACCAAACGCTGCATATCTCGCAAGTCTCGGGCCCGACCGATCACCGCTCCCGTTTTGGGATCACGGAACACGAAATCGCCAAATGCGAACTCCTCACTGATGTAGTCGCTCAATTCGATCAACAGAGTTTTTGAATACTTCACGACGAAACCGACTCCCAACTCTTGCGCCGTAGCCCGCATACTCTCCTGCGAAGATTGCAACAGGAACGGCATATGCGGATCGTCGTTACGGATAAGCCGACAAAGATCGATTCCGGCATCCAATTTTTCACTCTCAGAAGGATCATTTTTATGCACTACAAAACCCACGTCGGAAATGACTCCCAGCAAGTTGCTCTTGTAACGTTCATAGAGCATCACGGCCTCTTCATAATTGGTAGCCAGCAAAATTTTCGGACGTCCTCGTTTCCGCAACATCTGCTGCTGCTCATTCAGAGCCTCCTTCAAAAACTCGGCACTTTGCTGCAGCACCAGACGATAAATAGCCGGCAGGTAGGTCGAATAGTAGCGGATCGAATCCTCAACCAACAGGATCGACTGCACCCCTACCCCAAGAATATCGTTATCGGCATTCATCCGATCTTCGATCAGTTTGACAATGGCCAAAATCAGATCGGCATTTCCGTGCCAGCAGAAGATATAATCGATGGCGGAACGATCTTCATGTTCAATTCGGCGATAAATATCTTTCGAATAGTTGATCAACAGCACGAACGGCAAATCAGCATGCAGGGCTTTCAGTTGTTTGGAAAAATGGAACACATCCAAATCTCCGACATTGAACATACTGATCACCAGGTCAAAATCATTCCGTTGTTTGAGTACCTCAACCGCTTCAGTGGCACTGCTTACACGCGTAAACGATGGAGGGTTACTCAAATTCAGCTCCATGTACTCGCGGTTGATTTGGACTTCGAGTCGTCCGTCCTCTTCAAGGGTATATGCATCGTAACTACTGCAAATCAACAAAATACTGCGAATACGGCGACTCATCAGATTGTGGTAGTCGATACCGCGTAACGGTTGTGCTGAAGTCGAAATGGTATGGTGTGCCATAACTTGTGACGCTTTTCTGTAGTCAATACAACAATGAGCAAATTTCTGATCTCAAATAGCCACCCGCCTGCACCTATAAAATACAGCATCTCAATTAAGTTTTTTGCAAGTCGTCAATGCTCTTCTTAAAAGGGAATTGCATGGCCATCTTCACAAATGTACAAAAATCCGACACGCCACTACACCCTCTTATGTTTTTCTTGATGGTACTGCCACTGAAAAATATTCTTCGTAACAATATTCCAGGACTGTGCGCATTGTTCACGATCTGTAAAAACTGGTTTCGATATGATAAAAATCCTATCATACAACCAGACATACACTCCGTCTTATTCCAACACAAAAGCAAATCCTTTTATGAAAGGATAAGGCAAGATAAATGGAGAAATAGGACGAATTTTCTGGCAGACGTGTCGTTTTTTCTCCATTTTTCGAAAAATATACTTGTTAAAACAAGTTGTTTCGGTTAAATTTGTTCTCGCCAAAAACAAATAACCTAATCTAACCACATAAATACATGAGCCAAAACTCGAAACTGGTCACCCGATCAGTGTTAGTACCGTTTATACTGGTTACCTCTCTCTTTTTCGCCTGGGGCTTTGCCAATGACATCACCAACCCCATGGTAAAAGCATTCTCCAAAATTTTCCGAATGAGCACTACCGATGGTGCACTGGTACAACTGGCCTTTTATGGCGGATATTTCGCCATGGCTTTCCCCGCCGCACTGTTCATTCGCAGATACTCATACAAAACCGGCATTTTGGTAGGTCTTGCCCTGTATGCTTGCGGCGCACTGCTTTTCATTCCTGCCAGCAAAACAGGCCTTTATTTTCCATTCTTAATTGCCTACTTTATTCTCACCTGCGGTCTCTCGTTCCTCGAAACCAGCTCAAACCCATACATCCTGAGCATGGGCGATGAGGCCACCGCAACCCGACGTCTCAACTTGTCGCAGGCTTTCAACCCAATCGGATCGCTGTTGGGAATGTATTGCGCCATGGAGTTCATCCAGGCCCGCATGAGTCCTCTCGATACGGCCGAACGTGCACAACTCTCCGACGCCGAATTCGAAGCGCTCAAAGCCGCCGATCTGAATGTATTGATCACCCCGTATGTCATCGTAGGTTTGGTAATCCTGGCCCTCTTTTTCTTGATCTATTTCACCAAAATGCCGAAAAATGGGGACAAAGACAACTCGATGAATTTGGGACAGGTCTTGAAACGTATCTTGGCTATTCCCCGCTATCGTGAAGGTGTAATTGCCCAATTTTTCTATGTAGGGGCGCAAATCATGTGCTGGACCTTTATTATCCAGTACGGAACCCGCGTCTTCACCCATATGGGTATGGAGGAGCAGGATGCCGAAGTGCTGTCGCAACAGTACAACATCGCCGCTATGGCCATCTTCTGCGTCAGCCGATTCATCTGCACCTTCCTGATGAAATATTTTTCACCAGGCAAGCTGCTGATGATCTTCGCCGTAGCCGGAGTAGCCCTGACCGCCGGTGTAATCGGATTCCAAAACATTTACGGCATGTATTGTCTGGTAGGGGTTTCTGCTTGCATGTCGTTGATGTTCCCAACCATTTACGGTATTGCTCTTGAAGGGCTGGGCGACGATGCCAAATTCGGAGCAGCAGGTCTGATCATGGCCATTTTAGGTGGATCCATCATGCCTCCCGCCCAAGCAGCCATTATCGACCAAGGTACGCTGTTCGGCATGCCGGCCGTAAACGTCTCATTCATCTTGCCGTTGATCTGTTTCGTTGTGATTATCATTTATGGCTACCGTAGCCATACAATCCACCACAAAGATCGTCGGCTTGCAGCCAAAGCCCGCGCTTAACCATAGTAATTCCTATAAAATTATAGAGCCGACTCATAAAACGTGAGAGGATAGAGGATAAATATAGATGAATCTGAATCTCACGTTTTGATTCGCCTCCCTGTTTCGGACACAAATTAACACCGAACCTTATGAAACCGTTCCGAATCAGCACATTGGGTCTGTACTGCATCCTATTGGGAATTTTACTCACAGGATGTCACCAACCAACACCCAATCCAACAGCAATCGGTTCGGATACCAATAGACAAACAACTGATACCATGTGGAAACAAGAGTTTGAACAACTGCTACCTAAATTGGGCCATCGCAACTGGATTTTGGTTGTCGATCAGGCATACCCTTTACAAAGCGCTCAAGGTATTATTACGATCGATACAGAACAACCGCTCCCCGCCATACTGAAAGAGCTGGTCAACATGTTAAACCAAGCCCCACACGTCAAACCGATCTACTATACCGATTTGGAGTTGCAGGCTCTTTCCGACGAGATTTGCCCTAGAGCCGAACAGGCCCGACTGGATATTTTCAACAAACTGAATGGAGCACAAGTCAATACAATTCTCCACGAAGAGGTATTTGCTAAAATTGACGCTGCATCCAAACTGTTCACCACAGTTGTTCTCAAGACACAATCTCGAATTCCCTACTCTTCAGTCTTTATCGAACTGGATTGTGGCTACTGGACATCAGACGCAGAAGAGGCTCTTCGCGCCAAGATGAAGACGATGTAACCGAACGCACTTTTCGCAGCTACACACGATACAAACTGTCGTCCGCGTGCAGCATATCATCAAAAGGATAAAACTGCCCTCGACAATTCAAACTAATCGCGAGTATAAACTGTTAATTCAGTTTTCAAGTCATAGCTGCGTATTGGGGAGACACTAAAGCACTAAGATAAATTAGATGTAAATTTACCTTAGTGTATTATTTCAGCAACCTAACCTAAATAAAATAAAAGCGACCGCCCATTGACTAAAGATCAATGGGCGGTTTTCATATCATGTACTTATGCCCTCCACTTAAATAAGATGCATAAATCATTTTCAGAACACCTTTCCTTTTATTAATTAAGGCAGGTCAAACCTATAAACAAAGAGCAATTCCACCGCACGAACACTCCAATATCTTGGAAAGTACCACAACAGCATTACCTCAAAAAGTCACACACCAATGTGATCTGAAATATTATCAACCAACGGTTAACTATAATCCGATCAGTCGCAATTCATCGGCAATCGCCCCTTCACGACGAACAATCGTGAGCAACTGCTCTTGCATCTCTTCAGAAGGGGTAATCACTCCACGTGCTTCAGGATGATGCAAAATCCACTCCAGGCCTGCATTTTGCAAAGCAAACGTGGTTTCAATATAACGCAAGTGGGTCGGCTCGTCCAATGCAAAATTGACTGCCACTTTGCGATTCAACACGGCTGATTCCGGAAATTTATCCCCGTACTCATCTTCAGCCCCAATATTCACCAAAAGTTGTCCTTGCAAGAAGGGTTCAACAGGATATGACCGACTGATCACCCCTGCAACTGAAGTGGCGGTTACAATATGCGTCGCACGCTGCACCGCTGCAATCACGGCATCCCGATCCGTCATATCAATAAACGGAAACGCCCCGACCGGCGTCTGCTGCAGCCGATCGCACATCGATCGGGCCTCCACCACCTCGACCTGAGCGCCGGCTGTTTTTAACCGGATACCTACTCCACTTCCAATCTTACCGAACCCAAACAGCAGCCATCGCTGAGATGCATCAACCTGATGGCCGAACAACTGCAATCCCCGAATCAATCCGTCTCCGGTTCCGAGTGCCCCTTCAATACGTTTGATCCTACTACCATCCGTATTAAAGCAGGGCTTAGCTGAATTTTCATAATAGGATATACCGGAATGGGTCAGTTCAGCAAAACCATACCGGGGATGCAGATCACTATGCAGGCCTATACAATCCGAGATCAAATCAAACTCATCACTCTTGTCTCGAACGACACGCAATCCGATCTGCTCCGCCCAATCAATAAAGGCTGGATCGAAAGGCACACCTTTGATATGGGAGAGTGTCACCTGAGCTCCACCGGCAATAAGTGGTAAAAATTTGGCAATCGTATTAAAGAAAAGAGGTGTCGCCTCCAAAATTTTTAATCCAGCAAATGGTTTTCTTGACTCAAAATCTGCATACTGAGCTCGAATAACGGGATAATCCTCCGGACGATAATGTTTCTGGAGATAAGTCAATAATTGATCAACCATCATAAAATGCATTATATATCCGATCTTCAAGTTGTTATGTAAATAACAGTCGATCGGAGCAAACAAAAATACAACATTTTAAAATACGCTAAGTATTGCAAATATGCAATCCAAACTACCTATAAACGCTCTCACTCGAAGATAAAAAAGATGATTTATTCCGCATCAAATGGTGTTTTTTACGAAAAAAGAATTACTTTTGACTCACTGAAAATTTATGCAGGGAGTTTTGTGTAATTTTCTCACAGAAAAACACATTTTGTTTTTTCCCAAACGTAAAGCGCAAAAATTGACTAATTTTCAAAATAAAACTTTAACTTGTAGAAGGAAAACAAAAAAACAACCAAACCAAACAAACCAATCAATACTTAAAACATGAAAACAAAATCTTCTAAACCTGCAAAGAATTCTGTAGGCGGCGTACGTACTGCCGGTGTTGTTCTGCTGATTTGCTTCATCATCGCAGTATGCCTGTTCAACTTCTTGTTCGGTAACCCTGCAAACTTCCAGGGTGGTGATCCTAACAACCATCCGCTGCCAGGTAACCTGTTGGGTACTATCTACAAAGGTGGTGTTATCGTGCCTGTACTTCAGACTCTGTTCTTGACCGTATTGGTTCTGAGTGTTGAGCGTTGGTTCGCTATCCGCAAAGCTAACGGTAAAAGTAACCTGACCAAATTCGTTCGCAACGTGAAAGATTGCCTCGAAAAGAACGACTTGGACGGTGCTCGTGCATTGTGCGAGAAACAGCGTGGTTCAGTTGCTAACGTTGTTTTGTCAGCTCTGGAGACCTACTCTCAGGTAGAAAACGATAGCACTCTGAACAAAGAGCAGAGCGTTGCAGCTATTCAGAAACGTCTGGAAGAGGCTACCGCTTTGGAGTTGCCTACTCTGGAGCAGAACCTGCCGGTTATCGCAACCATGACTACTCTGGGTACTCTGGTCGGACTTCTCGGTACCGTTATCGGTATGATCCGTGCATTCGCCGCTCTGGCAAACGCTGGTGCTCCTGACTCAATCGCACTGTCAACCGGTATCTCTGAGGCCTTGATCAATACCGCATTCGGTATCGCAACTGGTGCTTGCGCCGTTATCTCTTACAACTACTACACTAGCAAAATCGACAAACTGACTTACAGCATCGACGAAGTAGGTTTCACCATCGTTGCAGCTTACAACGTAGCACACAAATAAACCCATCAGACACGTTTAGCTATGCCTAAAGTAAAAGTAAAAAGAAAAAGTACGTTCATCGACATGACTGCCATGAGCGATGTGACCGTACTTTTGCTTACTTTCTTCATGCTGACGTCGACCTTCATCCAGAAGGAGCCTGTCCAGGTAAATACGCCGGGTTCAGTTTCTGAGATCAAAATTCCGGAAACAAACATCCTGCAAATCCTGGTAGACCCCACAGGCAAGGTATTTATGAGCCTTGACCGCCAGGAAGATCGTGTCGAAGTGCTGAAGAAGATGGGTGAACAGTACGGCGTATCGTTCACGAACGAGGAGCTGAACAAATTTAAATTGGCCAACTCGTTCGGCGTGGACATCAGAAAGATGAAACAATTCTTAGACCTGCCTTCTGACCAACAGGATGCAAATCTGCCTAAGTTGGGAATCCCGACTGACAGTACCAACAACCAGTTCAAAGAGTGGGTTAAGATTGCACGTGAACAGAACCGTGATCTGCGTATCGCCATCAAAGCGGACCAGACCACTCCTTACGCACAGATCAAAACCATTATGACCTCTCTGCAGGATATCCGCGAAAACCGGTATAACCTGATCACTTCCCTCAAAGCCGCATCTAGCGACATGTAAACGTTAATCGATTAAAAGTAAAAAGCATATGGCTGAAGTACAACAAAAAGATAACGGAGGGAAGCAGAAAGGCAAACAGAAGAAAATGACCATCCGCGTGGACTTCACCCCGATGGTGGATATGAACATGCTTCTGATCACTTTCTTCATGCTGTGTCCCTCCCTCAGCAAGCCGCAAACCATGGAAATCAGTATGCCTTCTAACGACAAAGTAACCGAAGAAGAGCAGAACAAAGTACAGGCTTCGCGCGCTATTACCGTCCTGCTGGGCGCTGACAACCAATTGTTCTATTATGCTGGTGAACCAAGCTATGAGGACTATACTTCATTGAAAGAGACCTCATACGAACCTGATGGTTTGCGCGCCTTGTTGCTCAACCGCAACAAAGAGGTCGTAACCAAAATGAACCAGTTGAAACAGGACAAAGCTGATAACAAACTCACTGAAGAGCAATACGACGAAAAGGTTAGCGAGCTGCGCAAAACCGAAAGAACTTCACCGATCGTCTTGATCAAGGCTACCGATGAAGCCAGCTACAAAAACCTGATTGACGTATTGGACGAAATGCATATCTGCAATATCAGCAAATACGCGATCGTCGATATCACTGATGGAGACAAGTTCTTGATGGAGAACTTGCTGAGCAAAGGTGGATTGACCGAACAGATCGACCGCTCAAAATAATCAACTAACACGCATTAAACCGAAAGAAAATGGCTAAAATAGATTTGACTTCGAGAGAGTGGTGCGAGTTGGTATTTGAGGGTAAAAACAAAGCCTACGGTGCCTATGAGATGCGTCAAACCTCTCCTTCGCGCCACAATAAGGCTCTTGTGATTGTCGTCATCTTCATCTTAATCGCTTTCTCACTCCCTTTCCTGTTGAAAGCAGTAGCTAATCAAGAGGATAAAGAGACTATGACAGAGGTAACTTCTTTTGCTGACTTGGATACTCCGGAAGAGGAACCAGAACAGCAAGAGCTCAAAAAACCGGATCTTCCTCCTCCTCCCCCACTGAAAAGTACCATCAAGTTCACCCCTCCGGTGATCAAGAAGGACGAAGAGGTGCGCGAAGAGGATGAGATGAAGACTCAGGAAGATTTGAACCTCAACAAAACCGCAATCTCTATCGCTGATATCAAAGGTACCGATGACATTCATGGTAAAGATATCGCTGATATCCGTGAAGTCGTTAAGGAACCTGTAGAAGAGAAAAAACAGGAGATTTACCACACTGTAGAGCAGATGCCACAGTTCCCGGGTGGTGACACCGAGTTGTTGAAATATATCCGTGACAACTTGCAGTATCCGCAAGCTGCTTTGGAAAACAACATTCAGGGACGTGTTATCGTACAGTTCGTCGTTGGTAAAGATGGTAAGGTAACCAATGTACAGATTCTGAAAGGTGTAGACCGTTTGTGCGACCAAGAAGCTGTTCGTGTGATCGAGTCAATGCCACAATGGATCCCTGGTAAACACAATGGTGTTGCCGTACCAGTTTACTACCGCGTACCGGTAACCTTCAAGATTCTTCGATAAGAATTTCAACCTATCATTATACCGGACATTCCACAAAGGAGTGTCCGGTATTTTTTTGTTATTAAGTGCTCACTCTATTTCAGACACTTTAAGATAGCAAACAATTGAGCACACATTCGTATAGTAACAATAGGATCATTTCACAACATACCTTAATCATCACCTCTACAATCGGAAGCAACAATCCCCCGCCGATTGTATCAGCAACGGGCCCAATACATGCAACCCTATTAATCATCAATCATCTATTTTACTCAGTCCCATTGTTTTATCACTGAATAATTACTATATTTAAAAACCAGAATAAATCGCCCGCACATATTTCAGGTTAGGGAGCCAAAGAGGCACCTCTTAGACAGCATTTTTCAGCTAACGAACCTGAGGCCAGTTTGCAGACACGCCGTACCTTGCATCAGCACCCATCAAATAGATTTATGGGAAGGTCATTGCAATTCAATTATACGCTTGAATAACAGAACATAACCATTCTAATCAACTCACAGCTCTTTACCATGTCTTTCAAAAGGGAAAGAATCGAGACTCCTGTCAAAAGTAACACGAAACATAAATTCGATATCTGCCATGAAAAAACGGACGACAACTTTGGCCATCGTGCTATTAGTAATGGGGAGCGTAATTGTGTCCTACTGTCTGACCAACGATTTAGGGGGATTCATGACCGACAAAACAATAGCAAACACATCTGTAATCCAGACACAAAATTCAGCTATTGAAACAAAAGAGACAACGGTACAACAACCAAACAAAGAGACAAATCGAAAAATTTACCAAACGGTCGAACAGATGCCCGAATTTCCGGAAGGAATGCAAGCTTTATTGCACTATATCCGAAGCCATCTGCAACCCCCACCCGATTCCATACGGAATCGTATTCAGGGCAGAGTAATCGTCCGGTTCGTGGTGGAACCGGACGGAACAATTACCAACGCTGAGGTTATTAAAGGGCTTCATCCGTTTTGTGATCGAGAGGCCATTCGTCTTATCGAGTCCATGCCGCAATGGATTCCGGGTAAACACAATGGTATCGCCGTACCGGTCTACTTTTACATACCGGTCAGTTTTACGATCACCAATTACATGACAGGCAATCCGTCTCTGGGACCAATCTCAATAGCAGATCGTCCGGATCGGGTAAAAATACTAGATCACCCGATTGTGGACAGAATAACAGGTAATAGACAAACAACGGTCCCTGAAATATACTATGTTGTCGAACAGATGCCCCGATTTCCGGGCGGTGATACTGCAATGCTGAAATACATTCGTGAAAATCTACGTTATCCGCAGGCAGCCATCGAAAAGGAGATTCAAGGGAGGGTGATTGTGAAATTAGTTGTGAATACCGATGGAACCTTGTCAGACATTTACGTAATCAAACCGTTAGATCCGCAGTGTGACCAGGAGGCGATCCGCATCATACAATCGATGCCCCGCTGGATTCCCGGCCGACACAATGGGGTTGCCGTACCAGTTTACTACCTCGTACCGGTAACCTTCAAAATTTGATGAACGGATTTTGGGATCAACCTTCACTCGAGAACACCTTAGCTCAATCCCTTTTGCTACATATACACAAGAGTTTACTACATAGGGCAAGAGGGCAGGATACCAACAGTCCTCTTCCCGACTGCAATTCTTTGCATTAGTTCTCTCAAACGAGACAATATTCAGTCCTCTGTCTCGTTAAAAGAATATTCCCTACAAAGAGGAAATACCTCCTGAGAAAGTTGTGTAGAGTCATCGTTAAACATGAGCTAACCAAGATTGGACAAAGGAAAGAAAATAGTCGACGGAAAAGCTATTTTTCTCTACATAAACATAGGTATTCATACGATTTTCTTATCTTTGCATAAATAGGGATCAAAGCTATGGGATACAAGGATAGAACAAAGCCCCGCACAGGCAAAGAATTGGTCATGTATGCGTTCGGCATATTTATGCTTATCTTCTATTTGGGAATGGCCTATATCTTTCTGTTCTCGAAAGTTTTAACAGAAAATCTGTCCCCCACCGTTCGATATATCATGGGAGGCATTTTTTTAGTTTACGGCATATTCCGCTTATATCGGCAAATTCGTATCGGTAAAGCAAGCACGTACGGCACTTACGAAAACGAAGACTAAAAAAAAATGATCATGACAAAACATATTGCATTCATCCTTCTGTTGGGAATGGCTGTAACGGCAACCTCCTGCCGCAATAAGACCCAAGCCCCAACTGACACCGTTTCGAGTGGTGTGATTAAGATCAGTGTGGATGAAAGTTTCCGTCCCCTGATCCAGGAAGAGATTGACGTATATGAAGGATTATACCCCGCTGCGGGTTTGATTCCCGAATATACGAGTGAAGTCGAAGCGATCAACTTGTTATTAAAGGACAGCGTTCGGTTGACAGTAAGCACTCGCAGACTGACCGAAGCGGAGATTAATGGTCTCCAAGAAAAAAAGCTGTTTCCCAAAGAGATCAAAATTGCCACAGATGGTATCGCGCTCATTACGCATAAACAAAATGCTGATACAATCTTATCCGTACCGGATTTGACAAAAATCCTTACCGGCAAAATTACCCAATGGAGCGAGCTCGATCCGAAAAGTAAACTTGGCAAAATTCAGGTGGTCTTCGATAACAGCAACTCGAGCACAATCCGATATGCTATCGATTCGCTTTGCAAAGGGCAACCGCTGTACCAGGGATTAACCGCACTGGGAACCAATCCTCAAGTGATTGATTATGTAGCCAAAACGCCCAACGCTCTCGGAGTTATCGGAGTAAGTTGGATTGGCAACAAAGCAGACTCAACCAATCTATCCTTCTCAGAACGTATTAATGTCATGCGTATCAGTCGGGAAAATCCGGCATTGGTAGCCAACAGCTGCAAGCCGTTCCAGGCCTATTTGGCATTAGGACGCTATCCTCTGACACGTGACGTTTACATCATCCTGACCGAACCTCGCAGTGGTTTGGCATCTGGATTTACCACCTATATCTGTTCAGACCGTGGTCAACGGATTCTGCTCAAATCGGGAGTAGTACCCGCGACTCAAGCCATTCGATTGGTTGACGTCCGCGACGAATTATAAGAAACACTACATTGAAACTTAAATAACAAAAATGAATTATGAACATCCGGAAAACAATGCTGGCCACTACCCTGTTTTTTGCAGGAAGCGCCACCGCCCTGTTAGCAGACAACAGCAAGGCAATCGAATTCTACAAAACAGGTCGAATCGAACCAGCCAAAGCAATGCTGCTACAGAACATCGCTAACGGTGCCGGTGACAAAGCAGAAGCAGCCTACTATCTCGGTGAAATCTACAAGGAAGCTAATCAGCTTGACTCAGCTGCCTATTACTACAACATGGGAAAACAAGCTGATCCTGCCAACCAAATGAACGTTATTGGTGAGCTCTCCTTGTTGAAGATGACCAATCCGCTCGAGGCTGATACAAAATTTGACGAGCTTTTAAACAATAAGATCAACCGTAAGAATCCTGAATTGTTCGTAGCTGCCGCAGCAGTTTACAAGGATCGTCCGATCAAAGCGCAACAATTCCTGGATCAAGCCCGTGCATTGGATAAAAAATTGGCGAGCATCTATGTGTTGATGGCCGACGTACAGGCTGCAAACAAAGATTACAACGGTGCTGCTGCAAACTACGAACAGGCTCTTTCATTCGATCCAAACTGCAAAGAGGCTTACGTAAAATATGCACGTATTTATGCACCGATTAATGCTTCAGTTGCTGCAGACGTTCTGAACCGTATGCTTGCACAGGATCCTTCATCTGCTGTAGCTCACCGTGAATTGGCTGAGATCTACTACCAGGAGGGTCAATTGCTTAAAGCTGCCGAAGCTTATGCTGAATACATCAACGACCCATACGTCTCTACAAGCGACTATGCTCGTTATGCGACAATCCTCTTCTTCAAAAAGGATTACGAAAAATCGAAAGAGATCGTCAATTTGGCTTTGCAAAAAGATCCCCAAAACATGGTATTGAATCGTCTGCTGTTCTATAACGATGCAGATTTGAAGAATGACGATGCAGCTCTTAGCGAAGCAGAAGCTTTCTTTAATGCTGGTTATCCTGCAGAAGATTACATCAGCCAAGATTACCTCTATTATGGACGTTTGCTGATCAACAACAAACAGACTGAAAAAGGTATCGCTCAATTACAAAAAGCACTTGAGCTCGATCCTAAACAGGTAGCTTTGTATCAGGAGATCGCAGAAGCTTACGAGACCATTGACAACTATGACAGTGCCATTGCCAACTACAGCCTCTACATCCAGCATATGCCTGAAGAAGAGGTACAGGTAACCGACTACTACAACATCGGCCGTGCTGCATACTTTGCTGGTAGCAGCATTGACACAACGGTTACGGATTATGCAGTTAAACAGAAGGCATACTTGAACAAAGCTGACAGCATGTTTGCATTTGTTGCAGAGAAGGTACCCGACAGCTATCTGGGATATTTCTGGCGTGCCCGTGTACAGTCAGCTCTTGACCCGGAGACAACCGAAGGTTTGGCAAAACCATACTACGAAAAAACTATCGAAGTACTGGATGCACAGGGAGACGACAGACCTCAGATCTACATTGAGTGCTACAGCTATCTGGGATACTACTATTTCGTAAAAGAGGATGTTGCAAACTCTAAGACCTATTGGGAAAAGATTTTAGCTATCGATCCTGAACACGAAGTGGCAAAACGTGCTTTGGAAGCAATGAAATAGGCTTTTATACAATAGAATACACTGAATAATAAAAATGACCTCTGCTTGAAAGCAGAGGTCATTTTTTATTTCATACTCACCACTTACCCAACCCCAGTTCAATTTCATTTCCTACCCAATACATCAATAAAGATTCTATTACATCTTGACATCTTGGGAAACGCACCTTACCCCCAACAGTTCTTGGGAATCACCTGTAAATTCTATGAACAGGACTGTTATCCCATAAAATAAGCCGCATCTGACCTATTAATTAATTTGTTTCTCAAATAATTTTTATTGAGCTGACTTCGACTAAAATCCTTTTTAACTATCTAAAAACATCTTTTTTTAGCCTTACACGATTCGGCATTGACACCTCAACTATCCATTATTTCTCTCAATTCCTCATATCAATATCCAGAACTGACAAAAAATTTATCGCCATGTAAAAAAAATAGACACATTTCAAGGCGCACAAAACAGTTACATTGCTGATTTACAAATCAATGAAAATATGGCATAGCTTTGGAATGCAAAAGAGCATAAAGGAAATTAACTCAATCATGAGATGAAAACAGCACTTCTCACCCTCGCAGTGTCCATTTTATTGACACCTCTTTATGCTCAAGAAAAGATGACTCTGGAAGCATGTATGAAATATGCTATCGAACACTCGACAAGTGTGCAACAACAAGAGATTGCCCTTGAAGATGCACGGCAAAATTATATCGGTGCAGTAGCGTCAGCCATGCCCTCGATCAATGCATCCACTGGAGGCACCATGAATTACGGCCGTTCGATTGACCCGGAGACCAATACCTACACCACCACCTCTACCTTTAATAACTCGTACAGTTTGTCGGGATCTTTGACCGTATTCAATGGGTTATCTACCATCAACACCATCAAAGCCACGAAGGTCATGCGAGCCATGGGTGTCGAAGAACTACAGCTGGCTCGCGACCAAATAGCCATGAACACCATGTCGGCCTATTTCGATGTCGTTTACTATTACGGCACCGTAGAGATTGCCCAAGAACAGTTAAGGACCAGCCAGTTGGAGTTGAAACAGGTGCAAGAACAATATGAACTCGACCTAAAAGCGCCAGCCGATGTAGCTGAAGTGGAGGCACAGGTGGCCAATTACGATTATCTGCTTACAGAACAACAGAGCAACTTGGAGTTGGCTTTAATCGAGCTGCGAAAAGTGATGAACTACCCACAAGAAGAGCCTTTGGAAATTGATACCGAGGTAGACATAGAAGGGATGTTGATTACCGAAACTCTCGAAGAGGTGTTGAATTACGCATTGGTGTACAATCCGCAAATACGTTCCAAAGAGATGAACAGCCGTTACTACGAATTGAATTACGCGAGCACCAAAGGACGTTATCTCCCTTCGATCAGTCTCTCTGGAGGGTTCAGTACCAACTATTTTGTCAATGTAGACTCACCAGGCAATTACGCAAAATACTTTAATCAGTTGGGTAACAACCGTGGATATTATGTAGGCATGTCAATGTCGATTCCCATTTTTTCGGGCTTGAGCCGACGGGTGGCAAAACATCGTGCAAAATTACAATATGATAATGCCATCCTTGCCCATACAGAACAACGTCGGACATTGGAAAGTGAAGTGGCCAAGACCTATCAGGAGATGCAGAATTTTGGAAAGCAATATATAATGAGCCAAAAAAAAGTACAGGCAAACGATCTGGCTTACCGCAGCGTGTCACAAAAATTTGCGGAGGGAATGGTTACAGCCATTGATTTACAGACCGCATCAAACAATCTGCTACAAGCTCGCTCCGATTTGCTTCATGCGCGGCTGCAATACATCATCAAATGTCGCATGGTGGGCTATTACAATGGGATTCCGCTGATACGTTAACAAACACCCATTACGACAGAAAACCGCAGCGAAAAAACTGTCCTTCAAACGGATTCCAACTAAAACAATAAAAATGTAAATACGAAAATACACTGTACCATGGATATCAAACGAGAAAAAAAGACCGGATGGAAAGCAATTTTCCAAAAGAAATATTTGCCCTATCTGTTTGGCGCTGTATTTCTAATCTTTGTCGCCATACTGTTGTTGCGCAGCAATGCATCCGTACTGCGTGTCAGTGCCGATGTGGTGACCATTTCAAACGTAGAAAAGGGCGAATTCAACGACTACGTTCGCCTGACCAGTACAGCGCAACCGATCACCACCGTTCAACTCTCACCGCTGGAAACAGGCGTAGTTGAGCGGATCGTAGCCGAAGAGGGTACGAAAGTACGTCGGGGCGACGTAATTGTCGAGATGTCGAACAACTCGTTGAGCATGCAGATTCTGCAATCGGAAGCAGACCTGGCCGAGAAACAAAACATTCTGCGCAATACGTTGATCTCCATGGAACAGGAACGTCTGACCTTGAAACAGGACAAACTACAACTCGACATTGATGTCGATCGCAAATACCGGGCTTATATGCGCAATGAACGGCTCTACAAGAACAATTTGCTGGCCAAGGAGGATTGGATGCAGTCGAAAGAGGATTATGAACTGGCCCTGAATCAGCGAACGCTGAATGAGGAGAAGCAGTACCAGGATTCGCTTTTCCGCTCGAATCAGGTGGGGCAGATGGAAGAGAGTCTTCGCTCGATGTCCCTGAACATGCAGTTGATCCGGCAGCGAGTCGATAACCTGAAGATCAAAGCGCCTATTGATGGTGAGGTGGGTATGCTAAACGTTGTATTGGGGCAGTCTGTCGGAGAGGGTACCGCAATCGGACAGGTCAACGACCTTTCAGCCTACAAGGTGACGGCTCAAATCGATGAGCACTACATCGATCGGGTCACGATTGGACTGACGGCATCTTTCGAGCGACAGGACAACCTCTATGAGATGGTACTGCGGAAGGTCTATCCGGAGGTACGTGAAGGACAATTCCGCGCCGACTTTGTCTTTTCGGGCGAGGTTCCGGAAAACATTCGCAGTGGACAGACCTACTACCTGAACCTGCAACTCGGACAGCCGACCGAGGCCGTGATGATTCCACGAGGATCGTTCTACCAGTTGACAGGGGGTTCCTGGATCTACGTTGTGAATGCGGAAGGGACCAAGGCGTTCCGTCGCAAGATTCGGATCGGTCGTCAAAATCCTCAATATTACGAGGTTCTCGAAGGACTTGATCCAGGCGAGAAGGTAATTACCTCATCGTACGACAATTTTGGAGAACACGACGTGCTGATGCTAAAATAAAATCCATTAAATTACTCTACCTAAACCCCGATTATTGCTATGTTCCGAGATTTTCTCATGCTGCTGCGCCGTTATACGGCATCATCCATCCTAAATATTATCGGGATGGCCCTGGCCTTTGCATCGGCCTACATAATTTTGGTCCAGGTCAATTTCGACATGTCCTATGACCGAAAGATCCCCAACGCCGAGAATATCTACCGCATGGATAAGCCGAGCCTGGTCAAGGAGGGAATGTGGTCCACGTTGAATAATCGTTATGATCCATCTGAAGTCTGTGAGCATGTTCCCGGAATTATAGGAGTCACTTCGATGAGTTTATACAGCGCTGATGTCGCTTACCAATTTGTGATCAACCGACCAAACGGCAGCAATACGTTAAAAGCCAAAATGGCCCAAATAGAACGATCGGGTCTGGATGTATTCAGCTTCACTGCTGTCGCTGGTTTATTCGATCAGTTTATCGGCCCATCGACTGCCGTCGTATCAGCCTCTTACGCCAAACAACATGGACTCACGGTTGGGGATGTTCTGCATTCTAAAACATATAACTCCTATGGACTGGACGCCAAAACACCCATTACCATTGTAGCGATCTACAAAGATTTTCCCGCCCCAGGAGAGTTCTCCGAATACAATCTATTTCTCGGGTTGCCGCCCAAAGAACAAACCAGACGTGGAAATTATTCCTATCGTGCCTTTGTGCGACTACAAGATGGGGTTTCACCGACAATGGTAACAAACACCATCAATAATTTAGTACGTCTTTCGGCGGAACGACAAGGAATTTCGCCTGAACGAATGGACCTTGCACTTCGAATGGCAAGTGTACGACTGAGTAATCTCAAAGACCTCTATTTCCTCAATAACATAGAGTATGCCGGTATCACGGGGAACCGCTCTACGACATATACGCTATTGGGAGTTGCCATTCTGATTATTGTCATTGCCTGCATCAACTTTTTCAACTTTTTCCTCGCGCTGGCACCCGCAAGAATCCGGGCCTTCAATACCCGAAAAGTATTCGGAGGCTCCAACCTGCGCCTACGTTTAGGCGTCATGACCGAAACACTCGGCCTGATCATCCTGGCCCTGCTGATCGGAGCCGTGTTAGTCCTGCTCTTTGCGGACTCTTCCCTGGCCGACTATCTCACAATTTCGGTTTTTGCTCCAAACAACCTGATTCTCGCCATGGCATTAATCAGCCTTGCCTTACTACTCGGAGTCCTTATCAGCCTCTACCCGGCCTATTACATCACCTCATTCCCGCCGGCATTAGTTACTAAGGGTGATTTTCAAGCCTCTCCATCGGGCGTGTTGATACGGAATATCCTGATCGGGATCCAATTTGTTATCTCGACCGCACTGATCATTGTAGCTCTGTTTATCAACCTACAACACCGCTACATGATGAACTACGACATGGGATTCCAGAAAGACGAGCTGCTCACCGTACTCATAAAGCCTTTCCAAAGCTATGCTGCCACCGATGCCTTTGTGGCCAAATTGAAACAAAACCCAATGATCATTGATGCAGCCTTTGCTACAGGAGATTTTGTCACCTCAGAGAGACCATCAAACTGGGTATACGAACATGACAATAAACTGGCCGGTTATGCCTTTTATTCCGTATCGTGGAATTTTCTGAAAGTCATGGGGATCGATGTTGTCGAAGGACGAGATTTCACCAAGGATGACGAAAAACGAAACGGTGTGTACATCTTCAACGAAGAGGCTAAACGACAATTCGAACTGAAACTCGACCAAGAGCTCCGTGGACACAATGGGCAGGCACCTATAATCGGCTTCTGCAAGGATTTTCATTCCAAACCGCTGCAATACGGTTTAGAGGCGTTTGCATTCTACGTCATGGGGGCTCATCCGTGGGATTACCCATCTCACGCCTATATCCGTGTAGCCGCAGGAACCAACTATCGGGATGCGATGGATTACATCCACAAAACGGTCCTGGAGTTCGACCCTTCACTCAACGACAACATGATCCAAGTCCAAATGTTTGACGATGAGCTGGAGGTCTATTACGAAGCGGAGGAGCGACTCGCCAAACTCATTACCATCTTCACGCTGCTCTCGGTGGTTATCTCAATCATTGGGGTATTCGGATTGGTGCTGTTCGAGACCCAATACCGCCGCAAAGAGATCGGCATCCGTCGGGTAAATGGAGCCTCCGTGCAGTCGATCCTCAAGATGTTCAATCTGCAATTCCTGCGCATCGCTCTGATTTGTGCAGCGGTGGCCATACCGATCAGCTACTATTTCGTCAATCGTTGGCTGACCGGATTTACGGCCCGAATGCCGATGTACTGGTGGGTATTTGCGCTGGCGGTGGTGATCATCTGCCTGATCGTTGTCGGAACCGTTACGGCCCGCAGCTGGAAGGCCGCCAACGAAAACCCGATTAATTCCATACAACACTAACACAAGGTGATAACCTCTACTCCCCCGCAGTCCTAAAACCAATAAAAACACACTGTTATGTTCCGCGATTTTCTTATGTTGCTGCGCCGTTATACGGCATCATCCATCCTAAATATTGTCGGGATGGCTCTTGCCTTTGCATCGGCCTACCTGATTCTGGTTCAGGTCAATTTCGATATGTCCTACAACCGGAAGATTCCCAATGCTGAGAATATCTACCGGCTGGAAAGAACGCCAACCCAAGGGGGTAGTTGGATTACGCTATGGGATCGCTATGAGCCCGATGATCTCTGCGCCGGAATTCCTGAGATCGTAGCGGTTACGACAATCAGTCCGTACATGCTCATCCGGAACTACCCCTTTACCATCAACCGTAACAACAATGTTTATAATCTGAATATTCCGACCGCCGCCAGCGAACGGGAGGGGTTGGATCTGTTCGGACTCATTCCCGTTGCCGGATCATTCGATCAGTTTAGAGGACCTAACACAGCTATTGTTTCGGCATCTTACGCCAAACAACATGGACTTTCGGTCGGAAATGTTTTGCACACCAAATCGAATGCCAATTTCATGGACATTGATATTACGGTTCCGATTACGATCGTAGCGATCTATCAGGACATCCCTACCCCAAGCGATCTATCCAAGTGCAATCTAATCCTCGGCATGCCGCCCAAGGAGCAAACCCAACATGGCCAGTGGAATTATAACGCATTCATACAACTACAAGAAGGAGCCTCCCCGGAAGCAGTAACCGACAAGATGATGGCACTACTACGCGACAAGTACACGAAAAGCGGCATGTCTCCCGAGGAGATGGAATATAAACTCGGCATCACTACCTCTCGCCTGAACAATCTGAAAGATCTCTATTTTCACAGCAATAATGTGGAATTTGCTGCAAAGACAGGTAATCTGACTACAACCTACACCCTATTGGGCGTTGCGATTCTGATTATTGTCATTGCCGGCATCAACTTTTTCAACTTCTTCCTGGCACTGGTTCCTTCGAGAATTCGGGCCTTCAATACCCGAAAGGTATTCGGAGGCTCCAACCTGCGCCTTCGGATAGGTGTCGTTGCCGAGACGCTCGGGCTAATCATCCTGGCCCTGTTGATCGGAGCTGTCTTAGTACTGCTTTTTGCAGACTCTCCCCTCTCCGACTACATCACAACAGACATATTCTCCGCTGACAACCTCATGCTAACCATAGCCTTAATCGGCATCGTCTTACTCATCGGCGTTATCATCAGTCTCTATCCGGCCTATTACATCACCTCATTTCCACCGGCCTTAGTTACCAAGGGGAATTTCCAGTCCTCTGCATCGGGAATGCTTTTGCGCAACATCCTGGTCGGGATTCAATTTGTTACCTCGACCGCACTGATTATTGTAGCTCTGTTTATCAACCTGCAACACAGCTACATGATGAACTACGACATGGGATTCAACAAAGATGAGATCCTCACGGTGCAAATGAAGCCCTTCAAAAGCTATGCTGCGATAGATGCCTTTACGACCAAACTCAAACAGAACCCGATGATCGTCGATGTGACCTTTGCACAAGGAGATATTGTTGCACCACAAAGAACCAGTTGGACATATACGTATAACGACCAAAAGATCAGCCACACATGTTACCCCGTATCATGGAATTTTCTGAAAGTCATGGGTATCGATATGGCCGAAGGACGAGATTTCACCAAAGATGACGAAAATCGTTCAGCCGTATTTATCTTCAACGAAGAGGCCAAACGACAATTCGAATTCAACCTCGAAGAAAGTACGTTCAACGGTGGTCCTTTTGAATCAGCATCTTTAATCGGATTCTGTGAGGATTTCCATTTCAAACCGTTACAATACCAGATCACGCCATTTGCATTCTGTGTGAGCAATTTCATTCAATGGGCGCAACTCTCTCACGCCTATATCCGTGTAGCCGCAGGCACCAACTATCGGGATGCGATGGATTACATCCATAAAACGGTCCTGGAGTTCGATCCTTCACTCAACGAAGAGACGATCCAGGTCAAAATGTTTGACGAGGAGTTGGGAGTATACTACGAAGCGGAAGAGCGCCTCGCCAAACTGATCACCATCTTTACCCTCCTTTCAGTGATTATCTCAATTATGGGAGTATTTGGGTTAGTGCTGTTCGAGACCCAATACCGCCGCAAAGAGATCGGCATCCGTCGGGTAAATGGAGCCTCCGTGCAGTCGATCCTCAAGATGTTCAATCTGCAATTCCTGCGCATCGCTCTGATTTGTGCAGCGGTGGCCATACCGATCAGCTACTATTTCGTCAATCGTTGGCTGACCGGATTTACGGCCCGAATGCCGATGTACTGGTGGGTATTTGCGCTGGCGGTGGTGATCATCTGCCTGATCGTTGTCGGAACCGTTACGGCCCGCAGCTGGAAGGCCGCCAACGAAAACCCGATTAATTCCATACAACACTAACACAAGGTGATAACCTCTACTCCCCCGCAGTCCTAAAACCAAT
>ERZ773258.1115-NODE-1115-length-23743-cov-3.999325_pt1 | contig 23743 bp, 18 predicted proteins | sample MGYA00511962_ERZ773258 | MGnify/ENA primary metagenome ERZ773258 (study PRJEB29015, sample SAMEA2737755) | human gut metagenome | biome: human gut; feature: human-associated habitat; material: faeces | place: China | collected 2012 ... | reverse complement strand
AGGCAAATTCCAGACCCGTCAGTCCCAGCGTCTGCGCCTTGCGCCCCCACAGGATGGCGACCAAGGGTTTGATGCTGCCATCGGGATTGCGGCGGTTGTTAAGCGCTTTGATCGCCGCGTCGGTAACGATCTCCCACCCCTTGTCCTGATGGCTGCCGGGCTTGCCCGCTTCGACGGTCAGGCATCTGTTGAGCAGCATAACGCCTTGATTCGTCCAAGGCGTCAGATCGCCGTTCGTGGGCATGGGTACGCCGAGGTCATCCGTCAGCTCCTTGTATATATTGGTCAGACTACGAGGAATGGGCTGGACATCGGGCGCCACGCAGAAGCTCAGTCCCACCGGATGACCGGGGGTTGGGTAGGGGTCTTGGCCCACGATAAGCACCTTGATGCTGTCGAATGGGATGGTGAAGGCGCGCAGAATGTTCGCGCTGGCGGGAAGATACCGGCGTCCGGCTGCGATTTCGCCTCGAAGGAAATCGCCCATGCGGTGCACCTGTGGCTCGACCTCGGCGAGGGCATTCGCCCATCCGGGCTCCACGAGATCTTTCAACGGCTTGATGTTCGATTGTGTCATGCATCTTACTGTACGACGTGTTGCGGTCCTGATGACAGGGGTGGTTTGGTTTTCACGGGATGGTTTCACGAACGTTCGGAATAGGGGTGGGAATGCGGCTCGATTGTGTTCTGACTGAGGTGGTCGGTACACTTGGCAGATAAGTGTGTGAGAAACGAGGTTTGCAATATGGCTAAGCAGGACAAGGAGACCTACGATTCCTACGAGAAGGATGTGTACGACAATCCTCCGGCGGGACCTATGGGTGTTCACCGTGGCGCGCGTTCCGCGGCGTCCCGGGCCATGCCGTACGTCATTGTCATCATTGTGGCGCTGCTTGCTGGTTTGTTGTTCTGGAGCATTTATTCAGGTGAGATCAACAATCTGAAGATGCCGTGGTCGTCGCAGGAGAGTTCGACTACTTCAAGTGCCGAAAAGAGCAAGAGCGGCGAGAGCAAGTCCAAGTCCCAATCCGACTCCGCTTCCGGCAATAAGACGGACGCATCCAATGCCGATTCGCCGACCGACTCGCAGCAAAATGATCAGAACGCCGACCAGAATGCCGGCCAGAATGCCGAGCAGACGGATAACGCCACTGCGCAGCAGGCTGTGAACACGGGTACTGAGGTTCGCGTCGTGAACGCGACGAATATCACCGGTTATGCGCAAAGCAAGGCCGACGTGCTGACCCAAGCCGGGTATACCAGTGTTTCTGCCAGCAATCCGACGGGAAACGTTCCTTCGCAGACCGTGGTCTGGTATCAGAACGAGACCGATAAGGCGACCGCCGAAAACGTCGCACAGACGCTGGGAATTTCGAATGTGCAGCAACGCGATGGACTCGTCACGCCAATCGTTGTGGTGTTGCTTGACTGAAAAACGCCGTGAGCGAAACAAAAAAGCCTTGTTCTTTTCCCCAAGAACAAGGCTTTTTTGTTTTCCTTGGAATTCCAACGTTGATGGCTTATTTAGACGAACAATTCTTCTTGCTTACAGCGCAACTGGCGACATGGAGTTTGGCACTCTCGGCCTGAGAGTGCTAATCTGCCAATTAGCACTCGAGGAGCGAGAGTGATAACTGGCAGCTGACGGCTGGTGCGTTCTTCGCTTCGAAGGTGGGAATAATACCGTGTAGCCATATGTGGAGGAACAATGGCAAAGATCATTGCATACGACGACGAAGCTCGTCAGGGAATGCTCGCGGGCCTCGACAAGCTCGCTGATACCGTCAAGGTCACCCTCGGCCCGAAGGGCCGCAACGTCGTCCTTGCGAAGAAATATGGTTCCCCGCTCATCACGAACGACGGCGTGACGATCGCCAAGGAAGTCGAGCTCGAGGATCCGTTTGAGAACATGGGCGCTCAGCTCGTCCGTGAAGTCGCTACGAAGACGAACGACGTCGCAGGCGACGGCACCACCACCGCTACCCTGCTGGCACAGGCCATCATCCGCGAGGGCCTGAAGAACGTCAGCGCCGGCGCCAACCCCATGGTCATGCGCAAGGGCATGCAGAAGGCCGTTGACGCCGCCATCGAGGCCATCAAGTCCAACTCGCAGGCCGTGAACGGCAGCGCAGACATTGCCCGTGTCGGCACCGTCTCCTCCGGCGACGAGGAGATCGGCAAGCTGATCGCCGAGGCCATGGAGAAGGTCACGGCCGCCGGCGTCATCACCATTGAAGAGTCCAAGACCGCCGAGACCGGCCTCGACGTTGTCGAAGGCATGCAGTTCGACCGCGGCTATATCTCCCCGTATATGGTCACCGACACCGACAAGATGGAAGCTGTTGTCGATGATCCGTACCTGCTCATCACCGATAAGAAGATCTCCTCCATTCAGGACATCCTGCCCGTTCTGGAGCAGATCGTCAAGGCCGGCCAGAAGCTCGTCATCATCGCCGAGGACGTCGAGGGCGATGCGCTGTCCACCCTGCTCGTCAACCGTCTGCGCGGCAGCTTCAACTGCGTCTGCGTCAAGGCGCCCGGCTTCGGCGATCGCCGCAAGGAAATGCTCCGCGATATCGCCATCCTGACCGGCGGCACCTACTTCGCAAACGAGCTGAACATGAACCTGCAGGAGGCTCAGCTCTCCGACCTCGGCCGTGCCCGCCAGATCAAGGTCAACAAGGACACCACCGTTATCGTCGACGGCTGCGGCAGCTCCGAGGAGATTCAGAGCCGCATCCACGAGATCAAGGCTGCCATCAGCGTGACCACGTCCGAATATGACCGTGAGAAGCTGCAGGAGCGTCTTGCCAAGCTGTCCGGCGGTGTTGCCGTCATCAAAGTCGGCGCTGCCACTGAGGTCGAGATGAAAGAGAAGAAGCTGCGCATTGAGGATGCCCTGAATGCGGCCAAGGCTGCCGTGGAAGAGGGCATTGTCGCGGGCGGCGGCACGGCTCCGCTGCACACGACTGCTGCTGTTGACGCTGTGATCGACGCTCTCGAAGGCGATGAGCGCACGGGTGCGCGCATCGTGCGCAAAGCACTGGAGGCTCCGCTGCGCCAGATCGCGGCCAATGCCGGCCTGGAGGGCAGTGTCATTATCGACAAAATTATGTCCGGCAGCGATGCCAACTATGGCTTTGACGCCCAGAAAGAAGTATACGGCGACATGATCAAGGCCGGTATCGTTGACCCGACCAAGGTCACCCGTTCTGCGTTGGAGAACGCGGCCAGCGTGGCGTCCATGGTCCTTACCACCGAGAGCCTTGTCACGGATGAGCCGGAAGATCCCGCGGCCTCGGCTGCGGCCAACGCCGCCATGGCGGGCGGCGGTATGGGCGGCATGTATTGATTGCCCGGCTCCTGTTTTCATAAAATTTCCTTTGCCCTGCGGCGTTTTGCCGCAGGGCTTTTTGTATATTTGCGAGCCTTGGAGAAAAACTAATACCATTACAGAAAAGGAGGCAAACCCCATGGAAGAAATCACTGCTGTAGAGCTGGCCGGTTTTTCCGAACTGCTCACTCACGAGGAAAATATCATTAAAAAATACAAATGCTATGCACAGACCTGTGAGGACCCGGCGCTCAAAGAAATGTGCGAGGATATGGCCCAGCGCCATACGCAGCATTATGATGCGATTCTCAGCGAACTGAAATAAGGAGGGGACAAATAATGAATTGCTTTGATGATCAGGCGAAAATGACGGATGCGCTCAATTCCCAAAAATTCATCACGGGGAATTATAATCATTATGCCGGTGAATGCGCCACAAAGGAACGCAAGGATAAGCTGATGGAGATTCTTTCCGAGGAACATGACATGCAGTTTGAAGTGTTCAGCGAGATGCAAAAGCGGGGCTGGTATGAGCCGAAGCCTGCGCCTCAGCAAAAGGTGTGCGAGGCGTGCGAACAATTTGAACAAAAAGAAGGCTCCTTTTAAGATATAAGATAAGGTAAGTATGCTGCTCTATGCCCGTCTGAAGAACAATCGTCAGACGGGCATTTTTGTGTGTAAGCTGTCGAAGGAAAAACTGAAAATATTTGAGATTTTTTTAACAACTTTTTCATTTAACGGTTGCAACCGGGACGGATTTCATCTATAATATAAAAAGATATCGTAAAAAAACAGGGAGGTTATTTCATGGGCATTTCACAGTTCCTTACGGTTGCGGCAAATACTGCATCCGGGAACCCCGAACCGTCCGTCGGCGTGGTTGTGGCAACGGGCCTTATCCTCGTATTCGGCGTTCTGGTGCTGCTCTACCTGCTCATTACGCTCGAGGGCATTATTTTTACATCTGTAGACCGCAAGAAAAAAGGCGCGCCTGCTCCGAAGAAAGAAGCGGCTCCCGCTCCGGTGAAAGCGGCTGCTCCGAAGGCTCCGGTTGTGGAAGCCGGCATCCCGGGCGAGGTCGTCGCGGCCATTGCCGCCGCTATCGCCTGCATGGACGGCGGCGAACATTATACGCTGCGCAGTGTTAAGCGCACAAGAGTGTCCGGGCGCTCCGCCTGGGGGCAGGCCGGTGTTGTGGCTTACACCGAGCCGTTTTGACAGGAGGGGATGAACAGACATGCAGGGCTTTTTAAACGCAGTCACCGGTATTGCCAATGAATCCGGCTTTGTCGGCATCATGGAGAATCCGGGCTATCTGATTATGATTATCGTCGCCTGCGGGCTGATTTATCTTGCCATAGGCAAGCAGTTCGAGCCACTTTTGCTTTTGCCGATCGCTTTCGGCATGCTGCTGGCGAACCTTCCGTTTGGCGAGATTATCCACATGCAGTATTTCATCCCGCCGGAAGGCGCGGACCCTTCGCTGTATCCGATGTTCAGCGAGATCCTGCACCATGGCGGGTTGGCTGATATGCTGTATCTTGGCGTCAAGCTGGGCATTTATCCGCCGCTGATCTTCCTTGGTATCGGTACGATGACGGATTTCGGCCCTTTGATCTCCAACCCGAAGAGCCTGTTGCTGGGCGCTGCCGCACAGCTTGGCATTTTCACTACTTACATCGGAGCGAAGCTGCTTGGTTTTACCGGCCCGCAGGCCGGCGCCATCGGCATCATCGGCGGTGCGGACGGCCCGACAGCCATTTTCGTTGCCAGCAAGCTGGCGCCTGAACTGCTTGGCGCTATCGCTGTGGCCGCGTACAGCTATATGGCGCTGGTGCCCATCATCCAGCCGCCTATCATGCGCGCGCTTACCACAAAGAAAGAACGTATGATCGTAATGGAACAGCTTCGTCCGGTTTCCAAACTGGAAAAGATCATGTTCCCCATTATCTGCACCATCATCATTTGTTTGATCCTTCCCACAGCCGTGCCTCTTGTCGGCATGCTGATGCTGGGCAATCTGATGAAAGAGTCCGGTGTTGTGGACCGCATCAACAAGACGGCGGGCAACGAGCTGATGAACATCATTACGATTTTCCTCGGTGTGTCTGTCGGCTGTACCACAAATGCAGAGACCTTCCTCAACAAGAACACGCTGTTCATCGTGGCGCTGGGCCTGATCGCGTTCTGCTTCGGCACTGCGGGCGGTGTTCTGTTCGGCAAAATCATGTGCTGGGCGACGCACGGCAAGGTGAATCCGCTGATCGGTTCTGCCGGTGTTTCCGCTGTTCCGATGGCCGCACGTGTTTCTCAGAAGGTCGGCCAGCAGGAAAACCCCCAGAATTTCCTGCTTATGCACGCCATGGGGCCGAATGTTGCGGGCGTAATCGGCAGCGCTGTGGCCGCCGGTATCCTCATCAATATGTTGAAATAACGCTTTTACGGAAAAAGCCGTTCCTTTGGGAGCGGCTTTTTCTTTTCAATCAGATGCAAGTATGCTATACTAAATACGATAGTGCGCATGAATAGAATGCGCCAGAATACGACCAAAGGCGGAAAACAATGGAATCCCAATTTGAAACACAATTCCTTGCACTGCGCAAAAAGTATATTGAGACGCAATTCGGAAAGCTGAACCCGGTGCAGCGGGACGCGGTATTTACCACAGACGGGCCGCTGCTGATCCTGGCGGGGGCGGGCAGCGGCAAAACGACGGTGCTTGTCAACCGTATTGCGAATCTGATTCGTTTCGGCAGCGCGCACAGCAGCACATATGCGCCGCAAGGCGCCGGGCCGGAACAGGTGGCGGAGCTGGAACGCCTGCTGCACAGCGGCGGCGAGCCTTCCGAGGCTCTTCGGCCCTTCCTGCGGGAGCACACGGTGCGCCCCTATAATGTTCTCGCCATCACCTTTACAAACAAGGCGGCGGGGGAACTGAAAAATCGTCTTTCCGCCATGCTGGGTGAAGCAGGTCAGGATGTCAACGCATCTACATTCCATTCGGCATGCGTGCGTATCCTGCGCCGGGAAGCCGGCAGGCTGGGGTATCCCCAGAGCTTTACCATTTATGATACGGACGATCAGCAGCGCGCCATGAAAGAAGTATATAAGTCGATGAACATCGACGACAAGTTTCTTCCGCTGAAATCGGCCATCGGCGCCATCGGCCGTCTGAAAGACAAGATGATCAGCCCGCAGGACGCCATGAGCGCGCCCGCAGATACGCGTGCGGGGCTTGTTGCCAAGGTATACGACGCCTATCAAAAACGTCTTTTGCAGGCAGGTGCATTCGATTTTGACGATTTGATTTATGCCACAGTGAAGTTGCTGCGGGATTTTGAGGATGTACGGGAATATTATCAAAACCGGTTCCGCTATATCCTGGTGGATGAGTATCAAGACACCAGCGTGGCACAGTTTCAGCTTGTATATCTGCTGGGCGGCGAGCACCGGAACGTTTGTGTCGTTGGCGACGATGACCAGAGCATTTACCGTTTCCGCGGTGCAACGATTGAAAACATTCTTAATTTTGAACAGCACTTCCCCGGCGCAAAGGTCATTCGGCTGGAACAGAACTACCGCTCTACCTCCAATATTCTGAACGCGGCGAACTGTGTGATCAAGAACAATATGGGGCGCAAAGGAAAAACGCTTTGGACGGAGAACGGAAACGGCGAGAAACTGATGTGCTATGAAGCGGATTCTGAGTTCGACGAGGCGGCCCATGTGGCGGCGGTGATCGGCCAGAACGTGAAAAAGGGCGCGAAGCTGCGGGATCATGCGATCCTGTACCGTATGAACGCACAGTCCGGGCCAATCGAAACCTATTTTGCCCGTGCGGGTATTCCGTATAAAATCGTCGGCGGCCAGCGTTTCTACGACCGTAAAGAGATAAAGGACATGCTTGCTTATATGAGCATCGTCGCAAACGAGCAGGACGATCTGCGGCTGCGGCGCATCATCAACGAACCGGCGCGCAAGATCGGCGCGACAACGGTGCAGAACGTGGCGGATATTGCGGCGAGGCTTGGCGTCTCAATGCTGGAGGTTATTGAGCACGCGCCGGATTATCCGGCGCTGGCGCGGGCAAGCGCGGCGCTTGGCGGCTTTTGGCGCATTTACCGCAGGCTGAAAGAAGCGTACGATACGATGCCTCTGGATGTGTTCGTCAGCGAGATGTTGGAGATCACGGGATACCGCAGTATGCTGGAGGCAGAGGGAGAAGAAGGCCAGACGCGCATGGAAAACATCGGTCAGCTTGTTTCCAGTGTAAAGACCTATGCCGATCAGCGCGGTCCGGAAGCCAGCCTGCCGGGCTTTCTGGAGGAAGTGGCGCTCATCAGTGATATCGACAGTTATGATGAAGGCGCAGATGTTGTCGTTCTGATGACCATGCATGCGGCCAAGGGGCTGGAGTTTAATTATGTGTTCATCGTCGGTCTGGAAGAAGGAATATTCCCCAGCGAGATGAGCCGGTATTCCAATGAAGATCTGGAGGAAGAGCGCAGGCTTTGCTATGTGGGTATTACCCGTGCGAAAAAAGAGCTTTATCTTTCCTGTGCGAACTCGCGCATGCTGTTCGGCCAGACGAAGCATAACCGCCCTTCCCGTTTTTTGGAGGAGATCGACGCCTCTCTGGTGGAGGTAGAGCAAAGCCCGGCTGCCGCGCAGACGAAGGCCATGCGTCAGCGTTATATGCAGCAAAATGCATATTTGCAGCCGGAATATGGCGCGGCAAGCATGCGCTCCACGGTACAGGCGGGATATTCGGCCCGTTACGGCGGTGCTTCCCACGGCTCTGGAGCGAGCGGCGCTTCACGCCCTGCCCGGCAGCGCGCTTCTGTGGGAGGCGGTTTTTCCACGGTTCAGGCGGGCAGCGCGGCCTCCGTTCTGCGAACGGAGGGCAGCGGAGCCTATCGTCCGGGAGACCTGGTGGAGCATAAAGTTTTCGGCCGCGGCGAGGTGCTGAAGGTAACGCCCGTGGCGGGAGATACCATCGTTGAAATTCGTTTTGATACGGCCGGCGTAAAAAAGACGATGGCGAATTATGCGCCGCTGAAACATATTTCTGAGTAAAAACGTCTTTAAGACGGGCGGCGCGCCGGAATTTCCTTTTGTGTTCCGGCCTCCGGCTGAAAACAGGCGCTTGCGGCCACCCGTTCCGCAAGAGGAAACGCAGCGCGGTCCGAAGCCGTCTTTGAAAGGGTTTTGAAGAATGGAAAAAACGCGCAGGCTTTTTTGCGAGATGGGCCCGTGGGCTTATTGGCTCTCCATGAAAAAGTGCCGTTTTGTGCGGCGTGTGCAGGATATGTTTTCCGGTGTGCGTTTTTCCCGGCATCGGCGGTGTGAGCCGCTGCCTGTCGTAGTGTATGCCCATAAGTCACTGATACGGCGCACACTTGGGACGGTGGACCAGAAGCTGCAGGAAAATAAAGCTGTTAATCTATCGCTTGCCGCACCCAGAGTAAACGGAGTGCTCATTCGTCCGGGAGAAACATTTTCGTTCTGGCGGATGGTGGGGCCGTGTACTGCGCGCCGGGGATATTTACCGGGCCTGACAATCAGCAAAGGAGAAACAGCCTGCGGCGTGGGCGGCGGGATGTGCCAGTTTACGAATCTGCTTCATTGGATGGTGCTGCATACGCCGCTCGTCATCACGGAACACCACCATCATGACGGATATGATCTTTTTCCGGATTTCGGGCGGACGATCCCATTCGGAACGGGGACCTCGATCCTGTACAACTATCTCGATTACCGTTTTTATAACCCTACGGAACAAACGTTCCAGATCTTGGTTCATACAGATGAGATTTATTTGTGCGGCGAGCTTCGCGCGGAACATGCGCTCCCGTACAAATACCATGTGCATGCGGAGGATGAATATTTTTCCTGTGAAGGAGAAAGCGTTTACCGCAACAACCGAATATGCCGCTCCCGCATCAACGTGAAAACGGGCGTTTGCGAGGAGCGCACCTGCATAAAAATAAACCATGCAAAAGTGCTGTACGATTCCTCCGGCCTTCCCATCCGGGTGTTGGAGAAATCGACGGCGGGAGAGGACAAGCCATGAAAGTAATGCTGATTGCACACACGCCGGAGCCGGAACGCGTTGTCGCGGCTGCGGCAAAGCTGTGTTATTCCAATGCGCACCTGGACGACCTGTTGGAGGGCCTTACGCCGGAGAAAAGCCGGGAATTTCTTTCAAAGCTCGCCAGCCTGGGGCATGAAAGCCCCACAGAACACGCATCCTTTACGTTTGCAATCGAAGGCGTGAGCCGCGCACTGCTTGCACAGATCACGCGCCACCGTATCGCGTCGTACAGCGTACAGAGTCAGCGGTATGTACGGCTGGACCAGTTTGAATATATTACGCCGCCGGAAGTGGCTCGGGACGAACAGGCCAGAGAGGCCTTTGACGCGGCAATGGCGGAGGAGGCGGAAAACTACCGCCGTATCGCGGAGTTGCTGAAAGACGGGCACATCCGCCGCCTGATGCAGGAGGGAGCGGATGAAAAAACGGCCGCGCGCAAGGCGGAAAAAATGGCCATTGAAGACGCGCGCTTTGTGCTGCCCAATGCCTGCAGCACGAAGATGATCGTTACAATGAACGCACGAAGCCTGAACAATTTCTTCCGGCACCGCTGCTGCCAGCGCGCCCAGTGGGAGATTCGGGAGCTGGCGGACGAAATGCTGCGCCTGGTGAATGAGGTGGCCCCTGCACTGTTTGCGCGCAGCGGCCCGCCGTGTGTATCCGGCGCATGCCCGGAGGGTTCAATGAGCTGCGGACGTGCCGCAGAGATACGGAAGAAATATGCTTTTCTCAAAGGAGACGAAATGGTTTGAGCGGACGTTTGATCGTGCTGGAAGGGCTGGACGGTAGTGGGAAAGCCACGCAGGCGGGGCTGCTCTACGAGGCATTGTGCGGACGTGGAGAACAGGCGATGAAGATCACCTTTCCGAATTATGAGAGTGATTCCAGCGCTCTGGTGAAAATGTATCTGGGCGGGGCTTTTGGGCAGGATGTGAATGATGTGAACGCCTATGCGGCGTCCAGCTTTTATTCTGTGGACCGGTATGCAAGCTATAAGACACTTTGGGGGTGCTTTTACCACGACGGCGGAACCGTGATAGCGGACCGTTATACGACCTCCAACGCGGTGCATCAATGTTCCAAGCTGCCGCGCGAGGAGTGGGACGCTTATCTCGCCTGGTTGTTTGATTTCGAATATCGCAAAATTGCCATACCGGAACCGGATACCGTCGTATACCTGGATGTGGACCCGGAGGTTTCCCAGCGGCTGATGTCCCAGAGGTATCATGGAGACGAAGAAAAAAAGGACATCCACGAAAAAAATATGGAATATCTGCAGCACAGCCGCCAGGCCGGGCAATACTGTGCACAGGCACTCGGATGGAAGCGCGTGGCTTGCACGGAAGGTGGGCGGATGCGCGCTAAGGAAGACATCCATAAGGACGTTTTGGCACTGATTGCAAAGAGGTGACGAATATGGAAGAAAACAAAGAAGGAACCCAGCAGGCCGCACAAGAGGCTTATGTGCGGCAACTGGCCGAGCTTTCGGCGCGCGTGCTGCACATGACGGAGGAGCAAAAGCAGCGCAATGCGGCAAAAATCGAAGAGCTGAACAAACGTGTGGCGGCGCTGCCGCCTGCTCTGCGCGGGCTGTATGCTCAAAAGCTGCGTTCGTTGGCGCCGGAAGCGCCCGCGCCGCAGGCTGCGCCGGTGCAGCAGCCGCCCGCTGCTGATGCCGCATATGAGCCGGAGTATGCGGACGGCTATGAGTATGAAGAAGAGGATGAAGATGAAGTGCCCGCACGCAGACGGAAAAAACGCAAAAAACACGGATGCCTGATCGTGATGCTGGTGTTTTTGATGCTGGCGGCACTGGCGGCAGCAGCAGGTTGGTTCTGGCTGTCCGGCGAGGTGAGCGGCTCACGCGGTGCGGCTGTCACACAAAGCGTCACCATTGAAAAGGGGTCCGGCCCGCTGGCCATCGGCCAGAAGCTGCAGGATGCGGGGATAATTCGCTCGGCGCAGGTGTTCCGTTTTTATGTACGCGGCAAGGACGGTGCGGCGGATACACTGCAATACGGTACGTTTGAACTGTCCTCCGATATGAGCTATGATGAGATCATCGCCGCACTGCAGGTCGCTACAGATGACAGAGAGACGGTTCGGGTCACATTCCCGGAGGGAAAAACGGTGATCCAATACGCACAAATTATGGAGCAGGCGGGTTTGTGTTCCGCACAGGAATTTCTGGACGTGGCCAACAATGGAGATTTTTCCCAGTTCGGCTTCTGGGCCAAGCGCGAGGAAAAGCCCAACCAGTTCATGAAAGCGGAGGGGTATCTGTTCCCGGACACCTATGAATTCTTTGTGGGAGACACCGTGTACAACATGGTTGCCAAGATATACGGCGAATTCGACAATAAGATCACTGCTGAAATGTATGCACGCATGGATGAATTGGATATGACGCTGACAGAGGTCGTTACGCTGGCCAGCCTCGTGCAGGAAGAAGCAGGAAATGAGTACAGCAAAATGGTCTCCGCAGTGTTCCACAACCGCCTTGCCAGCGGTATGACGCTGGGCAGCAACGTTGCGTGGGACAAAGAAAAGGCCGACGACAACAACTATATTTATGACTCCATGGCCGGGCCTTATGGCTATGGCAGCTGGGATGCGATTCCGGCGGAGCTGCGCGAGGCGTACGATACCTACACGCATACAGGCCTGCCTGCGGGACCGGTGTCGAACCCGGGCCTGCTGTCCATTGAAGCGGCGCTGTGGCCGGAGGAAAACTGCGACTACCTGTATTTCCAGACGGACACACTGGGCAATTACCATTTTGCCAAAACAAATGCCGAGCATGAAGCAATCACGGCCGACCTGGAGAGCCAGGGGATCCGTCCGTGATCTTGAAGAAAAGGCAATAAAATAAGCGAAGCAGCCGCACCTCCTGTGTGCGGCTGCATTTTTGAGGTGATTGAATGAAACGGCCCGAAATTTTGAGCCCGGCCGGCGACCTGGAACGGCTGAAATTTGCCGTGCTGTACGGCGCAGATGCGGTATATGTGGGCGCTACGGAATTCGGCATGCGCAGCGCGCCGAAAAATTTCACGATGGAGCAGCTGGCGGAGGGCGTGCGCTTTGCCCATGCCAGAGGGCGCCGGGTTTATCTGACATTGAATACAGTGCCTACCAACGAGGAGATCGCCCGCATGCCCGATTTTATGCGGCGCGCACGGGAAACCGGCGTGGACGCGTTCATCGTTGCGGACCTGGGCGTGTTGGCGATGGCGAAGCATATTGCGCCGGAAATGGAGCTTCACGTTTCCACACAGGCGGGCATTGCCAATTATGCGGCCGCGTCTGCAGCGTATGATTTGGGGGCGAAGCGTGTGGTGCTTGCGCGGGAGCTTTCTCTGAATGATATCGCGGTCATTCGGGACAACACTCCTCCGGAACTGGAACTGGAAGCATTTGTCCACGGCGCCATGTGCATGTCGGTGTCCGGGCGCTGCCTGCTTTCGCATTATCTCACCGGCCGCGATGCGAACCGGGGAGAATGCACGCAGCCCTGCCGCTGGAAATGGCAGCTTACCGAGGAGCACCGCCCGGGCCGGGCGTTTGAGGTTGGCGAAACCGAAGAGGGAAGTTACATTCTCAACGCGGACGATTTATGTACCGCGCCGTTTATCGACTTGATTTTGCAGGCGGGCGTGGACAGCCTGAAAATCGAAGGGCGAGCCAAAACCTTCTATTACGTGGCCAGTACCACAAGCGCATACCGCCGTGCGGTGAACGCATATCTGGATGCGCCGGATGCTTACATGTGCCCCGAAGACGTGCTGGAGGAATTGACCCGTACATCGCACCGGCATTATTCCACCGGTTTTTATTTCGGCCGAGAAGGTGCGACGCAAAATACAAAGCACGGCGGCTACATTCGGGAATGGGAAGTTGTGGGCGTTGTAGATGAATGGCGCGAAGGAACTGCTTTTTGCACCCAACGCGGAAAGTTCCTGCTTGGAGAGGCGCTGGAAGCGCTTGCGCCATCCGGCAAGGTTGTTGCCTTTACGCCGGAGTGGATACAAAATGAAAGCGGAGAAGCAATCTGCGCTACGCCGCATGCGATGATGCGGTTCAGCATTCCGTGCACAGCCGCTCTGCCGGAGGGCACCATCCTGCGGCGCAGGGCAAACGCCGCAGAGGGGTGACGCGCCGGATAGGTGCAGAAGGCTTGGTTGATTCCACGATTAAAAACGCGCCCGGGCGGGTTGACGCCGGGCGCGTTTTGCGTTTGTATGCTATTTGGGAAAAGCATGCCTGGAAGGCGGATCGGCCCAGAAGTCGGCCAGCAGTGCGGAGAGCTGTTCCGCGCTCTCTATCCGCCGCAGATGAGACCAGTGCGGGGGGAACAACCGGCGGTAGCTGCCGGTTCGGTACCGGCTGTCGATGAGCAGCACGAGCCCGCGGTCTGTTTCCGTACGGATAACACGGCCGGCAGCCTGAAGGACCTTGTTCATGCCGGGATATTGATAGGCGTATTCAAAACCCATACCCATTGTGTCTTCGTAGTAATCCCGCAGGGCATTTTGTTCTACGCCAATCTGCGGCAAGCCCACGCCGACGATGATGCTGCCAATAAGACGGTCGCCTGCAAGATCAATGCCCTCGGCAAAAATGCCGCCAAGCACGCAGAAGCCCACAAGCGTTCCGGGCCTGTCGGCTGAAAACTGTGCGAGAAATGCCTCGCGTGCATCTTCGTCCATGCCGTTTTCCTGCACGGTCAATGGGACATCAGGATACATCATCGCAAATTCGTCGCTCACATCCTGCATGTATTTATAGGAAGGCAGAAACACGATATAGTTTCCCGCATGGGCGCTCACGGCCGCGCCGATGAGACGGCACACGGATTCCCGTGTGCGCTCACGGTCTGTATATTTTGTGCTGATCCCGGCAGCGGCGAGGCACAGCCTTTCCTGAGAAAATGGGCTTTGCAGGCGTATCGCTTTGGCGGCCGGGCCGCCGCCCAGCGTTTGAATAAAGTATTCCGCCGGTGATAACGTGGCGCTGAACAGAATGCTGGCGCGGCCAAGCGCCATGGATGCATCCAGAAACGGCGCGGCGTCCAGACAAAGCAAACGGACACAGACCTCCGAACCGAAGGCAGCGAGAAGCGTGGTGTAGTTCGTGTCGTAAAGCTCTGCGATGCGCAGATAAAAATGCACTTCAAAATAGAGCGCGAGCACTTCGGCGTGCAATTCGCCGTCACGGTGTTCTTCCAGCCAATCCTCACAGGCGGCGGACAGACGGGAGAGCAGCTTGTTCAACTCCGGCAAACCTTCCGGAATGACCAGCCGATGTTCATCCGCTTCCTCACAGCGGCGGCGCAGCTCGATCATTTCGCTGTTGACTTTGTTCAGAGCGGCCGTCAGCTTGCGGTGCCCTTTGCCCAGCGCTTTTTTTACGCCATAAACCGCGGATTTGAGCAGCTGTGCGGAATACATATCCCTCGCGCGATCCACCAGATTGTGCGCTTCGTCGATGAGAAAAATGAAGTCTCCGCCCTCGGTGAAAAAGCGCTTGAGGCTTACCACAGGGTCGAACAGGTAGTTGTAGTCACAGACGATGCAGTCGCACCAGTTGGTCAGGTCGAGCGCCAGCTCGAAGGGACACAGCTGCTTTTGCAGGGCAAATGCCTCGATATCCGCGCGGGTGAATTCGTCGGTTTGGGACAAAAAACTGTACAGCGCCGCATTGATGCGGTCGTAATAGCCGTCCGCCCGGGGACAGGCCTCCGGGGTGCAGACGCGTTCCTCCAGCGGGCAGATCTTGTCTTTGGCTGTCAGCGTGATGGTTTTAAGACGCAGCGGTGTGCCGCAGGATGTGCTGTGAACACGCAGACGCGCCAGCGCATCCTCGGCGGCCTGCCTTGTAATGGTTTTTGCCGTCAAGTAAAAAATGCGCTCGCCCTTTTCCTCACCCAATGCCTTTAGAGCGGGAAAAAGAGTGGAAACCGTTTTTCCGATGCCAGTGGGCGCGGCGCAAAACAACCTGCCGCCGCCCGCGATGGTACGGTACACCGCGCCGGCCATCTCGTACTGTCCGGGGCGGTAGGCGGGAAAGGGGAAGCGCAGTGCTTTCAGCGAGGCGTTGCGTGTGGCTCTCCACGCTGCCTCCATGTGCGCCCAAGGCGTATACAAACGCAGTGTATCCGTGAGAAAATCTTCAAGCGCTTCGGCGGAAAATGTGCGGCGGTGGCGGATGATCTCATCCGTGTCGACCTGATAATATGTGATTTGGATGTCCACGCCAGGCAGGCTTTCCCTCTGGCACAGGAACGCGCCGTAGCATTTAGCCTGCGCCCAGTGTAAGGGGTTAAAATCCGCCGTCAGCAGCTCGGCCGGTGCGCCTGTGGTTTTGATTTCGTCGATGGTAAAATGTCCGTCCGGCTCTGTGATAACTCCGTCGGCACGTCCCTCCAGCGTATAACATACGTCGTCTACCGTGCGCTCTGCCTTGAAGGGTACCTCGGCTTTATAGGAATCTCCCGCCGCTTTTTGCAGCTTGCGGTGGATACGGCTTCCCTCGTTGGCGCGGTCAAAGCCGGAAAAGCGGCTGTCGATGCTGCCGCGGCGCAGCACGAATTCTACAAGCTCACGCACAGCGAGACGAATCTGAAGCGGCTCGGTTTCCATGGCGGAGACCCTCCTTCCCTTTAAAAATCGCACCGGTGCATGCGGTTTTGCGTATCCGTCCCGCAGTGTGCAGGGCGCCGCTTCACCGTTCAACGTGCAGCAGGATATGAGACGGTGCTGCGCCGCCGTGCCAGACGGTGTTGTGCGCGACACGGCTTTCGGTGCTGTTGTATGCATCTTTTGTATTGCTGTTGGGAAACACAAAATGCTTGGCGCCCGAAGTGACGCTCACCCGCAGACGGTGTCCGGGCAGAAAACAATGGGATATTTTAGAGGTGCGGATGACCAGTTTTTCTACCTTACCAGGCTCCAGATATTCTGGCGCGGAAAACCCGTTTCGGAAACGCGCGGCGAGAATGCCGTCCGCCAGCTTAACGCTGCGGCCTGCTTCGTCCACATCACACAGGCGTACCATAAAATCCGTATCCGGCGCATCGCTGGAGACATAAAGCGTCACGCGCGCGTCGCCTGTTACCGTAAGCGGCGCGGGCAGCGTGGGTGTGGTATAACATATATAATCCGGACGCTGCTCCTCTTGGGTGTAATCCTCCGGCACCGCGATTTCGTTCTCGCTCATGTCGATGATGTGGGTGCCGGGGTCCTGCGGGTCATAGGTATATCCTGTCCGGCCCTCTCGGCCGCAGATGGGGAACAGCGTTCCGTTTTCACCAAAATAAAACGGTGTGTCATCCGCGTTTTCCACGGGCCAGCGGCTCGCTGTTTTCCAGCGGTTTTCCCCCATCGTATAGTATTCCACGGGAGCGCTCTGTTCCACGCCGTTTTCTTCGCCCCGCAGGAAGTGGTCGAACCATTTCTGATACAGCAGATCCAGATCAAACCGCAGTGCTCCGGCGGGAAAGGATAGGGCGTGCAGGTCGTACCTGCTGTTGCCGCTGTGCTGCCAGGGCCCGAGCACCACCTTGCGCGTGCCCGGCGGGTAGCCGGCGGTGAGGTCCAGCGCCTCTGTGGTGCCCATACCGTTGTCGTCGAACCATCCGCTTTGAATGAGCACGGGAACCGTTTTCCCTGTGCTGCGTTTTGCCCAGTTGCCGCGCAGCCAGAAACTGTCTTCACAGGGATGGGCCAGCATTTTACGGATAAAGGGAACATCTTCGCCCAGAGCCTTTTGGCCAATGTCCTCCAGCGGGCGGATATCCAGAATTTCATCCCAATCAGCCCGGTCCATGCGCTCGGGCGCGAAGCGGCGCTTTGTCATGGCGAAATTCCAGGCAAAGCCGCCGCTGGAAAAGCAGCCGCCGTGCAGCGGACCATCTGCAAAAGCAGTACCTGCCGTTACGACACTGATCATCGCCTTCAGATGCGGGTTGCCCAGAGCCGCCGCGCACCACTGTGTATATCCGAGGTATGAACCGCCCAGCATGCCGACGCTTCCGTCGCACCATTCCTGCGTTCCAACCCAGGTGAGCGTATCGTCTCCGTCCTCCACCTCGTAATAATGGGGCAGCCATTCGCCGCCGCTCTCATTGCGTCCGCGTACATCCTGCACCACCACGGCATAGCCGCGGCGCACATAACGGAAATAGGTCTGTGCGCCGTCATCTTTGTCGTAGGGTGTCCGGACAAGCAATGCGGGAACGGGCAGCGGCGCTCCCTCGGGCAGATAAACGTCCGCGGCGAGTTCCACGCCGTCGCGCATAGGCATGTGGAACGTACCCAGCATGGAAACACCGTAAAGCGGACGGGCGGCATAATCCTTCCACAACGCCAGCGGCGTATATTCCTCGAAGCCGTCGCGCACCAGAAGATTGGCCTGTTCCCGGCAGGGGCAGAGCCATGCGATGAGCCGCCCGTCCCGGAACAGCGCGTCACAGGGAAATTTGACGCCGCGCTGGATGTAATAGAGCAGCCCGTTCCGCTCTGCGCGGGTATAGCGCAGGCCATCGACGGAAAATTCCGCAGGAGCACTGGCTGCTGCCGCTTCAAACTCGGTCCGCAGCGTCAGCAGCCGGTACGGCTGCAGCTTAACGGCGGCATAGTCTGTGTCATTCTGTGCTGTCATGGGCCGCGGCTCGGAAAAATCGAGCCCCAATATATCCCGTCCGGAATGTGTAATGTCCGCGTGCTCCGCGGCAAAGCGGGCCAAAGCAATGCCGGAGGAGTAAAGCGTAAACGGTTCTTTCATTTTATAACACCAGCTTTTGGTTGATTTCTTTTACAACGGCCTCATCCAGCTTGCAGACAGCGCGGTCATAAGTGAAAAGGCCGTTTACTTCCAGCTCCACGTCCGTGAGCTGCGTGTAAATGGAAACGCACAGCCCCTTTTTCAGCAGCGGCAGGATCTGTTCTTCATGCAGCTTGCGGTAGGCGGCTGTCAGCGCGGCTTTATCGGGATACATCCGGTAGCCGAAGCTGTTCTCTTTATCCCATACATGACCGTCCAGCACCTGACTGTAACCACCGTATTCCGTCAGGGCGAACGCGCGGCCGTCCGGGTGCGGCGGACGCACCTTGAAGATGTATTTGTGGATGCTTTTGTAATCTCCCGCACCCTGGTCGTGCCAACCGCTGGCGTGGTCAACGGGGCGGGTGGGGTCCAGAGTCCATAGAAGCGCTGTGGCGGCTGCGGCATCGAACTGGCCCCAGCCCTCGTTGAACGGCACCCAGGTACAAATGCACACGGCATCGGTCAGTGCTTCCACCATCTCTTTCAGTTCTTTGGTGAACTGAAGGCGCGCGGCGGTATTTTCACGCTTGAACCTCTTGTGCTTTTTATCGGATACCTGTACGCCGATGTTCGGCAGGGCCACGGCAAGCAGATCCCCGGGGTAAGCCGCGCCGCTGGGCATATCCTGCCATACCAGCATGCCCATCGTGTCACAATGGTAATACCACCGGGCGGGTTCCACCTTGATATGCTTGCGCAGCATATTGAAGCCCAGCGCCTTTGCCTGTTCAATGTCCCGGCGCAGCGCTTCATCGCTGGGCGCGGTGTACAGCCCGTCCGGCCAGTATCCCTGATCCAGAAGCCCTTTTTGGAAGTAAGGCCTGCCATTGAGCAGAAAATACGGTGTGCCGTTCTCATCCGGCTGCACAGCGAAGGTGCGCAGGCCGAAGTAGCTTTCTACCCGGTCAGTCTCACGCCCGGCGCGCAGAAGGCTCAGGCGCACCCGGTAGAGAAACGGCTGTTCGGGCGTCCAGAGACGGGGCGCTTCAAACGAAACCGTCTGGCTGCCGCCCGCCGTAAACGTGTGGGCGGTGATGCATGAATCCTCCTCCAACACTTCCATGCATACGCTGCCGCTTTCGCTGGTCTGGACGAAGACCTCCACGGAATCCAGCGACGGTATGAAGTGAACGGATGTGAAGTGAGCACTGTCCACCTGCTCCAGCCAGACAGTCTGCCAGATGCCTGTTACCGCAGTATACCAGATGCCTTTGGGGTGCAGAACCTGTTTGCCACGTGGCGCGTCGCCTTTGTCGGTGTCATCCGTAACGGCGACCGTCAGCTCATTTTCCGCCGCGCGCACAAAAGAAGTAATGTCCAGCGTAAACGGACAGTAGCCGCCGGTATGCCCTCCGGCCTCCCGCCCGTTTACAAATACTGTGCAGGCATAATCCACTGCGCCGAAATGCAGCAGCGTACGCTTGGCTGCGTCGTATCCGTTGATGGAAAACGTGCGGAAATACCAGAGCGTCTGGCCCGGCAGAACAGGCTTTTCAACGCCGGACAGCGCGCTTTCCGGCGCAAACGGGACGCGGATGCCGCCTTGCCATACGGCCGGCTGCTCCGGACTTTCCGTAACGGCGTACTGCCACAGGCCGTTTAAATTTTGCCATTGCGCCCGGACCATCTGTGGGCGCGGATATTCGTCCAGAGGAGTGTCTCCGACGGGGAAAGAGGTGGATAGATGTTTCATTGTTGCACCGCCGTTCATTTGTGTTGGACAGAGCGCGTTTGCGGCTCTGTACGTATTCAGTTTACCACGGCGCGGCCTGCGGGGCAACTGAAAGCGGCGGCAAATGCGGAGACCGGGCTTTATTGCAATAAAGAAATAAAGTTTTTTCAAAAAACGTTTGACAAATCAAAAAGCCGTGGATATAATAAAATACAATATCCGCTGAAATGCAGTGAAGGGAACGAATAGCGCGTTTGCTCCGCGCACAGAGAACCGCCGGTTGGTGCGAGGCGGCAGGGGGCGCGCGTGAAAGTCTTCCCGGAGCAGCTTCGCCCAAGGGCGCTATGCCTGTGTAAGCGAACGCCGGTTTGGCACCGTTAAAGAGCCTGCGCGCTGCAATGGAGCAGTGCGCGCCGAGCGGCCGCGTTTTGTGCGGCAAACGGAGTGGTACCGCAGAGTGCTTGTGATAGGCCTTTGTCTCTGATGTAAGATCGAGACAGGGGCCTTTTTGTTTATTCGAAAACAGTTCACAGGGAGAATGAGGGAAGAAGGAGGGCGCAGGTATGGTATTGACAGGCGCGGACATTTTTGCAGAAGTTTTGGTGGAACAGGGCGTCGAGACGCTGTTTGGCTATCCCGGCGGTGCGGTATTGAATTTGTATGATGCGCTCTACAAGTACAGCGGCAAGATACGCCACATAATGACGGCTCACGAACAGGGGGCCGCACACGCGGCCGACGGCTACGCCCGCGCCACAGGAAAAACAGGTGTGGTTCTGGCAACGAGCGGCCCGGGTGCGACAAACCTTGTCACGGGCATCGCCACGGCATATATGGACAGCATCCCCATGGTGGCGATCACAGGCAACGTCGGCACCAGCCTCATCGGGCGGGACAGCTTTCAGGAGGTCTATATCGCGGGCATTACGATGCCCATTACAAAGCATAATTTCGTGGTGCGCAAGGTGGATGAGCTGGCGGACATTCTGCGGGACGCGTTCCGCATTGCGCAGACGGGGCGCAAGGGCCCGGTGCTGGTGGACATCCCGAAGGATGTGACGGGTGCAACGGCGGAATTTACCCCTGTGAAACCGCAGATCCCCGTTTACAAGACGGAGCTTGACGGACAGGAACTGGCCCGTGCGGCGCAGGTCATCGGAAACGCGCGCCGTCCCGTCATCTATTTCGGCGGCGGTGTGGCCGCGTCAGAGGCGGGCGAGGAGCTTTATGCGCTGGCCAAAAAGGCGGAGATCCCCGCCACTTATACGATGATGGCAGCCGGCGTACTGAGCTACGGAGACCCGCTGAACCTGGGCCTGCTGGGAATGCACGGCTGCCGCACCACCAACCGTGCGGTGAACGAGGCTGATCTTGTGCTGGCCATCGGTACCCGCTTTTCCGACCGTGTGGCGCTGAATACGGAAAAATTTGCGAAGAACGCGGCGATCCTGCAGATCGATATCGATCCCAGCGAGGTCAACAAAAACGTCGAAGTGGATTACAGCCTTGTCGGCGACGTCAAGCAGATATTGCAGGCTCTTCTGCCGTTGGTCAAAGATGCGAAGCACACGGAGTGGATGACGCAGATCCAGGCATGGCAGGCGCAGGATTACCGTCCCAAGGATGATAAGTACTGCATCCGCCCTCATCAGCTCATCGGCAAAATGTGCGAGCTGGCCGGGCCGGACGCGCTTTACGTGACGGACGTCGGCCAGCACCAGATGTGGGCCACGCAGTACATCCGCCATGTAAAACCCCGCAGTTTTCTGACGAGCGGCGGCCTGGGGACCATGGGCTTTGGCTACGGCGCGGCCATCGGCGCAAAGCTGGCGGTGGGCGAAAGCCGTCCGGTCATCCACATTACGGGCGACGGTTCTTTCCATATGAACCTCAATGAAGCATGTACAGCTGTCAGCTACGAGCTGCCCGTCATCACGGTCATTTTCAACAATACGGTGCTGGGTATGGTGCGCCAGTGGCAGACGGCGTTTTACGGCAAGCGGTACTCCAGTACGGACCCGCACCGCAAAACAAATTATGTAAAGCTGGCAGAAGGGTTTGGCGCGAAAGGCTATCATTGCGAGACGCTGGATGCGTTTTCGGCGGCGTTTGCCGAAGCGCTGAAATCGGAAGGGCCGGTGTGGATCGAATGTGTGATCGACAAAGATGAAAAGGTGCTGCCGATGATCCCGGCGGGCGGCAGTATCGAAGATATGATCATGGATTAAAGGAGGCGGCAGTATGCCCAGAGAAGTATTGAGCATCCTTGTGGATAACCATTCCGGCGTGCTGACGCGCGTGGCGTCCCTGTTTGGACGCCGCGGCTTCAACATCGACAGTCTGACGGTGTCCGCCACGGATGACCCTGCGATCTCGCGTATCACCATTGTGGTGCACGACGACGCCAAGGTGCTGGAACAGATCATCAAACAGACGGCGCGCCTGGAGGAAACGCGGGAAATTTTTCCGCTGGATACCGCCCACAGCCTGCTGCGCGAGCTGCTTCTGGTGAAGGTTGAGGCGGGCGAGGAAAATCGTTCAGCTATACGGGAGATCGCCAACATTTACAAAGCGAAGATCATCGACCTTTCCATCGGCAGTATGGTGATGGAGCTGACGGGCGAACCGGAAAAGATCGACGGCTTTCTGGATGTGCTTTCCCCATACAAAATACTGGAAATGTGCCGCACGGGCATCACGGCCCTGGAACGCGGCGGCGTGCACCGGCACGCGTGAGCGTTGTATCATCCGGCGCGGCACCCAGCCGTGCCTCACGGTAAATAATATATAGAGGGAGAAATGTAAAATGATCAAAAAGTATTATGACACGGACTGCAACCTGGGCTTTCTGGACGGAAAGACCGTTGCCATTATGGGTTACGGCAGCCAGGGCCACGCGCACGCACAGAACCTGCACGAGAGCGGTGTTGACGTTGTCGTTGGCCTGCGTAAGGACAGCGCAAGCTGGGCGAAGGCGGAAGCGGCCGGCCTGAAGGTCATGGAGGTGCCTGAGGCAGCCAAGGCTGCCGACGTTGTGATGATGCTCGTGCCGGATGAGATCGCCGCCGACATCTATAACGAGCAGGTAGCTCCGTACATGAAAGAGGGCGACGTGCTGATGTTCGCTCACGGCTTTAACATCCACTTTCAGTTCGTAAAACCCGCTAAGAACATCGACGTGATCATGGTGGCCCCCAAGGGCCCCGGCCACACCGTCCGCAGCCAGTACGTGGAGGGCAAGGGCGTGCCCAGCCTGATTGCCGTGGAGCAGGATTACACCGGCCATGCCAAGGATATCGCGCTGGCTTACGCCAGCGGCATTGGCGCAGGCCGCGCCGGCATTCTGGAAACCTCCTTCCGTGAAGAGACCGAGACCGACCTGTTCGGCGAGCAGTGCGTGCTGTGCGGCGGCGTGACCGAACTGATGAAGGCGGGCTTCGACACGCTGGTAGAAGCCGGCTATGAGCCTGAAATGGCGTACTTTGAATGTATCCACGAGATGAAGCTGATCGTCGACCTCATCAACAGCGGCGGTTTTGCCATGATGCGCTATTCCATCTCCAACACGGCGGAATACGGCGATTACCGGACCGGAAAGCGCCTCATCACCGAGGAGACCCGCAAAGAGATGAAGAACGTTCTGACGGAGATCCAGAACGGCACGTTCGCCAGTGAGTTCATGCAGGAATTTTCTCCGGCTGGCGGCCGTAAAGCGAAATTCTTTGCTACGCGCCGCGTAGAGAGCCAGCATCTGCTGGAGAAGGTGGGCGCAGAGCTGCGCAAGATGATGAGCTGGCTGAAAAAATAATCCGAAGCGAAA
>ERZ773258.1085-NODE-1085-length-24369-cov-13.603356_pt1 | contig 24369 bp, 22 predicted proteins | sample MGYA00511962_ERZ773258 | MGnify/ENA primary metagenome ERZ773258 (study PRJEB29015, sample SAMEA2737755) | human gut metagenome | biome: human gut; feature: human-associated habitat; material: faeces | place: China | collected 2012 ... | reverse complement strand
GTCCGTCCAGCAGCAGCGCCGAGCCCAGCACGCAGCCGCTCTGCATACACGTCAGCGTGTCGTCGCCGATGGCCCTCTCCGGCACCGCCAGCGGGATGTCCGGCAGCAGCGCCGTGCCGCCCGCCAGGGACGACAGCGCCAGGTTTGCCCCCGGCAGGATGGCCCCGCCCCGGAACGCTCCCTGCTCATCCAGCACCGTCACCGTAGTGGCGGTACCCATGTCGACCAGCAGCAGCGGCGGCTGATACAGATCCAGCGCGCCCACGGCGGCAGTCAGCAGGTCCGCACCCAGCGTCTCCGGCCGCTTGATACGCACTGGTACGCGGCAGCGGACGTTTCCGCCCACCACCAGCGGCTCCTTTCCGGTCAGCAGCCGTGCCGCGCCCTGCAGGGTCCGGGTCACCGGCGGTACCACCGAGGAGATGATGACCTGCTCCACCTCCTGCCTGTCCACCTCCGCCAGCTCCAACAGCTGGCTCAGTGCCACGGCGTAATCGCCCACGGCGTTGTCCCGCCGCGTGGCGATGCGGAAGCTGCGGCGCACCTCGCGCCCCTCCATCAGCCCTACGACCACATGGGTATTTCCCACGTCCAAAGCCAGCAGCATACGCGCGCCTCCCGTCTTATGCGTTGGTCTTGCGGGCAGCCAGCTTGCCCCGGCTGTACATGACCGCCTTGGCAATAGCCGCGCCGGTGATCAGACACACCACGCCCTCTACCAGGCCGTTTACGCCCACGAAGGCGATGACGAACAGGAACGCATTGGCGCTGCCGAGGGCGGCCACAAAGCCTTGGATATAGTCGGTGTTGTAGAAGCACAGGCACAGCGTGGTCATAAACAGCACCGTGTTGCACAGCGCGCCGATCAGGCCCGCCGCGCCGAAGGACCACAGGTTCGTCTTGTCCAGCTTGTTCAGGCCCTTGAAGGCCACGCCGCACAGCCAGCCCGCCAGAATACGGGTGGGCACGCACACCAGGAACGTGTAGATGGGGTTGATGCCCAGCAGCACCGCACCGAACTGGCTCTTGCCGAAGCATTCCCAGAAGCTGATGCAGCCGAACACGCCGCCCAGAATGGCGCCGGTGGCCGGCCCCATGACGATGGCGCCCACGATCACCGGCACCATCAGCAGGGTGATCTCCAGCCCCGGCATCCTGATCATGCCCAGACCCGTGACCTCCAGCAGCAGCATAATGGCCACCAGCACGGAAATGCGCACCAGGTCATGCACGGTGTATTTCCCGCGCTTCGTTTCATTATTCATAGTTTTACCTCCTGCTGCCGCCTCCGTCCAGCAGAGTGCGGCGCTCGCACGTATGATACCACATTTTCGCGTTTTTGCAATAGCTGATTTCAAAAAAATACCCCCGGCTTCGCCGGGGGTACTGGTCGTATGCCGCACGATCGGTCCGGCGAAGCCGGGGTACTGGCTGTGCGCCGCCGTATAGGCGCGATCAGCGCTTCCTTCTCCGCATCCAGGCCATGCCGCCCACGGACGCCAGCGCCATGCCGATATAGGCCCCGATGCCCGCGTCGAACGTGGTGGGGCTGTCCACCCCGCCGATGGTGAAGTTCATCGTCACGTTGCCCGCGTCGGACAGAATGGTCACCGTGTGCCTGCCGTCCTTCAGCGTCCGCAGATACACCGCCTTCAGATAGACCTCAATGCCGCCGTTGTCCTCGGCGACGTAATTGGCCGCGGCGATGGTCCTGCCGTCCACCTGCACGCCCTTAAAGCCGCTGAACGCCGCCGTGCTGCGGAACGTCAGCCCGTAGATGCCGGAGGTGTAATCCGTGGCGCTCTTGGCGGCATCAGCCGTCTTCACCGCGGAAATTCCGGGCGTGGACGCGCCGCCGTAGTAGTAGTACCCGCCGCCGGAGCTGCTCTGCGCCGCCGTGCTGATCACAAACGGCGAGAAGTCGCTCACTTCAAATTTGATGCCGTACTCGGTGTATTCACCCTTGAATTCCTCGCGGAGTTCGTGGTTGTTGTTGTAGTGCTTGATCGTCGGATACTCACCACGGGCCTTTCGCGCCGCACCGTCAGCAGTCGTCATATCGAAATAGGCGTAGGGAACATAGACGACATATTTTCCGTTCTCGCGCCCCTGTCCACCAATAAGCGTAAATTGGAAGTACTGCTTGTCCTTGCCCTCTCCCCGCTGGGGGTAGCGGTCGCATTTGAACTTCTCGCCGACTTTTCCGAGGATATAGGGCTTCTCAGCGTTTTTTTCACTGCTCACCGCATCCGTTATGGTAGTCTGCACAAAGGAATCGTTCCGGCCGCAGACATAGGTATAGCCCAGCACTTCATACGTGCCATCTTCATTTTGTTTCAGCCATTCTGCCGCCATATGGCGGTATGCCAGCATGGACGTATACCCCACCGTAACGCCGCCGATATCCTGATAGGCTACTTCCACATAACGCATTTGCAGATCTCGTTCACCTTTTTGGGGATTATATTCCCTCACCGTGTTCGAGTCGATCGTACGGAACAGGATATTAAAACTGCTCAGTATCTCGCCTTCAAGTGCAGAAGAGTTGCCAGTCACCGTCGTAACACGGTAATGCGTTACACCCTGTAAACGTGCGTCGGGCTTTAAGGTAATACCCTTTTCCAATTCCTGATAGTTGGGTAACTGTGCGCTATTGCTGTCAAATGAGGTGTAGAAGTGTCCCCCATCGTATGTTACATTCACACCGCCTGTCGGCGTGTCCATGTCACTCTGCACCGGAACAGAAATCGGCTTATCTCCCGTACCAAGGCCGGACAGCTTTGCACCATCCTCTACCCTTACAAAAAAGTTCTCCTTCTTGACGTTTCCGGCCGCATCCTTCCACACCAGCAGATACTGCGCCCGACTTACGCGACCGTCCAATGCGATCAAAGATACCACGCATTTGCTATCGCCATTTGTATTGTTGTTCTCGGAAATAGCTGCATTATTTCCATTCAAGACCTTACACGCATCAGGTACCAGAGTATAACCCGACGGTGCCGTTATGGTGACCTTGCCCAGAGGAACATTCTGACTGGCGTTTAAGGTCTCCTTTACAGTCTTACCGTCAATCGGTCTTACGATCAGTACGCCCGGCTCCAATGCGACACATTCCCAAGTATTCTTATACGTTGTATTAAGCTCCGCACCGCTTATCAGCCGCGAAGCTTCCACATCATTGATAGGCTGGCTGATCGTCTCATAGTGGAAATAGTTTTCCTTCTCTATGACGATCTCGGCGCGTATAGCCAGCTTTTTAATTGGCGTATTTTGACCCGCTTCTTCACTTTCAGCGCCCGCAGCCCATACCACGAAAGACCGCATACCGTTGAAATTAGGTGTCGCTGTAACACTCAATACATCGCCCGACTGGTTTACGGCTGCCATCACACCGCCAAAGGCCTGTTCGTTACTTGCCCCATTAAATGCCATATTACCGTTTATGAATTGATATGCCGCTTGATCGTTATTCCCGTTAAATTTTGCAATACGCGCTGCATTTTCGGGCTTCACAAAGTGAAGTGTATACCCAACGCTCCCGTTGTTCGTACTTTTCGCCGCCGCCAGCCAGTGCTCCTCGGAACCCTTCAGCACCGTGACCGTCAGCACACCATCTGCATATGTATATTCGTAATCCGTTCCCTTAACGAGTTCCTGTGGGAATGTAATATAAAAGTCCCCACTATTCCCCTCTGTTTGCAGCACAGGTACTGTATAACCGGCATCCTTCAATGCCTTGTCAATATCCACTTGCCCGCCACTCGGCGTGTCCGGGCCATTTTTAATTCGCTCCTCGTAGGATCGCATCATCTCGCTGAAATACAGCAAGTGCATACCATCTGAAATTTTCAGCGTGTCAAGTGCGGTCTTGGCATCTTTGGTAAGGTCGTTATACGCCTTTATCGCGGCCTCCGCCACAGGAATAGATTCCGCTACAAAACCTCCGCTCTGGCCGAATACTGTCCCCTTAATAGCCGGAAACATACCTCCATTCACTTGATCGAATACAATATGCTCTTTGATAAAGCTATTTGCTTCATCATTTCCAACATTTGAATAATTTGTACTCTCTCCAGTCTTACCGGTAGGTGCAGGCGGCCCTCCTACAGCCCACGCACTCGTACACAGCCCCAGCGCCATCACCAGCGCCAGCAGCAAACTGACCAGTTTTTTCATCATACGTTCCTCTCCTTTCCCGCTAAGAGAGTTCGTTTCAGCCCGCTGAAACGTTGAAAGGGAGTATACTCCCTTGGCGGCACATAATTACTCCTTCTTTATACCACTTTACCGTCTTTGAAACAATATGCTGGCAGGGAATGGCATATTTTTGGGCATAAAACGCAAAAAACAGCCGGACTTTTTGTGCAAAAGTCCGGCTGTTTTCGGTTATTCCGCCATGGGCTGTACGCCGCCCGTGGGCAGTATGGGCCGGCTGATGGGAACGCTCCCCAGCATCAGCTGGTACTCGCCGTCCAGCATCAGCTGCACCTGCGTCACATCCTCCAGTGAGCACAGCGAGTCCACCAGCCCCTGTATCATGCGGTTCTGCGCCTCCGCGTCCTCCGGCAGCAGCGCCGCCACGCTCCCCGGCAGGTTCAGGTAGCATATCCCCTCCTCCGTGCTGGCGTTCAGGGCCGTAAAGCCCTCCGGCAGCAGCGGGTACAGGTCCGCGTAGCTGTCCAGCGGCCGTTCCGTCAGTGCCTTCACCACCGCCTGGGCCACCGTCTCCCCCTCGTACACCGTCAGCCGGCGCTCCTCGCCCACCAGCGTACCGCCGCCGTCCGGGAAGTACAGCTGCACCTTCACCGTCCGCACCACGTCGTCCGGGCTGGTCAGCAGCACCTCCTCTGAGGTGTACACCTCGCTGGTCCGGTCCGCAGGCAGCTCGCCCGCCACCGTCAGCCGCACGGCGTAAATGCCGTCCAGCTGCATCAGCGACAGCGTGATGCAGTAGTCCGCGATGGTCCGGTCAATACCGATCAGCTGGTCGTATTCGCTGCTCATGTCCACCGACACCGTTCCGCCGGTGACGGTACAGCTCAGCAGCTGCGTCCCCACGGGTATGGGCGCGATGAATCCCTCCGCCGTGCAGCCGCCCAGCAGCAGCTCCATGATGTACTGCGCCTGCTGCTGGCGTCCCCGGTCCCCGGCGGTGATATCCGCCCAGGGGATGGCGATGCCCTGCACGGCGTCGCCGCCGCCGGCGGACTTGTTCTGCTCGCTCAGGTCCGCCGGGCAGTACAGCCGCAGGCTCCCGCCGTCCGCCGCCTGCTGCTCGCCGCAGGCGCACAGGCTCGCCGCCAGCGCCGCCGCCAGCAGCAGGGAAATGATACGCTTTTTCATGCCTCCTCCCCCCTTTCCGCCAGCGGCAGGTACACGGTGAAAACCGTGCCCACGCCGTTTGCGCCGTGGCCGGCGGAGATGGTGCCGCCCCGGTTCTCGATGGTGTCCTTCACGATGGACAGCCCCAGTCCCGTGCCGCCCACCTCCCGCGAGCGCATCTTGTCCACCCGGTAGAACCGGTCAAAAATATGCGGCAGGTCCTCGTTTGGTATACCGATGCCGTTGTCGCTGACCGTCAGCACCACCTTGTCCCCATCCACATGGGCCTCCGCCCGGACGAATCCGTCCTCGGCGGCGGAATACTTGATGGCGTTCTCCATCAGGTTGTACAGGATCTGATGTACATCGTCGTCGGTGGCCAGCGCCACGGCATCCTCGTCCGCCGCGCCGGATACGGTCACACCCTTCTCCTGGGCCACCATGGTCAGCATACGCTCCACGCGCTCCAGCACCGGCCCCACCGCCACGGGATAGGGCTGCTGCACCACGCCGCTGTCCAGCCGCGTCAGCCGCAGCAGGTTCTCGGTAATGCGGCTCAGCCGTTCCGCCTCCCGCCCGATGTCGGTGACGAACTCCTTGGTGGTCGCCTCGTCCATGTGATCCGTCTGCAGGATGGAGTCCGTCAGCAGCCGTATGCCCGCCAACGGCGTTTTCAGCTCGTGGCTGGCGTCGGAGACGAACCGCCGCCGGGCGTTCTCCGTGGTCTGCAATCGGTCGGTCAGGCTGTTGAATTCCGCCGCGATCTGGGCGATCTCGTCGGTGCCGCTGGCGTCAGCCCGGTGGCTGTACGCGCCCTCACGCACCTTGCGGATGGCCTGCAAAAGCCCGCTGATCTGCCGGGTCAGCATCTGGCTGAGCACGATGCTCAGCCCCGCCACCAGCAGGGCGATCAGCAGCGAGATAATGAGCAGGTTGTGCCGGAACGCCTCCAGCAGCTCCGACTGCTCCGTGTCGTAGTCATAGGCGTACACCGCGCCCACGATCTGGTTGTGATACACCACAGGCGTGGCCACGCGGCTCAAAAACGCCGTGCCGTCGTAGCTGCAATAGCTGGCGTCCTGTCCCCGCAGGGCCACCGCCACCACGGAGTACAGCGCGTATTCGCCCACGGCGTTGCTGCCCTGCCGGGTGTCGTACAGCACCAGCCCCGCGCTGTTGGTCACCATGATACGGGCCGCGCCGGACTCGTCCAGGCCCTCCAGCGCCGCCTGCACGTTCTCCACCGTCAGCTTCTCCAAGCCTATCATCGCCGACTCGATGACCTTCGCGGTGCTCTTCAGGTTGTTCTGATTGGAGGCCACCATCATGTTCTGGCTCACCAGCAGCGGATAGGAGTTCAGCAGGATCAGCACCGCCGCGATGACCAGGATATAGCTCAGGCTGAACTTCAGCTGCAAGGTCGCCTTGCCCCGCAGCTTGCGTATACCAAGGCCCAGGCGCTGCCGCATAGTCTGCGCCTGCGGGGTCTGGTCCGTATTTGCTGCCGCCGTGTCACACGGTGGGCTGTTCTTCTCCCTTAAAATAGTAACCAACTCCCCACTTCGTCATAATGTATACCGGGTTGGCGGGGTCCGGCTCCAGCTTTTCCCGCAGCCGTCGGATGTGCACGTCCACCGTCCGGTAATCTCCGGCGTAGGAATACCCCCACACCAGGTCCATCAGGCTCTCCCGGCTGTACACCCGCCGGGGGTTTTTCATCAGCAGCTCGATCAGGTCATACTCCTTTGCGGTCAGGTCGATGGTCTTTCCGTCCCGCAGGGCCACCCGCTGCTCCGTGTCCAGGCTCAGGTCGCCCACGGTCAGCAGCGGCGTGCGCTGGCGGCTCTGGGCCGCCTGGTTCCCGTTCATGGACCGCCGCAGCAGTGCCCGGATGCGTGCCTTCAGCTCCAGAATGTTAAAGGGCTTCGTCACATAGTCGTCCGCGCCGCAGGCAAAGCCCATCAGCTTGTCGCTGTCCTCGCTGCGGGCGGTCAGCATGATGACGGGCACATCGGAAAACTCCCGTATCTTCATGCAGGCGTCGCTGCCGGACAGGCCGGGCATCATCACGTCCATGACGATCAGGTCGAAGTTCTCCTTCTTCTCCAGCTCCACGGCGGCCGCGCCGTCATAGGCGGTCATCACCTCATACCCCTCGTTCTCCAGATTGAACTTCATGCCCTTCACCAGCAGCTTCTCGTCGTCTACCACCAATATCTTCATTCCTGCGTATCCTCCGTTATGATGTGATCTTGTATGCTCTCCACGATGGCCTGTCCGATTCCCTCCACCCGCGTCAGGTCCTCCGCGCCGGTATAGGGTCCGTTGGCCTCCCGTTCGTCCACGATCCGCTGGGCCAGCACCGGGCCGATCCCCGGCAGGCCGTCCAGCTCCTCCGCGCTGGCGGTGTTGATGTTCACCTTCAGCAGCGCGGGCGCAGCCTCCTCCGGCGGCACGGCGCTGATGTCATAGCCGCCCCGCGCCTGCCGCGGCGTCAGCAGCCACGTCAGTGCCATCGCCAGGACGAACAGCACCGTCAGTCCCAGCAGGAACACGTCCGTCTTTGTCAATTTTATCCGCTTTCCCACAGTTGACTACCCCGCCTCTTTTGCTTATAATAGGTCATGGACATACCGGCCCCATGCTCCGGACGGGGCCGTCCCCCTATATTATAGCATACATGGAGAAAAAGTCACATGAAAATCCGTCGTTTTATTGCTGTTTTTTTATCCGCCCTGATTTTATGCGGAGTTCTGACCGTTCCCGCCGCCGCGCTGGAGGATCCGGCCATCCGTGCCAAGGCCGCGCTGCTGGTGGAGGCCGAGACCGGCACGATACTCTATGACAAAAATATCCACGATGAGCTGTCCATTGCCAGCACCACCAAGATCATGTCCGCCCTGCTGGTCTTCGAGGCCATCGACCGGGGCGAGCTGCGGCTGGACCAGCAGGTCACCGCCACCGCCACCGCCCTGCGCGGCCTGCCGGAGGACGGCAGCACCGCCGACATCGTGGAAGGTGAAACGCTGACGGTGGAGCAGCTGCTGTACTGTATGCTGGTCATCTCCGCCAACGAGACATGCAACATCCTGGGCGAAACGCTGTGCGGCAGCGTGGACGCCTTTGTGGAGCGCATGAACCAGCGCGCCCAGGAGCTGGGGTGCAAAAACACCCACTTTGCCAATACCACCGGCCTGACCCAGTCCGGCCACTACTCCTCCGCCTACGATCTGTATCTCATCACCCGCGAGGCCATGAAGCACGAGGACTTCATGACCATGGTGAACACCAAGTCCTACGAGATACCGCCCACCAACAAGACCGAGGAGGAGCGCGTGCTCCACAGCACCAACGCCCTGATCTCCAACTGGCGGCTGGCCGGGTACCTGTACTCCGGCGCCCAGGGCATTAAGACCGGCAGCACCGATGCCGCCGGCCAGTGCCTTGTCTCCTCCGCTGTCCGCGGCAGCCGCACGCTTATCAGCGTGGTGCTGGGCGCGGAGAAGGTCGAAAAGGAGAACGGCTCCGGCTACATCGTGGAGAGCTTTACCGAGACGGCCCGTCTGTTCGACTGGGGCTTTGACAACTTTGCCCCCCAGCAGGTGCTGGACGAGAATGAGCTGATCCAGGAGGTCCCCGTGGCCCTGAGCAAGCAGGTCTCCACCGTGGCCGTCCACCCGGCGGAGAGCGCCGACGCCATGCTGCCCAAGGATCTGGACGTCAGTGCCCTGACCCGCACCGTCACGCTGGATAACGAGACGGCGCTGGCCCCCATCGCCGCCGGCGACCGCCTGGGCGAGATCACCGTCAGCTATGGCGACACCACCTACGTCACCGTACCCCTGCTGGCCGTGGCCGATGTGTCCGCCAGCCGCTTCCTGTCCCTGCGCCACGCCATCGGCGAATTCTTCTCCCAGCGCTCCGCCCGCATCGCCGTTCTGGCGCTGGTGGTGCTGGTCGCCGCCCTGGTTCTGTGGTTCCGGTTCTACGGCCGCAACCGCCGCTACGGCAAGCCCGGCAGCAAGCAGTACCGCCACCACTCCTACCGCGGCCGCCGTCACTGATATGGCGCCTATCCGTATACTCTACGAGGACCCGTATCTGGTTCTCTGCATCAAGCCCGTGGGCGTCCTGTCGGAGGACAGCCCCTCCGGTGCCTGTATGCCCGGCCTGCTGCGCGAGCACTACCGCGCCCTGGGGCAGAACGACTATATCGCCACCGTCCACCGGCTGGACCGGCTGGTGGGCGGCGTTATGCTGTTCTCCCGCCGCCGGGACGTCACCGGAAAGCTCACCGCCGCCGTGGCAGAGCACCGCGTCACCAAGGAATACCTGGCCGTTCTCCGGGGCACGCCGGCACAGGACGAAGCCACCCTCACCGACCTGCTGTTCCGCGACGCCGCCCACAACAAGAGCTACGTGGTCAAACGTATGCGGAAGGGCGTCCGCCAGGCGTCCCTCAGCTACACCGTCCAGGGCGAAGCGGACGGCCTGACGCTGGTGCGCGTGCAGCTGCACACCGGCCGCACCCACCAGATCCGGGTGCAGTTCTCCTCCCGCGGCCTCCCCCTGCTGGGGGATATCCGCTATGGCAGCAAGGCCGACTGCTCCCCCGCCCTGTGGTCCACGCGGCTGGCGCTGACACACCCCGTCACCGGCAAGCCCATCGACGTTGCCTGTCCCCCGCCGGACGCCTGGCCCTGGAATTTGTTTGCATGAAAAAAGACCGCCCTCCGGCGGTCTTTTTTGCTGTGCAACGCACAGAAAATAAAAGCGGTCCGTTGCTCATACATGACGCTCTATGCCAGTAAATGCCCGATCCCCACAAACAGACACCCCAGTCCAAAGAAAAACGTCAGGATGGCTGTGGCGTACAGCCAGAACCGCCCCGCCCCCAGCCTGGGATAGTCCAGAAACGGGTAGGGATACAGCTGGCCGGTGCGTCCGATAGGCTTGCCGGTCCCGGCCCGCAGCATGGCAAAGGCAAAATACGCCAGCGGCAGCACCAGCCACCAGACGGCGTGCCCCACCGTCAGCCCTGCCTTATTCTGCCACAGCAGCCACTGCAGCACCGTCAGCCCCGGCGTAATAAAGTGTACGCAGACATTCCCGAAGGAAAAGCGCCCCTTCAGCCAGCTCTCATCGTCCCGCCGGTGGGCGGTCGGCAGCAGCACAAAGGCGTAGATCAGGTGCGTCACATAGATGCACAGCGTCATACTCAGCGCCACGCCCGGGGAACTGAGCCACCGGAACGCGCCGCAGTGGGGGTCATGCCCGCTGGCGCCCAGCGCCAGCTCATAGAGCAGTATCAGCAGATTGCTCAGGTGTGTGTAGTACACGAAAAAACCGGCGCGGATACAGTGCTTCTCCGGCAGCCACGCCTTTTTGTACAGTCCGATGGCGGTGACCAGCACGGTCACCAGCGCCGACAGCCGCAGCACGGTCATCCCTCCCGCAGCGCCTTCAGCAGTGCGATCTCCCGTGCGTAGCCCGCCAGCTCATTGGGCGTCTCCAGCACAAAGGGCAGCCCCTGCAATGCGGGATGCCGCACCACCCGGCCCAGCGCCTCCGCACCCAGGCAGCCCTCGCCGATGCGGGCGTGGCGATCCTTGTGGGCGCCCCGCGGGTTCAGGCTGTCGTTGATGTGCACTGCCTTCAGTCTCTCCAGACCGATGACCCGGTCAAACTCCGTCAGCACCCCGTCCAAGTCGTCCGCGATGTCGTACCCCGCGTCGGACACATGGCAGGTGTCCAGACACACGCCCAGCTTGTCCGACAGCTCCACCCGGTCGATGATCTCCCGCAGCTCCTCGAAGCGGCTGCCCACCTCGCTGCCCTTGCCGGACATGGTCTCCAGCAGGACGGTGGTGCGGAGGCCCGGCGTAAGGATGGCGTTCAGCGTCTCCGCGATCTGGGCAATACCCGTCTCCATACCCTGCCCGGTGTGGCTGCCGGGATGGAAGTTGTACACGTTCCCCGGCAGGTGCTCCATCCGCTTCAGGTCGTCCGCAAGCGTCATGCGGGCAAACTCCCGGGTGTGCTCATCCTTGGAGCAGGGATTGATGGTATACGGCGCGTGGGCCACCAGCGTGCCGAAGCCGTTTTCCGCCGCCAGCGCCAGAAACGCCGCCACATCCGCCGGGTCGATGGCCTTGGCCTTGCTGCCCCGGGGATTGCGGGTGAAAAATTGAAACGTGTTGGCCCCGATGGACAGGGCCGTCCTGCCCATGGCCAAAAAGCCGTCTGAGGCGGACAGATGACACCCGATATAGAACATGGCCTTCACTCCCTTCACAGCCGCAGGGTGGACACATCAGCCCTGCCGTTTTCGATGTTCAGCACGCCGCAGGTGGGGTGCAGTGGATCCCCTGCTGCGCCGGGGTTCAGCGTCAGCAGCGAGCCGTCGTTGTCCACCAGCGGCACATGGGTATGTCCGAACAGCAGCACCTGTGCGCCGTACTCCTTCGCCGCGTACATGGCGGCCATAGGCGAACGCTTCACGTTCCGCGTGTGCCCGTGCAGCGCAAAGATCCGCACGCCGCCGATCTCCAGCAGCCGTTCCGGCTGGTCGCAGCTGCCCCAATCACAGTTGCCCGGCACGCCCTCCATGGGCAGCGCCGGGAACCGCGCCCGCAGGGCCGTCAGGTCCCGCTGGCAGTCCCCCAGGTGCAGCACCCGGTCCGGCGCTGTCAGCTCCACCGCGCGGGCCATATTGTCCACATTCCCGTGGGAATCGGAAAGTACCAGAATTCTCATAATTGCCTCACAAATGTATCCTATTTGTGACGTATTATACCACGTCCACCTTGCAAACTCAACGCTTTTGCGGTATCATAAAAGCAACAAAAGTTCGGAGGTGCTCAATATGGTGGGCGGCGTGATGGAGCTGGATCTCCACGGCATGAATACGTACCAGGCGCAGATCGCCATCGACGCGGCGCTGCGCCGCTGCGGCGGCGGTGTCTACCGCCTGCGCCTCATCCACGGCTACCGGGGCGGCACCGCCATCCGGGATATGCTGTGGACGGTGTACAACAAGCGCAGTCAAGTGAAACGCCTTGTCAGTATCAGTGAGGGCGTCACCGAGCTGGTCCTGCGCGAGTATTAAGGAGGGACCCCCATGAAGCTGGCACAAATTCAAATGCACGTCACCGCCGACAAAGCCGCCAACCTCCGCCACGCGGAAGACCTGCTGCGCTCCGTCCGCGGCGCCGACATGGCCATCCTGCCGGAGATGTTCTGCTGCCCCTATGACAACGCCTGCTTCCGCGCCTACGGCGAGCCTGAGGGCGGTCCGGCGTATCAGATGCTCTCCCACACCGCGCGGGAGCTAAATCTCTGGCTGGTAGGCGGTTCCCTCCCCGAGCTGGATGGTGACAAGATCTATAACACCGCCTACGTTTTCGACCCCACAGGCACCTGCGTGGCCCGCCACCGGAAAATGCACCTGTTCGACATCGACGTGCAGGGCGGCCAGTCCTTCCGCGAGTCCGCCACCCTGTCGCCGGGGAACGACATCACCCTCTTCGACACACCCTATGGCAGAATAGGCCTGTGCATCTGCTTCGACCTCCGGTTCGAGGAGCTGTGCCGCCTCATGGCTCTGGAGGGTGCCCGGGTCTTGCTGGCCCCGGCGGCCTTCAACATGACCACCGGCCCCGCCCACTGGGAACTGCTCCTGCGTCAGCGTGCGGTAGATAACCAGTGCTTCACCGTGGGTGCCGCCCCCGCCCGGGACGAGACCGCCTCCTATGTGGCCTGGGGCCACTCTCTGGTCTGCGACCCCTGGGGCACGGTGCTGCATGAATGCGGCAGCGGCGAGGAAACCGCCGTCGTCGACCTGGATCTCTCCCGGGTGGATGCTGTCCGGCAGCAGCTGCCCATCCTCTCCGCCCGCCGGACGGATATATACGATATCCGCCGGAGGTAGGTCTGCTATCGATTTCTCAGATAGCCAGATGGCGCAATTTTTTAAAATACTCGTTGACAAAAGTTTCCTTTTACGATACCATACGATTTGTGGATGCCCGCGCTGTCCTCGCAGCGCGGACATTTTCTGCGCCGCAGGCGCTGTTTGGATAGAAAGAAAGGATACCTGCTATGAAAAACCTCAACGAAAAGCGGCCCAGTGGGCTGGCGCTGCTCCCCTTCGCGATGTTCATCGTCATCTACATGGGCGCCGGTATTTACTACCAGGTAAAGGGTATGGAGATGGCCTTTTACCAGTTCCCCTCCGTCACCGCCATGTTCCTGGCGGTGCTGGCGGCCTTTATCATGTTCAAGGGCACCATTAACGAGAAGTTCGACACCTTTGCCAAGGGTGCCGCCAACGTGGACATCCTCACCATGCTGATGATCTACATTCTGGCCGGTGCCTTCGCCAACGTGGCGGCGGTCATGGGCGGCCGCGAATCCACGGTAAATCTGGGTCTGTCCCTGGTACCGGTGGAATTCCTGGCCGCCGGTCTGTTCGTCATCTCCGCCTTTATGGGCACCGCCACCGGCTCCTCCATGGGTACCGTCACCGCCGTGATCCCCATCGCCGTGGGTATTGCGGAAAAAGGCGGCCTGTCCCTCACCGTGGTCATCGGCGCCGTGGTGGGCGGCGCCATGTTTGGCGACAACCTCTCCATGATCTCCGACACCACCATCGCTGCCACCCGCAGCCAGCGCTGCGAAATGCGCGACAAGTTCCGTGTCAACTTCCTCATCGCTCTGCCGGCGGCGCTGATCACCCTGGTCCTCCTGCTGATCTTCGGCCGTCCGGAGACGGTCATGCCCCTGGAGGCCCTGCCCTTCGATCTCATCAAGGTCCTGCCCTACGTGCTGGTGCTGGTCCTGGCTCTGTGCGGGCTCAACGTGTTCCTGGCCCTGACCGTGGGTATCTTCTCCGCCGGTCTGGTGGGCATCTGCTGCGGTGATCTGACCATTGCCGCCTTCGCCCAGAGCGTGTGGGACGGCTTCACCGGCATGAACGAGGTATTCTTCCTGACGCTGCTGTGCGGCGGTATGTCGGAACTCATCGCCAAAAACGGCGGCATCGCCTGGATCATTCAAAAGCTGCGGAAAGTCATGAAGGGCAACAAGTCCGCCCAGGTCGGCATCGCCGCCATGGTCTCCCTGTGCGACTGCGCCACCGCCAACAACACCGTGGCCATCATCGTGGCCGGCGACATGGCCCGTGACGTGTCCCATGAATACAAGGTGGATCCCCGCCGCACCGCCTCCCTGCTGGACATCTTCTCCTGCGTGTTCCAGGGCATCATCCCCTACGGCGCGCAGCTGCTGAGCGCCGCCGCCCTGGCCAACGCCACCGTGACCTCCGACGCCCTGCACACCAGCCCCGCCGCCATCGTGGGCGGTATGTGGTACTGCTGGATCCTGGCCGCCGTGGGCCTGCTGTCCATCTTCGTTCCTTTTGCCGACGGTGTCTGCCGGAAAGACCCGTGGAACTGGGAATACGGCTGCGCCCAATCCGCTGTGGCCGCCAAAAAAGCCCTGCTGGAAAAGGAAGCGGAGGACATCTCCGCCCAATAACGCTCCCTGTCTTTGCCGCCGCGGCACACCCCCCCTGGCCGCGGCGGCACTTTTTTGTCAAAATATACGGTACCTCCCACCCGCCCGGAGAAATTTCCTTCTGCGATATTCACAAATTGTGGTTGCAATTTTTGTGCAAATAGTGTAGTATAATTCGCAAGAAATCCGCATGGAACACAAGGAAACGGAGGAAAATGCAATGAAGAAATATACAGACATGAGTCTTCAGGAGCGTCAGGCCGAATACGCCGCCGTGCAGGCGGAATACGAAAAGCTCAAGGCCATGGGCCTCAGCCTGAATATGGCCCGGGGCAAGCCGGGCAAGGCCCAGCTGGACCTGGTCACACCCATTTTCAGCCTGCTGACCAAGCCGGAGGATTTCGTCTCCGACGGCATCGACGTCCGCAACTACGGCGAGGTGGCGGGTATCCCCGCGGCCAGAAGGCTGTTTGCCGACATTCTGGGCTGCAAGCCCGAGCAGGTGTTCGTGGGCGGCAACGCCAGCCTCCAGCTGATGTACGACGCCGTGTCCAAGGCCTTCACCCACGGTCTGCTCCACAGCGAAAAGCCCTGGTGCAAGCTGGACAAGGTCAAGTGGATCTGCCCGGTGCCCGGCTATGACCGCCACTTCAAGGTCACCGAGAGCTTCGGCGTGGAGATGATCTCCGTCCCCATGACCGCCGACGGCCCCGACATGGACCAGGTAGAGGCCCTCATCAAGGACCCCGCCGTCAAGGGTATGTGGAACGTCCCCAAGTACTCCAACCCCGAGGGCGTGATCTACTCCGCCGCGACCATCGACCGTCTGGCGAAGATGAAGCCCGCCGCCCCCGACTTTATGCTCATGTGGGACAACGCCTACTGCATCCACGAGTTCGACTGCGACTATGTGGAATTCCCCGACATCATCAGCCTGTGCGCGAAGTACGGCAATGCCGACATGGTCTACGAGTTCGCCTCCACCAGCAAGGTCACCTTCCCCGGTGCCGGCGTGGGCGTCATGGCATCCAGCGCCGACAACATCGCCTACTTCTCCAAGCTCATCAACATCCAGACCATTGGCTTCGACAAGATCAACCAACTGCGCCACGTTCTGTTCCTGAAGGACAAGGCCCACACCCTGGCCCTGATGAAGCAGCACGCCGCCATCCTGGCCCCCAAATTTCACGCGGTGCTGGACGCTCTGGACAAGGAGATCGCCCCGCTGGGCATCGCCGGCTACAAGCGCCCCGTTGGCGGCTACTTTGTCAGCGTGGACGTCATGCCCGGCTGCGCCAAGCGCACCCTGGCCCTGTGCAAGGAGGCCGGCGTCACCATGACCGGTGCCGGTGCCACCTTCCCCTACGGCAAGGACCCCCAGGACAGCAACATCCGCATCGCCCCCTCCCTGCCGCCGGTGGCGGAGCTGGAGCAGGCCATCGCCGTATTCTGCACCTGCCTGAAGCTGGCCGCCCTGGAAAAGCTGGGCGTGTGAGCTGCAAAACCTCACGCCGCCCACATAAAACCATCCCCCCGGCGACGCTTCACACCCCCATATAAAATCCCCCCGGCGAAGCCGGGGGGATTTCTTTTTCTTACTTGTGCAGCAGCGGGCTCAGCGGTTTGTAGATCAGGAAGCACAGCGCCACGTCCAGCAATCCCTTGCACAGTGTGAACGGCACGTTGAACACCATCAGGCAGTTCAGCAGCGCGTTGGAGGTCGGCACCTGCGCCACCGTCCCGAGGATCTCCTGATACATCCCCACGATGGCCTCCAGCGGCAGGCCGTACAGCACCACATAGGCGGGATAGACGATGAAATAGTTGATGGGTATGCTGATGACCGCCATGGCGGCGGCCCCGGCCACGGAGCCCCACAGCGCCCCGCCCCGGTTCTTGTGCTTCTTGTAGACGATACCCGCAATAAACGCGAACACCGCGCCCAGCAGGAAATTGGACAGCTCGCCCACGCCGGCGCTAGAGCCGAAGGGCAGGTGCAGCAGGTTCTTCACCAGCTGGATGGCGACGCCGTAGACGGGGCCGAGGGAGAACGTGCCCAGCAGGGCGGGCAGGTCGGAGATGTCCAGCTTGATAAAGGCGGGCATGACGGGGATGGAGAACTCCACGAACTGGAGGACGGCGGCCACCGCCGCCAGCAGGGCGGCCACCGCGATACGATGGGTCTTTTGCTTCTGAGTCATAAAAAAACACTCCTTCTTGATGATAAACACCCGGAAAATTGCCTTCCAAGGTGTACGCATCAAAAAAGAGCATCGCAAAATGCCATACACGCCTTCTCTCATCCAGACTATACTGTCGGTACCGGAATTGCGCCGGTTCCTGCTGCCGCAGCAGCTCGCGGACTATACCGCCGGTGGGGACTTTCACCCCGCCCCGAAGACAAATATGCGGTTGTTTTCGACAAGTATAGTACCACGCCGCCCCGCGGATGTCAATACCGATTTCCGGCTTTACAGCGGCACGGTTTTCGTTTACAATATACCGTAAGAAAGGCGGTGAGACCCATGCCCGCACGGCAGATGACCGTATGCTTTTCCGGCTACCGTCCGGAGAAGCTCCCCTGGGGCTATGACGAATGCGATCCCCGCTGCGCCCAGCTGAAGCAGCGCCTGCACCGGGCGGTCTGCGCCGCCTGTGACGACGGCTTCCGCCACTTCATCTGCGGCATGGCCCGCGGCGTGGACACCTACTGCGCCGAGATCGTCCTGGCCCTGCGTCCCCAGTACCCGGACCTGACGCTGGAGGCCGCCATCCCCTGCCCCAGCCAGTGCGGCGGCTGGACGCCGGACCAGCAGGCACGCTGGCACGCCATCGTGGACCGCTGCGACTTTGAAACGGTGGTCCAGGACCGCTACGGCCCCGGCTGTATGCAGCGCCGCAACCGCTACATGGTGGACCACGCCGCCCGCCTCATCGCCGTGTTCGACGGTCAGGACGGCGGCACCCGCCGCACGGTGGAATACGCCCTCCGTTCCGGCCTCGAGGTCATCTACGTGGACGCGGAATAGTCCCTCGTCCCCGCCGCACCCCTCAAGCCTTCCCCTTGAGGGGAAGGTGCCCCCGCAGGGGGCGGATGAGGTGTAGCCGCCGCAGCGGCGTAACCCCTCCAGTCCCAAAAAAGGGAGCACCCCTGCGGGGTGCTCCCTTTCCGTCGTTCTTTATCTCTTTTTCCCGTTGAGCGCCACCATACCCGTCAGGGACAGGATCGACAGGGCGGCGTAGAGGGCTACGCCGGGGTCGGCGGTCTTTGGGGAGCTGACCGGCGGCTCCGCGGGCGGGGTGTAGTAATAGCCGCTGGAGGGCTTCTTCTCCCATTTCGCCGTGAGGGTCAGCGGGGCGATGACCGACTTGCTGAAATCATACGCGCCGTCTGCATCCTCCCAGCCGATAAATGTATACCCCGACTTGGTGGGATCATCAGTGGGTTTGGCCACTTTCTGGCCGCGGAGCACCTTTGCCTCCTCGACCGGCGTACCGCCGTCCGAGTTGAATGTGACCGTCTCATAGGCACCGTCTTCGATCTTGCCGCCGTCGTTGGTCACACCGCCGTAGAAGATGCCGCCGTTCAGGGTGGCATTCGTTTTGTTTGTCACATTCTCATTAAATGTACCGCCGCTGATAGTCGCGCCGGACTCATTGGTCACAGTGCCGTGGAAACTTCCATTGCTGATTATTGCGTTGTAAGCGCTATTGGCCACGTTCTTATCAAACGTACCGCCGGAAATCGTACCACCATAGGTGTTTGTCACCTCGCCGGTGAATTCACCGGCCTTGATCGTCCCCTCATAGTTTATAACTTCATTTGTAAACGTTCCGCCAATGATCGTTCCTTCCGGATAAATCCAAACCCGTCCAGTAAACGTTCCTTTGCTGATCGTACCGCCATGCCCCACATTCACATTACAGCTTATCGTAACACCCTCACTCACATCCAATTTATTCTCATTGCAAATATCGTCGCTGCTTTGCTCGCTATTATAACCATTCACACTCCCCGTAATGCTGCCGCCCTCCACGGTAAAGGTCCCCTTGTTGTGCACTCCACCACCGCTGGCAATGCTGCTGATATATATGCAGTCTGCAATGTGGCTGTTGTCACGCATCGTAAACGTGCCTGCATTGTAGACAGCGCCTCCTTTGCTGCCCTTGCAGTTCGTAATAGCGCTGCTGCCCCTCATGGTAAACGTGCCGTTTTCGGCCACATACACACCGCCGCCACTGCCGCTTCTGGCAAGACACTCCGTAATACGCGCGCTGCCACTCATCTGAAATTCAGCCCCCGCGCCCACATACACATTACCGTTGCCGCCTTCATATGTTACGCAGCCCCTGATCTCGCCGCCGTTCATAATAAACTTGCCGCCGTCCGCCACATAGACACCGCCGCCATTATTTCTGGCCCTGCATCCTATGATCTTTCCCTTCTCCATGATGAAGGTGCCGCCGTCCGCCACATAGACGCCGCCGCCGTTAACATCGCCATCAGGAGGGTATGCACTTCCGCCCGCGATGAGCCCTCCGGCAACCTGACTTTCTCCATTTTTACTGTACTGCCAGTATCCGTCATTAATTTTCACGAAGCGATATGTTCTACTGCCATCACCGCTGTCTGTTAACGTCAGTGTTGCACCAGCATCCACTTGGATAACACTCCCCGTGCTTTGCAACACACGCCGTAGCATAAACCCATTCAGATCCAGCGTCGACGTCCCCTTCGCCACCAGAGCCGCACCACTGATGTCAATATCTTCTCCCAGCACAATCCCGGACACGCCATTTTCCAATGCCGTTCTCAACGCACTCTCTGTTGTCACTCGTGCCGGCGTGGTGCCCTCTGCCGTCTCCACCAGGGGATTTGTTACATCCCCCGATGTAACAAAAGCTGCCCATATGGGCAGCGCGCATACCAATACCAGGGTCATCAGGATGGGGAGCAGTCGTCTCTTCATGGCGGTTCCTCCTTCTATGGCTCACATATTTCTCTCCCGGGCCTGTGTGCCGCAAAATTTCTTGTTGGGAAAGTTTTTTGGCGCGCAGGCTCTGTTGTACGACCATCTTACCAGAAAGTGTCGCGAAAGGCAACGGGAATATCCAGATGTCGGCATAACAAATCCGCGTACCAACCATTAACCAAACTTATATCATCAAAGGGCACGTCCTCGTTAGCCTTCCCCTTGAGGGCACCCCAGTGCGCGCCGCGAAGCAAGTGCCCTTGGGGTACACACTGGGGGTGTGCACAGCTGAAGGTGCCCTCGCAGGGGGCGGATGAGGTGTAGCCGCCGCAGCGGCTTAGAATTGCCTTCCCCCTGGGGTTTCGCGGCGTTGAATGACAGGCCGGTGGCCTGTCAGATCCGCGGACCGATCGACCCGCAGGGAGACAGGCAGCACGGCGAAGCCGTGACGGATGAGGGGTCCCCACCCGCAGGCGGTACCCCCCCATACCCGGCGGCGTCAGCCGCCACCTACCAAAGCCGCCCTCGGGGCGGCTTTGGCGCGATTTGATAATCGCCCATGCGTCCAACACACCAGCCCCTACCTCCACACCGCATCAGCGGCAGCGGCGCAAGAGGTACAAGCAATCCCCTGAACCGACAACGACACCCACCGTGCCCATTCCGCGAAATCAGCACCGTCAAATTTGCACTTACCCTCCCCGCGCAAGGAAGTCTTGAAACGTAGTTTCAAGTGGCGCTTTTGGTTACTTTTGTCGCCGGGGACAAAAGTAACTCGCGCTCGGGAGCGCGAAACTCTCCCCCCGCGCCCGCAGGCGCAGCATCTTCCGCCGCCGTGGCGGCGCCCCCCCCCAAAAAAACATAAAAAAGAGACCGCCTTGCGGTCTCTTTTTTATTACATTCTTCCGCTGATCCGCAGGCGGTTCAGGGCGCGGGCCAAGTTGCCCTGGGCCAGCTGGTACTCAGCCATGCTGCGCTTCTGCCGCAGCTCCTCCTCCGCCTCCCGGCGGGCCCGGAGCGCGCGGTTCACGTCGATATCCTCCGGCCACTCCGCCGCGTCCAGCAGCAGAAGCACCCGGTCCCCGTCGATCTTGAACAGCCCCGGCGCCACCGCCGCCCGGCGGTGCTCGCCGTCCTCCGTCTCGAACCGCAGCTCGCCGGCGCACACCGCGCCCACAGCGTTGCTGTGGCCGGCCAGCACACCGTACTCGCCGTCCGTCACGGGGATGACCGCCGACACGCACTTGCCCTGAAAGAAGGGCACGCTGGCCGCCAGCACGTCCAGTTGGAACACGGCCGCCATCACATACCGCCTTTCTTCAGCTCCTCGGCCTTGCGCTTCACGTCGTCAATGGTGCCCGCGTTGAAAAACGCCGCCTCGGGATACTCGTCCATCGCGCCGGACAATATCTCCTTAAAGCCCCGCAGCGTCTCGTGCAGGGGCACGAACACGCCGGGTGCGCCGCTGAACTTCTCCGCCACATAGAAGGGCTGGGACAGAAACCGCTGGATACGGCGCGCCCGCGCCACGGTCTTCTTGTCCTCGTCGCTAAGCTCCTCCATACCCAGAATGGCGATGATATCCTGCAGCTCCCGATACTTCTGCAGCGTGGACTGCACCGCCCGGGCGATGTTGTAGTGCTCCTCGCCCACGATGTCCGGCTCCAGAATGCGGGAGGTGGACTCCAGCGGGTCCACGGCGGGATAAATACCCTGCTCCGCGATCTTACGGCTCAGCACCGTGGTGGCGTCCAGATGGGAGAACGTGGTGGCCGGCGCCGGGTCGGTCAGGTCGTCCGCAGGCACATACACCGCCTGCACGGAGGTAACAGACCCGTTCTTGGTGGAGGTGATGCGCTCCTGCAGTGCGCCCATCTCCCCCGCCAGCGTGGGCTGATAGCCAACGGCGGAGGGCATACGTCCCAGCAGCGTGGAAACCTCGCTGCCCGCCTGGACAAAACGGAAAATATTGTCGATAAACAGCAGCACGTCCTTGTGCTCCTGGTCGCGGAAGTACTCCGCCATGGTCAGTCCCGACAGCGCCACGCGCATACGCACGCCGGGGGACTCGTTCATCTGCCCGAAAACCAGCGCCGTCTTGTCGGACACGCCGGACTCCCGCATCTCGCCCCACAGGTCGTTGCCCTCGCGGCTGCGCTCGCCCACGCCGGTGAAGATAGAGTAGCCGCCGTGCTCCATAGCCACATTGTGGATCAGCTCCTGGATCAGCACGGTCTTGCCCACGCCGGCGCCGCCGAACAGACCGATCTTACCGCCCTTGGGATACGGCTCGATCAGGTCGATGACCTTGATGCCCGTCTCCAGAATATCCGCGGCGGGCATCTGCTCGGCGAAGGTCGGCGCGGCGCGGTGGATCTCCCACCGGGGCGCGCTCTCGTCCACCGGCGGCTCGCCGTCGATGGGATCGCCCAGCACGTTGAACATACGTCCCAGCGTCTTCTCACCCACCGGCACCCGGATACCGTGTCCTGTGGCGGTGACGGTCAGCCCGCGGGCAAGCCCGTCGCTGCCTGCCATCATCACGCAGCGTACGGTCTTGTTCTCCAGGTGCTGCTCCACCTCCATGGTATAACGCTGACCGTTCGCCTCCACGGTCAAGGCCTCATTGATGGCGGGCAGGCTCCCCTCCGGGAAGCGCACGTCGATAACGGGGCCGGAAATGCCCGTGATAGTACCTTGTTTCATTGAGGTCAGCCCTCCTTTTCTTTCTTGCTGCGCTGGGCGCGCTCACCGGCGGAGACCTCGGTGATCTCCTGGGTGATGGCGGCCTGGCGCGCCCGGTTGTACTGGACGGACAGGTCCTTCAGCAGCTCCTCCGCGTTCTGATCCGCCGCGTTCATGGCGGTCATGCGGGCGCTCTGCTCGCTGCAGAAGCTATCCACCAGCGCGCTGTAGATATAGCCGGTCAGGCAGCTGCGGGCGGCGTTGTCCAGCACCGCCCCTGCGGACGGCACGAACTCATACGCCTTGTCCCCGGCAGCTGCCGCCGCGGCGGCGTGAAAGTGCTCCCGGTGCATCGGCAGGATCCTCTCCTGCCTCACCACAGCCTCCAGGCCGTTCTTCATGTCGGTATAGATGACCCATACCGCGCTGATCTCTCCCGCGTCGAACCGTTCCAGCAGCAGCTCCGCAATGTGCCGCGCCCGGTCCAGCGTAGGGTTCTGCGCCGTGTAGTGAAAGCTCTCCTCGATGGCGATCCCTCGCTGGCTGAACCAGCGCCGGCCATACTCGCCCACCACATACAGCACCGCGTCGCCCTGGGCGGTCAGCAGCTGCTGCGCCTGCCGTATGGCGTTCTGGTTATACGCGCCGGCCAGTCCCTTGTCCGCCGTGATCAGCAGGCACGCCGGCACGCCGGGCAGGGGCTTGGCGTTGGGATCCACCGGCTCCACATACCGGCTCTCTATGGTGCTGTCCGCGTTGAACACGCGGCCGATCTCCGTCTGCAATGCCTGGAAATAGGGCCGTGTGTTGTCCAGATCCTGTTTGGCCTTCCGCAGCTTCGCCTGGGAGATCAGATACATGGCGTGGGTGATCTTCTGGGTCTGCCGTACGCCTCCGATGCGCCGGCGGATCTCACTGGTGCTGGCCATGCGCTCACCGCCCGCCCGTGCGCTTGAATTTCTCCAGCGCGGTCCTGGCAAAGTCGTTGATCTGGCCCCGCAGCTCGTCGTCCAGCGCCGCGCCCTGCTCCAGCTGGAGCATCAGGCTCTGCCGCTGCGCGGCGAACTCGCCCAGCAGGAAGTCCCGCAGGGCGCACACCTGGGCCACCGGCACCTGCTGATAGAGGTGCGCCATGGCCGTCACCAGCGTGACGATCTGCTGTCCCTGGCTCAGCGGGGCGCTGCGCCCCTGCCGCAGGATATACATCAGGCTCTGGCCGTAGGCCAGCTGGCTCTTCGTCTCCTCGTCCAGGTCGCTGGAGAACTGGGTGAACACCTCCATCTCGCGGTACTGCGCCAGATCCAGGCGCAGGGTGCCCACGGCCTTCTTCATGGCCTTGGTCTGGGCCGCGCCGCCTACGCGGGACACGGACAGACCCACGTTCACCGCCGGCCGGTGGCCGGAGAAGAACAGACTGCTCTCCAGAAAGATCTGACCGTCGGTGATGGAGATGATGTTGGTGGGGATATAGGCCGACACGTCGCCCGCCTGGGTCTCCACGATGGGCAGGGCGGTCATGCTGCCGCCGCCGCGCTCGTCGCTGAGCCGCGCCGCGCGCTCCAGCAGACGGGAGTGCAGATAGAACACGTCGCCGGGATACGCCTCGCGTCCGGGGGACCGCCCCAGCAGCAGGCTCAGCGCACGGTAAGCGATGGCGTGCTTGCTCAGATCGTCGTACACGATCAGCACGTCCTTGCCCTTGTTCATGAAATATTCGCCGATGGCCGCGCCGGCATAGGGCGCGATGTACTGCATGGACGCGGACTCGCCCGCGCCGGCGCACACGACGATGGTGTAGCGCATGGCGTCGTGCTTCCGCAGCAGCTCGGCGATCTGCGCCACGGAGCTGGCCTTCTGGCCGATGGCCACG
>ERZ773258.1080-NODE-1080-length-24431-cov-4.386117_pt1 | contig 24431 bp, 20 predicted proteins | sample MGYA00511962_ERZ773258 | MGnify/ENA primary metagenome ERZ773258 (study PRJEB29015, sample SAMEA2737755) | human gut metagenome | biome: human gut; feature: human-associated habitat; material: faeces | place: China | collected 2012 ... | reverse complement strand
GTGGAATGCGGCGAAGCCGACCGCCCGCTGGAAGACGTCATCGTCAACAGCGTTACCATCGGCACTTATTCCGCCGCGCAGAGCGGCAGCACGCCCGCATCCGGCGCATCCGGTTCCGACAGCGCCGCCTGAATCGCCCCATACAAACCTTACAAGGCGCGCTCCGCATTGCGGGGCGCGCCTTTTTACCGGCAGTTTTCCCGGTCACTCCCGGCAAAGCCTACTGCATTACTATTTTTTTTGCGCGAAATATGGTACACTATAAAGCATCGGGACAAGCGCTCTCTTGCGTCTGTGTGGAGGTACGGTGTGAAAAAGATACTCAAATTTCTGCTCTCCCGGACATTCCTGTTCGGGCTTCTGATCGCATGCCAGGTGGGGCTTTTTGCGGCGCTCATGCTGGTATTCAGCCGCGCGGGTACGGTGGCTTACATTATCCTCACGCTGGTCAGCGTGTTGGTGGTCATCGCCGTGATCGAACGCGACAACATCAATCCCGCTTACAAAATCATGTGGCTGCTCATTGTGGTGGCCCTGCCCGTTACAGGGGCGGTATTCTACCTGTGGTGGGGCAACCAGGGCGTCACCCCCAAAAACGCGCGCAAATTTGCAGACATCGAACGGGCCGCGTCCGCCGCCATGGTGCAGGACGATGCGGTAACAGAGGCCCTGTACGCCCGGGAGCCCGCTTTTCGCCGCAGCGTGGAATATCTGTCCCGCAACGCCTCGGCCCCTCTCTACTGCAACACGCAGAGCGAGTATTATCCCATGGGGCAGGATTTTTTCGCCCGTTTTCTGGAGGTCATCCGCGGCGCGAAGAAATATATCTTCATGGAATATTTTATCGTTGAAGAAGGCGAAATGTGGAACGAAACGCTGGCCGTGCTTAAGGAAAAAGCCGCCGCGGGCGTGGACGTGCGCCTGATCTACGACGGCTTCGGTTCCATGTTCACACTGCCCGGTGATTATGACGAAGAGATACGCCGCGCGGGCATCAAGTGCCATGTATTCAATCCGCTGCATTTTTCGCTGCATATCTCTGACTATAAAATGCTCAACCACCGAGACCACCGCAAGATCACCGTCGTGGACGGTGAAACAGCTTTCACCGGCGGGCTGAACTTTGCGGACGAGTACATCAACCGCAAGCAACGCTGCGGCGTGTGGAAGGATACGGGCCTGATGCTGAAAGGGCCGGGCGTTTATCCGCTTACCGTAACATTTTTGAAAATGTGGGACTTTGTGGCGGGCACCACCACCCCGTACACCGATTATATGCCCCTGGGCGAATACGAAGCGGACGGCTATGTGCAGCCCTATTGTGATTCTCCGCTGGACGGCGAAGCCGTGGCCGAAAGCGCGTATCTGAACGTGCTTCAGCACGCGCGGGATTATGTGTACATCGTTACGCCCTACCTGATCGTGGACAACGAGATGGTCACCGCGCTGTGCCTTGCAGCCAAAAGCGGCGTGGACGTGCGCATCCTCACGCCCGGTGTGCCGGATAAATGGTATGTGTATTATGTGACGCAGAGCTATTATCCGCGCCTGCTGGAAGCGGGTGTGCGCATTTACGAGTACACCCCCGGCTTCGTGCACGCAAAAATGTATGTCAGCGACGACCGCGAGGCCATTGTGGGCAGCGCCAACATGGATTACCGCAGCCTGTACCTGCACTTTGAAAACTGCTGCGCGTTTTACGGCGGCCATATGGTGCGGGACGTGCTGGAAGACGTGCGCGCCACGCTGGCTGAAAGCCATGAGGTAACGATGGCGGATGTGCTGCGCACGCCGCTGTACAAATGGCTGGCGCAGGTGTTCCTGCGCTTCTTCTCGCCGCTGATGTAAGGAGGACGGAATATGGATATTGTTATCATCGACGGGCAGGGAGGCGGCTTTGGCCGCGCGCTCATCGAGGCGCTGCGCGCGGGCGGCGTGACGCAGGAGATCGTGGCGGTGGGCACCAACGCGCTGGCCACCAGCGCCATGCTCCGGGCGGGTGCATCCGCCGGAGCCACGGGAGAAAACGCCGTGATCGTGAACGCCGCGCGGGCGCGTATTCTGGCGGGCCCCATCGGCCTTGTGATGGCAAACAGCATGCTGGGCGAATGCAGCCCGGCCATGGCCCGCGCCGTGGCGGAAAGCCCGGCTCACAAGGTGCTCATCCCCGTTGCCAAATGCGGGGCGCACATTGCGGGCCTTCCGGAAAAGCCGCTGGCCCAATACATTGCGGATGCCGCAGAGCTGATTCGCGGCCTGCTGTAAGGGCATGCCGCCCGGATGTGCGCCGGGCGGGCAAACAGCCCCGCAACAGAAAAGCCCCCCATCCGCGGATGGGGGGCTTTTGCGATTTACACGGCAAAATTGTCGAAATAGCCCTGGATGAGGATGATGGGGGTCCCCTTGTCGCCGGAGCCGGAGGTCAGGTCACACAGGCTGCCGATCAGGTCTGTCAGGCGGCGGGGCGTGGTGCCCTGGCTGGCCATCTGGCCCTTCAGATCCGCATTTTTGTGGGAGATGCTGTCCTTGATGGCGCTGGTCAGCGCATCGCCGGAAAGAGAGGCAAAATCGTTGTCCGCCAGATACTTCAGCTTCAGCTCATTGGGCTGGCCCTCCAGTCCGCTGGTGTATGCGGGGCTCACGACAGGGTCGGCCAGCTCCCAGATCTTGCCCACGGGGTCCTTAAAGGCTCCGTCGCCGTACACCATGACCTCGATCTGTCTGCCCGTGGCGCTGCGCAGGCTCTGTGCAAGCGCGTCCACAAAGCTGCGGCAATCGCGCGGGAACAGCTTCACGCTTTCCTCCGTGGCCTTGTTTGAGCCCAGCAGGCCAAACTGCTCGTTGTACCCGCTGCCGTTCACCGGGGCCGTCATAAGGTCGCTCAGCAGCAGCACCTTTTCCGCGCCCGCAGCCAGCAGGCGGCGCCTGGAGCGCTCGCGGGTGTGGATGTCGCAGCACAGCACATTCTTTGTATACGGCAGCACGGCGCGCACGTCATTTCCGAACAGGAATACCGGCTCGCAGCCCTCCGCACGGAACAGGTCTCCGTAATACTCCACATAATCCACACCGGTGAAGGGATGCTTCTCATAGCCGAACAGCTCGCGGTATTTCGCCTCGTCCAGCACGTCGCTCCAGGGGTTTACGCCCTTTTCATCCAGCAGGTCCTCGTCGAACAGATGGTTTCCAACCTCGTCGGAGGGATAGCTCATAAGGATATACACTTTTTTAAAAGCCTTTGCAATGCCTTTCAGGCAGATGGCAATGCGGTTGCGGCTGAGGATGGGAAATGTGAGCGCCACCGTATCGGCGCCGAATTTTGCGCGGCAGTCGGCGGCGATGTCCTCCACACCGGCGTAGTTCCCCTGGCTGCGTGCCACAACAGCCTCTGTAACAGCCACGATATCGCGGTCATGGAAGGTGAGGCCCTGCTCTTCACCGCAGGCGAGGATGGCATCGGTGACGATTTTGACCAGATTGTCGCCCTCACGGACGACCGGGCAGCGTACGCCGCGCGAAGTGGTGCCAACAGTTCTCATTTGTACTAACCCCTCTTTTATTGATGTAAAATTGCAACACAAAAAACGGCCTTGCCTCAAGGCCGTTTTATATTATATCCCAAACTGTACTGTGCGCACAATAGCAATTTGCAAAATCAGCAGAAATACTCATCTTCCGGGCGAATCCCGGCGTTCAGCCGTTTGAACGGCCATAGAAAACCGGAAAAACGGGGCGAGCGCCTGCAACAGCGGCAGCCTCCCCGTTTTTCCGGCGGCATGTTCCTAAGGCGGCGGTCACAGCCGGGAATGCACCTTGTGTGCAAGCGCGGAATACCGCTTGGCCATATCCCGTATCGAAAACGCCTCCGTGTTCTTCAGGTAAGTATCCATACGGTCGTGAAAGCACTCGTACAACTCCGGGGCGATCGCTCTCTTGCCCAAAACCGCGCCCAGAATGCTGCCTGCGGAGGCGGCGGTACAGTCGCTGTCAAGGCCCATCGCAACAGTCTGGGACAGTCCCCGCATCAGGTCACCCTCCGCCAGCTTGAGGCCAAACACGATCAGACACAGGTTGTTGTTGGTGTGAACGGCATGCATTCCCGCGAACCGTTCATCCACCAGCCGGCGCGCATCGCCGTAGCCGCGCACCGCGCCGCAATGCTCCAGCGCCCAGGCAAGGTCCCGGTAAAGCAGGCACTCCCGTGGGATCTCCGCCATGCCGGCCCGCACGGCGTCCAGGGGGTCGCTCACAGCAAAAGCCGCACTCTGTGCCGCCGCCAGGAACATCTCTCCGTAAATACCGTTGCGCCTGTGGCTCAGGCGGGCGTCGCGCCAGGCCATTTCTGCCGCCAGCTCCGGCAGGCCGGCCGCTGCCCAGCCAAATCCGTCAGAACGGATGGCGGCGCCGATCCACTGGCAGAACGGATTGTCCCTGTCCGCAGCCTCCCGCGCCGGCACGCCTTTTTTCAGGTTGTCCAAAGCGGCCTGCTCCGCCGTACAGGCAACGGGAAGATATTTTTTCCATGCCTCCCCAACGTCCTCGGTCGTAAAATCAGGCCCGTATTCTTCCAAAATCAGCAGCGCAAGCTGTGTATAGGCCAGGTCGTCATCTACCGGAGCGGACCGGAGCGCGCATTTCCGGTATTCGCCGCGCTGACGGCCGTAGCAGTTCCAAAGCTCCGGATTTTGCACTTCTTCCCAATAGGAAACCGGCGGGAAGGGCTTGCCGATGTACTCGCTCCATGCACGCATGCTTTCCACCGAGAGCCCTTCTACGGGCACGCCCAGCAGGCAGCCAATGATGCGCCCCAGCAGCGCGCCCTCCAATTTGTCCATCCAGATATCCTCGGGCGGCAGCGCCTCCCACAGGCGGCGCTGCGCCGGTGCACGCAGCGCGCGGATGGCGTCCAGTTCGTTTGGTTCACAGGCAGACAGAGCGGCATCGTCCGGCAGCTCCTGCAGAAGCCGGACCGTACAGCGCATGGTCTCCGTCAATTGACCGATCAGTGCGGCGGCGCCTGTTTCCGCTCCCTGCTCGCATTTCAATCTGGCATATTCCCGCAGGGGTGTGCTCAGCGCGTCCAGCTGTGTGAAATCAGGGTATTTTACAATGGGGTCCATATCAAAACACCTTTCGCAGTAAATAGCCGGGCAGCCGACAGAAAAAGGCTGTTTTCCCTTAGTCGGGAATGCCCGGTTCTTCCTTCAGTACAATAAATATACAATAATAAACAGCCCAAATCTATGCAAAAAAAGGATAAAATCATGCAGTTTCGCGCAAGTCCCGCCCCCACTGCGCGCCTTGCAGAAAATTCCGCCGGAGCGGATAAAAAAGCCCTTTATGCCAACGCCGCGGCATAAAGGGCACGGGAGCGGCAGCCTGCCAATCGGACGGAGATGAACCGGGCGCGCACTCAGGCAAGCGGTGCTTCCGGCTGCCGAACGCGCTTGTACAGCAGCTGCATGCGCTTTGTCAGAGCCTGCAGATCGGTCTCGTGAAAATTCCCCATTGTCGTGTGTATCGTATTATTGAACTGCGCATACCAGTGCTCAGGCAGGCCATCGGCGAAATAAGCGCCCAAAATGGAACCGCAGCTGCAGGCAAAGCTGTCTGAATCGTTCCCCTGCGCCACCTGCATGCCGATTCCCTCCTCAGCATCCCGGGCAAACTTCAGGGTATTGATGACTGTGCCGATCTCCTGTACGACCTGCCCCGCTCCAAACGCGCCGTATTCGGTATGGACCGCGTTATAACCATCTTCGAAAGAAGCGGCGTCATCCACCATGCGCAGGCAGTTGGAAGCCTGTTCGTAAAATCTGCTGCGCTGGGGAACATACTGCAGCGCGGTGACGACGATCTCCTTCCAATTTTCCGCAGTAAACGCGGCGGCAATTGCCGCCGCAACAAACATTGCACTGTATACGCCGGTTTTCCGATGTGTAAAGGATGCGTCACGGAATGCAAGCCGTGCGGCAAGCTCCGGGTCGCCGGGACACGCATAGCCATAGGCATCCGCACGAATCATTGCACCGCAAAGCTCCTGGCCCGGATTCAGCCGCACCGCCCAATCGTCCATATCATAAGGCAGATCGGGCGCCAAAACCGCAAGGCCGGCGCGCAGCAGCACCGTCCTCTCGGGGCCCCAGCACAAATAGATCGGAAGGTTCTCCAGCCAAAGCTGACGCATGTCCTCGTGCGAAAAATCCTTCCCCCGCTTTTCAAGCAGCAGCATGCCCATGATGGTATAGGTGATGTCGTCATCGGACGCGGCATAGCGCACTCTTCCTCTGGTCGTTTCCACCCAGGATGGGTTCCGCCTCCCCCACGCCGTAAGCATCGCATCGCTCACATAATCCCGCAGAGGCCATTCTCCGCTTGCCTGCGCGGCGGCGCGGATGTCCTCGAGGCCGCCGTAGGGAGCCTCCTCCAGGGGCTTGCCCAGGATACATGCGCAAACCGAAGTCAGGAACGCGGAGCGGACGCGCGCCTCGATCTCCCCATCGGAAAGCAGGCGGGACGCTTCCCGCCTGCGCATCGGGTCACACGCCGCCATCACGCTTTCCAGGTCGTCCGGCTCCTCGTACGGCCAATCCTGCCGTATGGGCGCCTCTTTGATACGCTGTGAAAGCGCCAGCAGCGCGTCACAGCTGCCGGACGCCTTCCCCAGAAGAGGCCGCAGCGCTTCCACATCGTATCCCTGCTTCCGGCGTTCTTCCAATTCCGCCGCAACGATGCGGCCGAGTATCTCCTTCATACTTTTCCCTCCGATTTTGTCCGCCGGGCCTCTTTTTCGAGCCGCGGAAATCATTGCTGTTTTTCCCCATATCCCCATGCAGCACGGCGCGCCCGATAATATTGTAAATACCGGGCATACAATTCTTTTGCGGGCTCCCCTCCCAGAGAAAAGCGGGAGGCCGGATGGTTCATCAGCCCCGTATACTGGTAGCCGTAGCACTGCTCCAGAGCGTCATATTGACGGATCTCACGAAGCAGCGCTTCCATCGTCTTGGGTACAAGCCCATCCTCAAAGGGCTCCCGGAACATCTCCATATCCACCCACATGTGCGTGCCGCATTCGTCGCAGATCTGCTTCATCTGCACGACATTCAGATGTTCCGGATCGCGCGCAAAAGCAAACGGGATCAAAATATCAATAAAGGGCAGGATGGTTTTCCATTCCTCCGCATAAAGATGGAACCGTACATTATTGGGCGCAAAAGCCACCGGTTTTGTGGGAGCAAGTTCTTGTGCAAAAGTACGGAACTCGCGAAAGAACACGGCAAGCTCCTTCCAGCGCTCTGCGGAGTGCGGCATGTACGAATAATACAGGTCTCCCATGATCTCTTCTGAAACATACCAGCCATAGAAGGACGCATGGCCTCCATACCGCTGAAAGAGTTCCCGTGCAACGCGCCTGTGCCACTCCAGCGACTGTTCCGAAAAATCAAACCAGGCGAACAGGCCCACACCCAGCAGCACATGCATCCCACACCGGTCAGCGGCCCGCAGCACCGCCTCAATGGGGTCCCGCGCGGCAAGCGGCATTCTTCCGGGATAGAGCCCGGAAGGATAAAATGCCCGGCCGTCATAGCTCCCGCAGGTCATCTCATGGCGGCCCACATAATGGGAGGAATCAAATACATTCTGGATCACAACGCCCCGTATTCCAAGAAGGGACATCTCCTCGATATGCCGTTCGAAATCCTCGTCCCGCATTTTTTTGAGTTCCGAATTAAAGAACACCGCTTCCTGTTCGCTCCAGTGGCAGATGGATATCCAGCAGCCGTCGATCAGGCCTGTGGCGGGCACACTGCCGGGAACGACCTGATACGGCGCCGAGCTTGTCTCCACCTCCTTCTCTCCCCTGTAAAACCGGAAGCGCAGCTCCACATCGCCCACAGCCCCCTTCAGGCTGTAACGAAACACCGATGTTTTTCCCGGCGTCAGCTTCCGCGTGCAGCCCAACAATATGCATCCGCCCCGGAGCACGTCGATCTGCAGGGCATCCGCCTCATGGGAAAATACGCGAAATTCCGGCTGGACCTGTTCGGATACGCGCACCGCCGGGATCACTGTGACTGTGTTCATGCCATTCGCCTCTTTCTTCCGTCATCTGGCGGCGCCTCCGGCAGCCCTTTTTTCCATGGACGCGCCGTGCCAATGCCTGTCAAAGCGCCGCGGCTCCTGTTCCCCGTAAGCTCTCCAGTGGTTCCCCCTGCGCCGCGCTGAAATCCAATACTTCCCTCCATGTGGGAATGCTTGCCGAAGCGCCTTCCCGGCTTACTGCAAGCGCAGCCGCCATACTTGCGCAGCGCAGGCATTTTCCCGGGTCAAACCCGCGGATCATACCTGCCAGAAAATACCCTGTGAATGTATCTCCCGCGGCCGTTGTGTCCACGACCTTCACAGGATATGCCCTCTGGCGGAGCAGCACGCCGCCCTTACGGTACAGCGCGCCCTCGCCTCCCACGGTAAGAACGACAGCCGCGTGGGGAAAACGTTCCGCAAGCGCTGTCAAAACCGCTTCGTTTTCGTTTGCCGGAGTGCCCGACAAAAGCCCTCCCTCCGTCTCGTTGACGAACAGCACGTCCGCCAGTGCAAGCACATCCTGTGTCAGGGAACCGTCTATGGGCGAAGGATTGAACGCGACCGTCATTCCCTTTTCTCTGGCCTGTTCCATTGCATAACGGACACAGGATGTTTCATTCTGAAGCAGCAGCAGATCACCGGGGCCGTAGTCCTTTAAAAAAGCGTCCACATCCTGCGGCCGGGTCATCCGGTTTGCCCCACCGTACACGATGATACAATTCTGTCCCGCACAGGACTGGATCACGGCATGCCCGCTCACCGTTTCCAGAACGCGCAGATACGTCGTGCCGGCGCCCTCAGCCTTGAGCAGCGCGTGAAATTCCGTCGTCTCCCGCCCCACTGCTCCGGCATGCTCCACAAAGATACCCGCCCTTGCCAGCGCGACAGACTGGTTCAGCCCCTTTCCTCCTAGAAACTGGTTCTGTTCCTGTGCGCTGATGGTCTCTCCCTCGCGCACAAAGTGCGCGACTTTATACACCTTATCCAGGTTGAGAGAGCCAAAGTTCAATATTTTCACGACAGTTCCTTCTTTCCTATCAATTTGTCCGCTCCGCAGAGCGCCCTTTTGCCGCACGGTAAAAGGCAGATTCAATACCACTCCGGCGGGACGGGCGCGCCGCTGCCGAAAAGATCCGGGTCTTTTTTCAGCAGCTCCAGCGTAACGGCCAGCAGGTCTTTGCCGCGGAACAAAAGGCATTCGGCATTGCCGAACGGGACGCGCCGCAGTATATTCCTGTGAAACATCACCGGTTCAAGCTTGACGTAATGGTCCGAATTGGCGTTTTGATGGCGGCGGGACGGCACGGAAAGCAGCCGCCCGCTTTGATCGCGCACAAACAGCGGATGATGCTCTGCTGTAAGGCGGCCGGGCACGTTTGCGATCTCCTCGATGCAGTGTACGCTGGTGTTGCAGGCAAACGTGACCCCCACCATCATCACCTGCGCGTTTTGCCGCAGCAGCTCGCCGTAACAGGAGCCGGGCGCACAGGGCGTATCGAACCGCTCCTGCCCTTCTGCAAACGCCTGTGCCCGGGGCCCGTAAACGCACAGCGAATGCGTGGGGTGCAGCGTCCGCACCACGCCCTTCCGCCGCCGGAACAGATCCGGCAGAAGCCCGACGCAGGGCTTTGTTTCCCGCACGTCAAACACGGGGTTTTCATCGTTGACATTGCTCCAGGTGTGACAGGGAACGATCAGCAATCCATTTTTCATGTATTCCATCAAAGCGTCCAGCACCGTGTCGGCGCCGTTTTCCACGGGGCCGATCTTTTTCATTGAAAAATGGCACAGCAGCATGCCGTGCGGGTCTATACCCGCACGGTCCAGGTCCTCAAGCAAAGCGGCTTTCGTGATCATGCGTCATTCTCCTGTATCTGTCTTTTCCTTAGTACCTTCTGCGCGGAGCACTTCTTCCAGCCGGACATGCAGCCGGATGTAAAAGATTCCGTCCCACTGGAATTGCAGCGTGTCCACAATGGGACGGCGGCCGCGTATCCCGGCCGTAAACTTCTCGTCCAGAAGCGCTTGCAGCCCATGCCTGAAATATTCCGCCGCATCCCCGTAATGCCGCCCTAGCGCATAAGGGTCTACCGTGCCCGCAGTCTCCACAAGGTACCTGTGCAGCACATTGGATTGATACAGCCAGTCGCTGGCAAGACGGCTCGCCATGAACTCCTCCGACCGCCGGAGCTGCTCCGGCCTGCCGCAAAAGCCATTGTAATAGCTCGCGATCACAAGCTGCGCCAGCACGACGCCAATGGTATTCTGCGCGGTGTTCCAGCCTCCCACAGCGGTCAGGTAATCATAGGTTCCGGTCAGCAGTCCCAATTCCATGCAGTCGTTTTCGCATCCATTGGCTACCGATACCTCCGCCAGGCCCACCGGACGGCCGTATTCCTCATGATAATAGCGCATATAACGGAAAAGCTCATTCAAATTCAGATGCGTGGAAAAGGTGAGGTCCTTTGTATATTGCTCGACGGATTCAATCATATGCTTTCCCGGGCTGTTTACAGCCAGCATGCAGTCGGAATCACCGGGCGCATCTAAAACTACGCCTCCCAGAGAGGTGATCTGCGCTTTTATTCCCTCCTGCAGCGGCCGGTCCTCATAGCGCGGCACAATAAACGGGCCGTACACGGAGGAATATCTTATGTAAATGCGCGGGCGGTAGTTTTTGATCTGGTTGAAAACACGGGCAAACAGCACGCTTCCCACCTCGTCGGCCCCCGGATATACGAAGACGCGGTCCGGCAGCCGAAGCTCGCGCACTCTCTTTGCAATGGCCATCTGGTCCAGCGCCGCGTACCCGTACTCGGCGGTATCGTCCTTTGGGACGGTAAGCACATCGAATACACCGTCCCGCACCAGATCCACACACGCAAGGTTGACCGCCCGGTCCACCGCGCGGCGCGCCAGAAAATCGTCCAGAACGCCGTCCGGTATCTCGCGCCGGAGCGCGGCGCATTCCCCGCGCTCCGCCTCATCCGCCTCTCCCCGCTCGGCCTTGTCCGTCAGGCATGCATAACGCCATATTTTTCTTCCGTATGACGCCCAGTAATCCGGGTCCTCCGCGGCGCTGTCATATGCCGCCACCCGCGCCACCAGATTGAACGCATGAATGGAAAGCTCCGGGTTTTTCCGCTTCAGTTCGGTGAACCGGGAGAGCGTTTCCATGCATGCCTCCAGGGGGCGGTGATGCGTTCGGGAATTGATGATATTGCCGTAAACCAGCGTATCCACGGAAAGGATGGCGTGGCTGCATTGCCCCGCATTCTCGAAAAGCCAGGCCCAGAGCGCGTCGATATCCGCCGGCTTTTTTTTGAAGCCCATCCGGCCGACGGGCGGTTCCACCAGAGCGACGTCCTCTGTCATGCCTGCCAGAAGCGCGGGGAATTCATAATTACAGGCACGTTCGTCCAGCGGAACATACAATATCCGATTCATAAAAGCACCCTTTCCGGCATCAGCCCTTTACACCCGTTACCGTGATGCCTTCGATAAAGTATTTTTGTGCAAAGAAAAACAGGACGATCATCGGGATCGTAAAAATAGCAGAAGCCGCCATCAGAATGCCCCACTGCACATAGTGCTGCTGCAAAAAAGCCTGCAGGCCAATGGAAAGCGTGTAGCTTTCCTGACGGTTCAGATACAGCATAGGACCCATAAAATCGGACCATGTGTTGATGAAAGTGAAAATAGCGACACTTGCCATTGCAGGTTTGCACAAAGGCAGCATGATCTGTGCAAAAATGCGCACCTCTCCGGCGCCGTCGATCTCCGCGGCTTCCAGCAGGGAATCCGGGATGCTCTTAAAGAACTGGCGAAGCAGAAAAATGTAGTATGCGCCGCCGAAAAACGCGGGCACCACCAGGGGCGCGATGCTGCCGATCAGCCCCAGCTTGTTCCATATCATATACAGCGGGATCAAAGTGACCTGATATGGGATCATCATCGTGGCCACGATGATCGGGAACAAATATTTTTTCCCGTTCCACCGCACCTTCGACATGGAATAGGCCACCATCGCGGAGGATATCACGGTTCCCACAACGCACAGCGCGGTGATGACGATGGTATTCCACGCATAGCGAAGGAACGGTATCTGCGTAACAGCCAGAATATAATTGTCGAAGTGCAGCTTTGTCGGAAAAATAGTACGCTGATAAACCTCTTCCATGGACTTCAGCGAAGTAAGCAGCATCCATGCAAACGGTACCAGAAAGACGACGGACAGCGCCACAAGCAGAAATACCGTGACCGCCTTTCCGCACAGCTTGCGCCGCCTGATGTTTTTGTTCGCACGCGCGAGAGAAGCATTATTCTTCACCGTAGCTCACCCACCTATCCTGCGTTTTAAAAACGACTGCGGTCACAACAGCCACAACAACAAACAAGATCCAGGCCATCGCGGACGCTTTGCCCATTTTGAAAAGGTTGAATGCGTTCTGATACAGATACAGCGCATAAAACAGCAGGGAATTTTCAGCGCCGCCGCTGACCACGTTCAGACCGCCGCCCGTGGAACTTCCGATCATCAGATATGCTTGTGTGAAATACTGAAAATTGTTGATGATCCCCATGATCAGCTGGAAAAAGATCGCAGGAGAAATTCCGGGCAGAGTGATGTAAAAAAAGCGCTTCAGAGCATTTGCACCATCGATCTCGGCAGCCTCATACAAAGTGCGGGGCACGTCCTGCAGCGCCGCCAGAAAGATGATCATAATACTGCCGACACCCCACACGCCCATGATCAGCAGCGCAGGTTTCGTAAAACGCGGGTCGGTCAGCCAGTTGGGCTGGTACAGCCCCAGTTTCTGCAGGATGTTGTTCAAAAGGCCGTACTGCGGGTTCAAAATCCACAGCCACAGCATGGAGGATGCGACAAGCGGCACGATGCTGGGAAGATAAAAGAACGTTCGGAAAATGGGCATGGCACGCACCTTCTGGTTCAGAAGCACCGCCAGAAGCAGGCCTGCCACGAGGCACAGCGGCGTGCCCAGAACCGTCATATACAGCGTATTGCCCAGGCTTTTATAAAATTTTTCATCCTGAAACAGCGCCGAATAATTTTCAAGCCCTACAAATTTCGGCGTTTGGAACATGTTGAAGTCTGTCAGGCTGTAATACACCGACATGATGATGGGATACAGGCTGAACGCCAAAAAACCAATGATCCAGGGCAGCGCGAATAAAATACCCGCCGCCGTATGATTTCTACGTTTTGAAGCTCTGCTTTTGATGGCCCTGTGTTGAAGCATGATGATATCCACCTTTCAAGAAGCTATGCAATATAACATGTGTAAAGGGGCCTTTACATGCAAGGCCCCTTTACGAACAGTTAACTGTGCATTCGTTCCTACAGAACGAACCTGTTAACAAACAGCAAATATATGCGCACCACTACTTGAACAGTTCAGAGCCCTTATCATAGATGTTTTGCAGCGCCTGCTCCGGAGTCTGCTTGAGATTGAGCGCAAGCTCTACCTCTTCCTTGATGATCGTATTGTACTCGGTGCTCTGCGGCACGTTGGGCAGGGCAAACAGATTTGGGCTGGCGGCCAATTCGGCGAACACGTCGCTGTTGTAGCTGCCGTTTACAAACTCGTCGCTCTCCAGCTGTGACAACAGCGAAGGGAATCCTCCGTGGGACACGCTCTGAAGCATCGTTCCCTCCGGGCCGCAGATGAAGGTGAGGAAATCATAGGCGCCGTCCGGGTTTTTGCTGTTGCTGGGGATATAGAACATGGACGAGCTGGCAATGCCGCGTCCTTTCAGCTCTTCATGGCCTTCCGGATAAGGAATGAATGTGCAGCCGTAATCCACATCCACCTTAAAGGTATCGTTGATGTTGGCGCCAAGCCAGTTTCCGTCCACGCGGAAGGTCTGCTTTCCAGCCAGGAAGGGGTCGGTGGGGTCCAGATATTTGCCTGCGGAACCAAATTTGGCTACGTTTTCAACGCCGAATTTCTCACGGTACATCACCGCATATTTCAAAGCCATGAGGTTGCCTTCGTTGTCGGGCGACGCAGGCTTTCCGTTTTCATCGTACCAGCCGCCGCCCAGCGCCGCCGCAAAGTTGTCTGTATAATAAACAGAGGGAAAATCCGGATAGCCCATCACGTCAATCGTTCCATCCGGATTGAGCTTTGTGGTGTTGACGGCCATCTCATACATTTCTTCCATTGTTTTGGGCGGCTCGGTATAACCTGCTTCAGCCAGCAGCGTTTTATTGTAAAACAGCGCCATCAGGTTCATGCCGGCGGGCAGCGCGTAGGTTTTCCCCTCATATTTGCAGGCTTCCAGCGTGGAGGGAATGATGTCGGACAAGTCGGTATTGTTCTTGGCAATATAGTCATCCAGCGGGAGCATGATGCCTTTCGAAGCATACGCGCCGATGTTGTTTGTAAAGTCATCCGTAATGTCGGGTCCGTCGCCGGATTGAATCGCTACCATGATCTTCTGAGAATCCGGTACGGAGAGGGCCTCCACATAATATTTATCGCTCTGCGCGTTGTAAGCCGCCACAGCGTCATCCAAGTATCCGGCCTCCACACCGGTCCACAGATGCCAAAGCACGACCTTCTCCTTCTCTGTTTCGGGAGCTGCAGGCTCTGCCTGTCCCTCTGACGAAGCAGACGGTGCGGAAGAACTGCCGTTGGCGCCGCCGCAGGCTGTCAGCATGCCGCAGAGCATTGCACCGGCGAGGCCCAGGGCCAACACTTTTTTGATCGACCTTTTTTTCATGAAACTCAACCTCCATTTTATATTTGAATCCGGCTTTCGCCGAATCAATTTTGAGGGTCGTGCTTTTCGCAGCCGAGCAAACATTTTTTGGTCTCCGGCCCTAGATATGTACTCCGCCGGATGCGAAAACATTCGTGCCGCACTGCGGCTCCTCTCCCGCTTCCCCGTCCTCACCCGTTTGGCGAAATGGATTTTTCCGACAAAAAGGTAATTTTTTCAGCCTTGAGCGGTATCTTTTCAAATTCATTGCCATCCCAGCAAATTCAGTATACAATAGCTGATGAGGCAAATCCACGCAAAATGGAGGCAAAATTATGCAGATTCAATCAAGCTGCACAGAAAGCATCGCAGACAAGTTAAAAGTTCTGTACGAACATACCGTTTTTGAAAAAGGCGATCCATTCTTTTTATGGCCGCAGAATTCCCCCGGCAAAATGGACACCCACGCAAGGTATTTGCATTATCACAACGAACTTGAACTGGGCTGGTGCACGGAAGGCAGCGGGATATTTTTTGTGGAGGATAAGGTCATCCCATTTCAGGCTCCCTGTGCCTCGGTCATCTACCAGGGGCAGATCCATATCGCCCAGAGCAATCCCGATAAGCCCGCAAAATGGTATTTTATCAATGTCGATGAATGCATTCTCAGCGCCAAAGATGACGAATCCCTTACGGCGGGACATATCGGCGCCCCCATACTGGATGACTCCACTGCCGAGGGCCGCGATATCCTGACACTCGTTCAGATGGTGGTGGATGAATTGCAGGCCAAAAGGCCCGGCAGCCGCCAATGCGCAGAGTGGCTGGTGAGAAGCATTCTATACAAGCATGCACGTCTCTCCGACCACCGCCAGGTTGCCCCTTGGCGTCTTGCCGAAGTCTCACCTGCAGTGACCTATGTTTCCAACCATTATGCCGAGCCTTGCCCGATCGAAACGCTGGCACAGCTCTGCAATATGAGCGTATCGACCCTGCGTCGAAAATTTTACAGCGCATTGGAATGCGCGCCTTCCGATTATATCCACCGCGTCCGCATCGGAGCGGCAACGGTAATGCTTTCCGCCGAGAATAAATCGATACTGGAAATATGCCACCAAGTGGGCTATATGTCCCTGTCCAGCTTCAATCGCCAGTTTCGCAAGCTGACGGGCGAAAGCCCGCGCGAAATGCGCAACCGCATGCGAAAAAAGCAGACATCCCCCCTTCCGGAGTGAGCCGGTACAAAAGCTGCGCCCAAGCCATTCAGCTAAGGCAAAAGCATCTGTCTCCGGCGTTGCTCCCCATACGAAAAAGTGCGTTTCCCGTTTGGGAAACGCACTCATTTTTTCAAAGTCTCAGAGCGCCTGTAAACAGCATCGGCCGCTCAGCAGAGCGACTGTATACTCCATGCCGTAAGCCAGCGCGTCTTCGTCCAAGCGATACCGGGCATTATGATGGGGAGCATCGCTTCCCTTTTCCGGGTTTGCCGCGCCCAGCTCAAGGAAAAAACCCGGGCACACCTGGTCGTAATAGCAAAAATCGTCTCCCGGCGCGATCGGTGAAAGCTCATGCACCGCCTGCGTGCCAAAGGTTTGCGCAATCATATTTCGCGCCCAGCCGGTCAGCGCCGGATCGTTGCGGATGGAATCGTACCCGCGCACATATTCCACCTGCACATCCGCCCCTGCCGAGGCGGCAATGCCTTCGCTGATCTCGCGGATACGCCGCTCGGCAGTGGCGCGCACCCGCTCATCGTAGCTGCGCACCGAGCCGGTCAAATGCATGCTGCCGGGTATAATATTGTAGGCCGAGCCGGAATGGGTCTGGCATACCGAGAGCACCGCCGGGTCGCTGGGCCGAAGCGAGCGGGAAAGCACGGTCTGCAGCGCAAGGATGATCTGTGCGCCGGTCACAATAGGGTCTATGCATTCCTGCGGCATGCTGGAATGTCCGCCGCGGCCGGTGATCTCGATCTCAAAACGGTCCGTGGCCGAGGTGAGAACGCCGCTGCACACGCCGAAGCTGCCCGTGGGCAGCGTGCTTGTAAGATGCAGACCGAACACCTCGTCCACACCCTTCAGCACGCCGGCGCGGATGACTTCCACCGCACCGCCGGGAGGGGTCTCCTCCGCATGCTGAAAAATAAAGCGCAGTTCCCCGCACAGCTCCTCCCGCCGGCGGCACAGCAGCCGCACGGAATTCAGCAGGATAGCCGCATGCCCGTCATGGCCGCAGGCGTGCATCACGCCTTCATTGCAGGAGCGATAATCCAGCTCGTTTTCCTCGCGGATGGGCAGCGCGTCGATGTCCGCACGAATGGCGAGGCAGCGGCCGGGCCTTCCGGTGCGCAGTACCGCCATCACACTGGTGGGTGTAGGACGGCTGAGTTCCAGCCCTTCCAGTTCGCACAGCGCCTGCTCCAGATAATCCGCTGTCTTGTATTCCCGGAAAGACAGCTCGGCATGCCGGTGCAGCCAGCGTCTGTCCTCGATGCACTGCGGCAGAAGCTCCAATACCTGTTGATGCAGATTTTTCATAGCCAACGCCTCGATTTCTTGCAGTGATCAGAAAATAAAATACAGTACCATAAGCACGCCAAGCACCCAGGCGGGCCACTGCGGGACGTACTTCGCATCGCGGTTTACAAGCGCGCGGATGACGCTGACCACCAGATAAGTGAACATGCCCAGCGCGATGCCCGCGACATAGTCGCCTTTATAGGCAGTCACCAGAAGCATGACGGCCACAGGCAAAAATTCAGAGCCCGAAAAGTCTACGTCGCGCAGCGTTTCCAGCATGGAGATGCCCACCACGATCAGCGCGCTGCCGGTTGCCGCGCCGGGAATCATGAGGAACAACGGGCTGAACAGCATGCACAGCAGGAAGAAAAACGCGGTGCTCAGGTTGGAAAGGCCCGTGCGGCTGCCGCTCTCAACCCCGGCGGCGCTCTCCGCAAAGCAGCTCACGGTGGTGATGCCGAACAGGCTTCCCAGGATGGTAGCGCTGGAGTCCACCAGGAACACCTTGCCGAAGGCCGGGAAATTCCCGTCCTCATCCAGCAGCCCCGCTTTGCCCGCCATGGCGAGGCCCGTGCCCAATGTGCCGAAGAAATCATTGATCAGCAGCATGATGATGAACGGAACAAAACTCAGTTTGAGGGCGCCGAGAATATCCACCTGGAACGCCACATTGCCGATGGATGCCAGCGCACCACGGGTGAAAATATTTTCGGGCAATACCGTAACGCCCATGGGGATACCGATGATCGTTGTAAGAACAATAGAGATCAGCAGTGCGCCCTTGATTTTATAGGTGCGGCCGTTGACCGTGATTTTGAGATACGTCAGCAGCAGGGCGATGGCCAAACCGATCAGCCCCAGCTGCACGCTTTTATCGCTGAAATTGATGAAGCTGCCATCCTCACCCGCAGCGGCCAGGCCGCTGGTATTCAGGCCAATGCTGGCAATCAGCAGGCCCACCGCGCCGCCGATGCCAATCTTGATGTTTTTGGGCAGGCTCCGTGCAAACAGGTCGCGCAGTTTGAAAACAGAGATCAGCAAAAAGACGATGCCGGAAATTGCCACCGTGCCAAACGCCTGGCCGTAAGTAGCCTCGCCGCTGGCCACCATCCCGGCCACCAGGTTCGGGATAACAAGAACAGGCGCCAATGCGATGGGCGCGTTGGCGACCAGGCCCATGGCGATGCAGGAAATGGCCGTGATAAGCGCGGTGCACAGCAGCACACCCGTCAGGTCAATGCCCGGCACCGCGGACATCGCCCCGGTCATGTAGGCCAAAATATAGGCCATGGTGGCAAAGGTCGTGGCGCCGCCGATCAGCTCCGTGCCGATGGTGGAGCCTCGCTGGGAGATACGAAAGTACTTGTCCAGCTTGGTTTTCATACAGATTCCTCCAGTTTCTCAGTTGTTTTATTTATCCTGAACCGGCGCGGCCGCGCCGGTACCCGATACAAAACGATCAGATGCCAAACATCCGGCGGGCGTTTTCACGCGCAGCCAAAGCCACCTCCTGCGGGGTAACGTCTCCGCGTATCTGTGCGACAACTTCACATACGTCCGCAATCATATCCGAAGTCGCCCGTTTGCCTTCAAAGCGGGCGCTGGGTAAAAACGGAGCGTCCGTTTCCAGCAACAGCCGCTCCAACGGCATCTGCCGCACCACCTGGACCAGCTCCCCCGCATTGGAATAAGTGACAGCCGGGCCGATTCCCAGCGAAAGGCCCATTTCCAGAAGCTGAAAGCCATATTCGGCACGGCTGAAAAAACGGTGGATCATCCCGGGGCACGGCAGTTCCGCCAACAGCCGGATGACGTCCTCATCCGCATCCCGGTCGTGGATGACCACAGGCATTCCCTTCCGGCGCGCCAGCTCCAGCTGGGCACGAAATACATTTTTTTGCGTCTCCCGCTGCGCGTATGTGGGACCTGCGCCATCCTCCAAATGGTAATCCAGTCCGATCTCTCCAACGGCCACACACCCGTCCTCCTCCGCCATATCGGAGATCTGCTCCAACCAGCCGGACGGCACGTTGTAGGCCTCCAACGGAAATACGCCTACACTGGCATATACTCCCTCGAACCGTTTCGCCAGGTCCAGTGAGCGCCGGGAGGACGGCACGCTCGAGCCCGAATTGACAATGGCGCACACGCCCGCTTCGCGCAAGGTACGCAGCACCTCGCCGCGGTCTGTGTCGAAGACGGCTTCATCGTAATGTGCGTGTACATCGGTGATGGAATGCAGCATAAAACAACCTCCTGCCCTGTTCAATAAATGCAAAAAAATACGGCCGCCTGCCGCAAAGCATGACGACCACAGCTACAGCACCACGCCCCGCCGGAGCATAGTCCATCTATGGATGACATAGTACCCGGTTTACGGCTGGGTGTAGAAACTGCTCTCCCTATCAGAGCATTATATGCATTTTCAGGAAAACACTTTGAATTCCTGTAATAGCATACCAAAATATGAATTAAAATTCAACGGTATCCGACAAAAAACTCCAACTTTCCGGCATCGTCCTTTTGCCCTCCGGGTTCGTAAACAGCCGCGCCGGGAATGGATACGCAGTCTGTACACCGGCGCAGGCGCCAAGCAAAAGAGCCCGCCCGACCCCATAACCGCGCGGCAAAAGCGGCGGACAGCCTTCAGCGGATAACCTGCCGCTTTTTACGATTACACCGGCGGACTGTTGCCGGGCGCCGTCGGGAAATGCCTCAATCAAATATTCGACATTTTTGCGGTAGGCATCATCAGCACCTTGCCCGTACCACGGTACACATTTACAAGCCCCTCCCCGGAAGCCGCTGAACCGATCAGGCTCTTACCAGACCGCTCCACCGTAAATTCAAGGCCCGCGCTCCAGGCGATCGCGTAGTTCCCGTCGATCTTCAACACATCATTTTCCAATATGATCTCTACCAATTCTTCCTTGGGGCACTCTGCCTCGATGCAAAACACACCACTGCCGTTCAAGCTCAGATTAAACAGCCCTTCGCCGCCGGCGACCGCCGAGGAGAAATTTGAGCGCATGACTGCTTTGTGTTTGAGGCTTGAGTCACAGGCAAGAAACAAGCCGTCGTCCAGCACCACAGAGCCGCCCCAATCGGCCGCATCCATCAGCAGGAGATGCTTATAGGTAGGTTCCAAAACAAGCATACCGCTGCCGGTATATTCCGGCTTGATCGCAGATTCCCCCGTCACCTTGCCCCGTACAGCTTTTCCGAAAAGGTCCCCAACGCCTTTGATTCCTGTGGTCGCGCTGACATTGCCCAGCATCCACTGCATGGCCCCGGCCTGGATGGTAATATTCGCATGATTCAAATCACATATGACCTGCCGCTTTTTTACGTTCATCTGAGCACAGTAAAAAGCCGTGACAGCCGAACCCGGCGTCACGCTCAGGTCCCTTTGGTATTCAATAACGGTGAAGGGCCCTTTTTGATCAAGTGTTTTAACGTCATCATTGTCGGTAAAATTGGATACGCGATACATATTTTTCCCTCTCTTCGTTGTTTTGTTGTCTACGGTTCCGCCGCACGCCGGCTCTCAAGAGTGCTTTAATCGAAAAACCAGCTTACAGCCACAGCACTGTATTTGCGCCCCTCCCTTTTACAGTGCGCGCCTTCCGATTTTCAGCATAACTTTTTTTACATCTTTTTTCAATAACGTACAAAATGTAAAATATTTTGAGTTCTTGACCAGAAAACCTGTAAACGGCCAATAACGCTATAGACCATATTTTCCACAAAACCTGCCGGAGCGCTTTATGGTATCCGCCGGAGACGCAGCTTCGCCTGCTGATGCTTCCGGAAACCGTTGAGCCCTCAAAACTGTTTGTCCTGATTTTTTGTGGCTGCCATGCAGTGTCCATGTTATAATAAGAAAAACGGGTCCGCTGCCCGTAAATCATCGAAACGAAGGTGGATACTATGTGCAAATATATCACACAAGGCAAAGCGGATGGAAATTCCTGCGGAGCTTTCACCTTGGCTTATTACGAATGGGAGATTTCCGGGCACGCCAAAGCTGAAGCCGCCGACAGGGCATACATATCTGCTCTGTATAACGACATCGTCTTTGGCTGCGCGATGCCAGGCTTTGAAAGCTATTCCAACCCCATGCTTATGATGCGCCGCTTGGCAAAGCAGGGCGCAAAACCAGTATTCCATCTTGGGGAAAACCCGCTGATCCGGCAAATGTTCGGCGTACTGAGCGCGGCTGCCAAGCAGGAAGTCGCACAAATGAAGATGTTGGGAATGCTCTGTGAAGCCGCGCTGGACGTGGAACAGGCGGCAGAATACGCCATCCTGGTGTGTCAAATGCTGGAAAATGGCGCGCCTGTAAACAAACTTCATTATGTTCTGATGAAAAAGAGCTGTGATAGGGAGCCGCTCATCCTGAACCCGTGGCACGGTGAAGCCCTCCCTCCGGCCCAACCTCTCACCCCCGGCGCATCTGTGGAACCAAGCCTTGTCTGGACAGGTGCAGCCATTGAAATTCTTCTTCCCGGCTGAACCGCAGGCGCAGCGGCAGGGAATCCAAAAGTCTAAAATCGCAGAAAAAACCGGCTGCAATTTGAATTTAAACAGTCTAAATTCAAATTACAGCCGGTTCTGATTTGTCATGCTGTACCACTGTAGATTTTTGCCTTCATGCCAAAAATCAATTTACCCGTGTACACGACATTAAAAAATCAGCGGAGAGGGCTTTATTAAAGCTTCAAGTTGAGTGAAAAGCGATTCAATATATGGAAATAGTTTTTCATTATCAAATCTTCGTAACTCTTCTATTGCATCGATGAGGTTAATTGTTGCTTGAACATCCCTAATGTCGCTTGGGCATTTCTTATCATTGACCTGCAGAGAAAATATCTTATGTGGTTCACGCTCTTGAATTTCTTTATAGCACAATGAACCCTTATGCTTTAAATAATTATACTTCCAGCGAACCGGCGTGTCAGCAAAGTCTTTCCAGAACGCGATTACAAAATCCAATGTATCACTAAATTGGGGGCACATTTTTCTCAAATATTCAAAGGGGTTTCCATCTACACCGGGATGCTGTACATAGCCTTCAGCTTTTCTTAACGCATTGTACGCTTCTTCTATAGGGGTCAATCCTTCAACTTCTACTGGCTTCCCATCAACATAGATGAAATATTCTGCTGATATGTAACAAGCTATCCAAGACAAATCAACGACTGCATTGTAAAAAAGCAGAGCTGCCTCATACCACTGAGCTTTGAGCACATTTTGAAAGTAGATATTGCCATTCTCATCTTCTAATTTGTGAAAATAGTGATCCCAATCGTCAGTTTCCAGTTCATACATAAACCTCCTCGCTGCTTGGTATTTATCAAGGGTTTCCTTTTGCTTCGCGCGAAAGAATATATCCTTATCGCTCGGCATTTTTAGGCCAATCAGGTTAAAGGTTTTGCTTCCAGATGGCATAAGATCAAATACTTCACGGTCAAATTCCATAATGAGGCCTCCCAATGTGTTGCAGAGTAGAGATTCCTATGTATGTTGCGGATGATAAACTTAGTTTTAATATATGCCTGTGGCTTATTTGCTTTCCTTATTCGGCAGTTCACCATACGTCCTAAATTCGTCAATACGATGATCTCCTACAAGGGACTGCATCATCTGCTTTGCACTGGCATTCAGCCGGAGCAGTCTCTCACTCTGGGGGACTCCTTGGCGAATCAACTCCGCATTGATGCTTTCGAGATTAGCAAGAACGATCAACTGCTGGAGGCTTGCTTCATCTCGAATATTTCCTTTGGAATCCTGATGTGTCTGACGCCATTCCTTTGACGTGATACCGAACAACGCAACATTCAGCACATCTGCTTCATTGGCGTAGGTAAAGCTCTGACGCTGTGGGGTCACATCCGGCGGGATCAACACATCCTTGATGGCATCCGTATGGATACGGTAGTTGATTTTCGCCAGTGTCCGGTTTAAATTCCACCCCAGCGCAAGACGGCTGTTTTCATCGTTTTTCAGACGTTGATAGTCTTTGATGATATACAGCTTGAATTCTGCGGAGATCCAAGAGGCAAATTCAAACGCAATATCTTTCTAGGCAAATGTTCCGCCATAGCGCCCAGCCTTAGAGATGATGCCGACCGCTCCGGTGCCGTCGATCCACTTCTTCGGGGACATGGTGAAGGCATTTGATCCAGCCTGTGTTCTAAACCCGTCGAATTCGACGGGTTTAAATTCTGGGTTGTTGAGCTGTTCCCACAGCCCAAGAAATTCAATCGTGTCACGGTTACGCATCCAGTTTTTGATTACATCATCTGGTGCATCGCTCTTATAGCGCGCAATATCCGTCAGGGAAATGTAGTCATCGCTGTTACCATTGGAAAGCACGGCGATATTTGTGCCTTTGGCGTGAATGCTGTCTCTGAATTTTCTTGATGTAGGCATTCATTATACCTCTTTTCTAATGATTGAATCCAGCAACCCCTGACATCCCTCCAGCACATCTTGCCAGGTTGCCTCGAAATCGCCCGTGTACCACGGGTCGGCAACATCGCGGGGGTGGTCGGTATAGTCCATCAGGAGGTGCAGCTTGCCGGCAAAGTCGCCGCCGCAGATGCGGTACATATTCCGCAGGTTCGCGCTGTCCATGCCGATCAGCAGGTCGTACTTGTCGTAGTCCTGATTGGTGAGCTGCCGCGCCGCGTGGCCGTCGCAGGAGATCCCGTGCTCCGCCAGCTTGCGCCGCGCCGGAGGATAGACCGGGTTGCCGATCTCCTCCCGGCTGGTGGCCGCTGACTCGATATGGAATTGTGACGCCAGCCCAGCCTTCTTCACCAAGTCCTTCATCACGAACTCGGCCATGGGGCTGCGGCAGATATTGCCGTGGCAGATAAACAGGATATTCTTCATACTGGTTTTTCTCCGAAAACTCATCATTTTCTACAGTATAGCAGGTATCCACGCTTTCGCCAAGAGCAATTTCCGAATGTTCGGCTCTCTCAATCATCCGCAGCAGCTCCGTTTTGGATAAGCCGCTTTCGGCGGCCTTCCGAATGTACCAGTGCCTCTCGTCCATGGTCAATCCGGCCTCCATGATGACCATGTTCT
>ERZ773258.1061-NODE-1061-length-24827-cov-3.664097_pt1 | contig 24827 bp, 33 predicted proteins | sample MGYA00511962_ERZ773258 | MGnify/ENA primary metagenome ERZ773258 (study PRJEB29015, sample SAMEA2737755) | human gut metagenome | biome: human gut; feature: human-associated habitat; material: faeces | place: China | collected 2012 ... | reverse complement strand
GCTTGAAGGTATTCATCCGCTTGCTTGTGGGCCGAATTTTCAAGAATGGCAAACCGGCCCCGCCAGTAATCAGCATTCTTCACGGGGTCACGCTCCCTTCTTGATATGGCTGGGGTAGTTGGGATCGAACCAACGCATCAGGGGAGGGGCAAAGCCCCTTGCCTTACCGCTTGGCTATACCCCAATATTGGTGCCGGGTATGGGACTTGAACCCATACGCCAAAGGCAGCGGATTTTGAATCCGTTGTGTCTGCCAGTTCCACCAACCCGGCATTTGTGCGCTTGCCGCTTAAATTATCACACATTCCCACCGGCCGGGAAGTATTTCACTTCACTATGGGAATGCAGTTTTCAGCGGCCATTGTCATTCTTCATGGGGATTTGCGCTACTCCCATATCAGCCGGTAGCGAACCGGCAACTGGTGACGCATGGGGGAATCGAACCCACCGATCCCGGATTGAAAGCCCGGTGGCTTAACCTCTTGCCGAATGCGCCATATAAAGTGCCGGGGAAAGGAATTGCACCTTTGACCGGGTAAGGAGGTGAACCCCGGCCCCGCCCCATTATTGCCCCGGCATATAAGGAAGACGGGGATTATTCGTCCCCGCCTTCATCACCATTGGAATTGTTGTTCTGAACATTGCCGAAGGCCCCGGCGTATTCCTGCGCTTGGGCCATTGCTTCTTCTTTTTCCTTCTGAAGCCGCTCCAACTCCATATCCACATCGGTTGTCCAAGGGTGCTGGGCCACAATGGTTTCATTGGACAGAATGCCAACAGACTTGGAACAATTTTCAATGGCTTCACTTTCGTTGATCAGCATATCCCGGTTGAAAACAATGGTGACTTCCTCACCGTCATAATCACCCCGGCCAGCGTTGACAAAATCCTGATTGGCAAACCAGATCAGATCATCAAAGGCCGCCTGAAACTCGGTTTCCATCCCGTTTGCGTCAAGGTCAATGTCAGAATACATGGATTGGATGTTCATTTGGTTAGGGTTATTCCCCATCCGATCATCCTTGGCATTATATCCACGGGCATTTTCAATCAGCTTATCTTTGAACAACTTCAGAATAGAATTGAAGTTTTCCGAATTGATTTCAACGGTCAAGGTTTCAACCCCGCCATCATCCCGAACTTTGACGGCTCCATAAGTGGCAAGGTTGCGCCGGAACTCCCCAAGGTTTTCACCATCATAGTTCTTCAAAATCAGAATGGTGTTCCGTGCGTCCTCTTGCATATTGTTTTCAAAGTCGGAAAGCATGGTGTTAATGCCATCCTGAAGGGTTTTCACCCGGCGAATCAGGGGGATTTCCTGCTTGTTGTACTTGAACGGGATCAGGGGAATCCGATCCCAATTCAGTTCAACTGTTTCTTCCTCGCTTTCGGCGCTGAAGTAGTTTTCATGCTCCCCCAACTGTTCATCTGGGGTCAGGGTGGTTCCATCGTACACATAGCGGTAAAGGCCATCTGATTTGAAGATTTCCACCCGCTCCACAATCTCCTTGGTGTAGCCGCTCCAAACCTCTTGTGGGTAAAGGCGGACAGCACAATCAAGGATGGTGTGATCATCATCCGCCCAAAAGGGAAGAATTTCATGGGCCGGGAAGTGCTTAAAGGCAAGTTTGCTATCATCCCCATAGTAGGGGTACAACCAGCCGATCCCGCCTTTCAGGGCATCTTCACAGACATACTTCAGAAGGCGGCTAAATCGCTTATCAAAAACCTTGTTCAGAAATTCGGAATAGGTCTTGTTTTTACAGGTCACGGTTATGGGCTTGCCCACAAGGTAATTGGTTTTCTGATCCACCATCAAAGCGAACTGGTTGTCCACCAGCCGATTGTTGGGAAGGTTGTCAACTTCCTGAAGTTTGCCATCCTCGCCAATGATTGTACGCTTTCGGAACAGAATATCATGGGAGCCTTCATAGTAGGCATCCCCGGTAATCTGTTCTTTCCGCTTGCGGCTCCGCTTCCATTCATTAATTTCAGCAGCGAAAAACTGAAGTTCAGTCATGCCGGTATTTCCGCCCATCAGGATCAGGCGATTGATCCGGGTGGTTTCAGTTTCATTGAAAAAGGGCATAATCAATCACCATCTTTCAAAAGGTCATTACATCGGGCTTGTTGAAATAAGGCTTCCAGCTTGGGAAACTGGATTGCAAACCAGTCCACAATTTCTTCATTCTCACCCCAAGAGTTACCAGAAAGGCCGCTTTCATATAGGGCGGCATGAAGAAGTTCGTGACGGATCACCTTGCGCTGATAATGCGCCAAATCCGCCTTGGCTCCGGGCTTACCTTCCATCTCGGACATATCGAAAACCACAATGATTTTTACGGTGGTATCGCAATATCCGTCACAGTCGGACAGATCAGGGAAATCAACGCTATTACCCTGATAAACCGTGTACGGTGTCCCCAACACCGAAACCACTTGAAGCATTTTCTTCATTGGAAACACCCCTTTCTTATTGCCCAATAAAGACAAAACCCCGGAAACACTCATTTTCCGAGGTGATTTGCTACTATCGTGTTATTAGTCGAAGCTGAAGGCGGAGCCAACCAGCATATCTTCCAGCGCATAGCGCATAGCGTCCATCAGGTGGTTGAAATCATCAATGGGGGTGTTGATCTTGGCCCCGAACTTATCTTCAGCCCAAGTGTAATTTGAAATTTCAGTGATGAAGTTCACACACCGGGGATGAATGATGATGGTGTAATCCTGAATGTACTGAATGCCATTGTTCACGCTGTCTTTGCCCTTCCGGGCGGCTCTGATACGCTGAAGGCCAGCTTCCCGCAATTCGTCAATGCTCTTGGGTTCGGCGCAATCGGCCTTAATCCGTTCCTTGGCATAGCCCATCACTGTGACTTGTTCGCAGATGGCCCGGGTGGTCAGGGCCTTTTTATACAGTTCATCAAATACCCAAATGGTTTTTTCTGCTGTACTCACCAGCCCACAGAAAAGCGCCGTGGGGTCATTGGTATAACCAAAGTCAAGGCCGAAGGCAGATTTTACACCGTCCTTGGCACTGATTTCAGCCGGGTTGAACAGTTCTTCCCGCCAGTTCTCATAAATCAGGCCATCCACAATGCCCCAACCCCCAAGGCCAGCCACTTTATAGCGCCGGGGGTTGGTTTCCTTCATGGTCTGGAAAACCTTCAGATCGGCTTCATCCAGCCATTCATTACACAGGTAATTGGTGGTTGTGGCGTAAATCTGCCCATCCGGGCTGATCCAGCTATCATGAAACTGATATGTGGGGTTCCCTTGGCCGTCTTTGCCGGTGACTTCCCCGAAGAACCGCTTCCTGATCCAGTGCTTTTCATTCCACGGGTTGAAGGTCAGGGTGATTTGCTTGAATAGGCCGTCAGGAACCGCACCACGGATAGATTCATCGAGCATATTGAAATCATCTTCACGGGTAATTTCATAGGCTTCTTCAATCCAGCACCAACACAAATGCCCAACTTCAACAGTGATAGAAGTTACCTTCAGGGGATCATCAAGGCCCCGAAAGTAAATCTTCTGACCGGTGGGAGTATAGGTCATTTCAAGGGGACTTTCCTTGATTTCCCAATAAGCCTGAACCCCAAGCCGGTTGATTGCCCACTTCAATTCTGTGAAACAACTATCCTTCAAGGTTCTGAACACTTTACGAATAACCAGTGTATTTGGAAGTAAACCTGTTGGATTTCCTTTCTTATCGAATGGAAATTCCATCATGTTATAAATTATCCAAAGGGCCATTGTTTTTGACTTTTTTGAAGCACGACTTCCCTTGCAAACTCGGTAACGGCCCCGGAATGTCCAAAACTTATTATATTTTCTTCCTACCGCTTTTTTAATGTTAATGGGTTCATTCCTCATCAGCATAAAATTCATCACCACCGATGAAAACAGGAACTTTCATCCCCAAATCCACCTTGTCACTGAACAGGGCATAACGCTTGCCAATCAATTCAGCGGCCTTAATCCGTTCCTTGGCGGAAACATCAATATCCGTCACCGTCTGAATGCCATCACCCACCAGCTTCAACACCTGTTCGGTGTGTTGGCCCCGCATTACAGCGGTCAGGTATTCAAGAACTTCTTGGGCATCGGCGATCTTGGCGGAATGCAGTTTTTCAAGTTCGGTGTCAATGTACTGCTTCAGGTCAACAAAAGTCAGCAATCTTTGTCCGATACTCTTTGCGGTCTTGGGCGAATACCCCGCCTTGATTGCCGCATCGGTGGCATTGCCGCTGATCAGGTATTCATCACAAAACTTCTTCTGTCTTACCGTCAAGGTATTCACCCCTTTCTGAAAAGATAAAATGCACCCCGGTTATCAGGGTGCATTTTTACAATGCCATTATATCATGAAGCACACTATCTTTTACTATCATCTTTCAGAATATCCGGGTTTTCTTTGATGAAGTCAAGCAAAGCGGCTCCGTGAATTCGGTAAATTTGGGCGATTGAAAAGTTAAGATCAACAGCAATCTTTTCCCATTTTTCCCCGTTTACATACCGGGCAATCAAAATGTTCTGCTGGTCTTGGTCAGGCACATTCTGAATCCGGCGCATGGCATCAGCCTTTCGTTCAACAAGTTCATCAATCCGGGTGTTAATATCATCTTCAAGGGACATGATTTTTGCAATCGTTTCCCCTAAAGTATCTTTTGGCCCGGAAGTCTGAACCTTATCCGGCTTCAATTCATAGTTCTGACTGGTTAAACTGAATTGAAGGGTATTCACTGTATCTGTCAACCGCTGAATCAGGCGGTCAGTTTTTCGGATTTGGGCAAAATATTCTTTGGCCCGTTGGGAAAGTTCCTTATCAGTCACTATGTATCACACATCCTTTCACACATCTGTAACAGATCAGCACTGGAAGAGAGCGCTGAAATATCAAGGCTTTTCAGGCGAGTGTAACGGATATAACAGATATTTTAGGAACTCGTTATATAGTAACTTTTTCTTATATATTATTTTTTATTTCAAAAATAATATGACATCTGTTACATCTGTTACAACCAAGAAAAACGCCCACCCTTTAAGCTTTTCCTCGTCACAGATCAGGTGTTTATATCCGTTGTCATCCGTTACATTTGAAACTTAATTTTCAACGGTATTCCCTCCCATTTCGCTTATCCTTCAGTTCAATCCGGTTCAACAATTCAAACCCGGCCAAACGGATAATATACTTCAGAACGAAAATCAGATTGTTCAGCCGCCGTTGCTGTTCGTCATCCTCCCGGATAACGGGCTTCAACCCCTCATAGGCGGTAGGGTCGGAATAACCTTCACTGTTTTGCCAAGGTTTAGTTCCCACGATCTTTCAACCTCCCATCTGAAACAATAGTGATCCCAGTTTCTTCTTTCAGGGTCAGGTGAATATCTTCAAGGGACACATAACCTTTTTCAAAGCTATCATACAGTTCAAGAACTGCATCGGTGAACCGTTCACAGCGAACCGGGCCAAAACCGAATTTGTCATGAAGCACCATCACCGGCAACCCCAACATCAGAAGAAAAGCCTTGTCCGCCGCTTCTTTGGAAGCATCCTGTTTAATCTTCTGAACATCAGCGGCTTTGATATTCACCACGGGTTCTTTCTTTATCGGAATACCAGCTTTCTTGGCTCTCCGCCGTTCAGCCCTGTTCATGGTATTCACTCCAAATATCATCAAAGCAAACCGGGATCAGGGTGTGAACCTTTTCCAATAGAATCAGGGCCACTTCCCGCATTTGCGGGTGTGCGGCGGGGGAACAGCGAAGTTTCAGGAAGTGCCGCCACTCCCGAATGTTGGCGGTCATAACCACTTCAGTTTTCAAGCTGTTGGGCAGAACTGACCGGGCTTCCTGTGGTGTGGCTCCCTGCTCCAAAAGAAGGAAATAGCTTTCTTCAGCCGCTTCACAGCCATCCCGCCAAAGTACCCAATGCCGGGAAAAGGTTTTCCAAAAACACGGTTCGATCACCGTGATTTCAGAACCAAAGCCTTCCTTGGAGTAATTACAATAGCGGGTGCTTTCCTGACAGTAAGAAGCCATCCGGTGCCGCACAATTTCATGGGAAACCCCACGATCACAGATGAACTTCACCGTGAAGGAACAGTGTTCCAGAACTGCTTCATGGCCCCGCTTGATGATCCCGGCCACGAATGCTGGGGCGCTGGTGTCGGTGATTTTGGCTTCAGACTTATAGCAAACTCGCCCACACTGTTCAAGGCGCTTCAGAATTGCGGCTCCGTCAATCGGGGTAATAAATTCCACATCGGCATTGATAATCTTCATTTCTGCTGTTCCTCCATTCTGGTTGGTATGTCCTGAAGTTCAGGGTGTTTGATTTCCATATACAGGGCAAACAGGCAGTTCCAGCAAGCCGCCCGAAGGTGGGGTTCATCCTTCATGCCCATCATGTACTTGGCAAGGTGGCGGAAGGCCGAATCAATCAGGCTATGAATGGGAATGCCTTTTTCACAGTTGCGTTCCCCGTACTTCAGCGCCCCTTCTTCACAATGCTTGGAAACCTCCACCAAGGCTTCCCAAGGCAATAAATCCATTCGGCCCTTGCCGGTGTGCATATCACGAACCGCCCCGGTATCAAACTGGGTGCGATCCCCACTATCCTTGATTTCCATATCAACCATCCTTTCAGTTGAACCACTTAATCACCGGATCTCCGGTGAAGCCTTTTTCCCATACATACCACGCATAGGCTATGGCCCCTTCCATTTTTCCGCTCATATCGCCGTTCTTATAGCATGACAAGCGAGAACGGGATATATAAACAGTTCGGGGCGGGGTGTCTTTGAAGAAGCACCCCCGCTTCTGTCCCTCAAGAAACAGAATTTTCAGGAACATAGCCACTTTCCTGCCGGGCCTGACACTTTCAAGCGCCTTCTGAACAAATTCAAGCCCCATTGAATATGGCGGGTTTGTGATTATATCCCCTTCAAACCCTTCAAGGGTTTCCGTCAGAAAGTCCAACGGTTCAGGATCACCAAATCCCCGATAAACAAGGTCGGTGGAAATGACTTCATAGCCGTTGGCCTGAAGAACCTTGGAAATATGGCCTTCGCCGCAGGCCGGTTCCCAAATCACCGGGGCAAACTGTTCCAGCTTCAGCAACATTTCAACAGCTTTTGGATCGGTGGCATAGTAGTCAAAGGCTTCCCGTTCTTCAAGCGCATGGTTTGAACTCCCAAGGGTGCTGAACACCTTTTTAGAACCAGCCATTATGAATCACCTTCCCTTACAAACACCCGGCAATTCCCACCACGGAACCGCTTAACCATTGTAGTGAAACCACAACGCTTGGTGATCTGCCTTGAAAACTCAATGGCGGAAAGGGCTTGGAAGTTATTTGCAATGCAATGTTCCTTATACTTCCGGTACACCGTTTTTGTAGGTTCATTGATAATCCCATCCAGCCCGATTTCCTGAATGAACCCAATAATGGGGTTGTTGTTCTGTTCGTATTCATCCAACTGTCCCTGAACCCGCTTGGAAGTGGTGAATTGGGCTTTCCCTAACACGGATTTCAAAGCCTTCAGGCCAAGAACAATCAGATATTCCATTGAACTTTGTTCACAAAGTTCATCTTTGATGAATGGACGAAAATCAGGATCATCAGGGGTAAACTTGGCATCGAAGGGAACGATTACAAGCCGCCGTTGAACGGCTCCAGTCTTGTCCTTCATGCGGGGAATGTTGTTGGCACTGAACAGGAATTTAGCGTAATTATTGAACTCGAAGGGGTCTTGGCCTTTGCGCTCCACATTCACCCGATCACCCGTTACCAGCTTCTTGAACACAGAAGCATTGGCAATAAATTCATCACCAATATCATCACCGATGTTCGCCAGCTTCCCGAACAGTTCAGCAGTTTTGAACCTGTCCCCAAGTTCCTTCAGGTCAAGGGAAGCAATATTGGCATCCCCCAACATATTCTTCACCACATGAAGGAATGTGGATTTGCCGTTACTCTTGTCACCAATCAGGATGAACGCCTTGCCCAATTCATTCCGCCGATACAGGCAATAGCCCACCATTTCTTCCAGCAAGGCTCGAACTTCAGGATCATTACAGGCCAGCCGGTCAAGGGTGTGATCCAGCAGTTCCGAATATGCGGCGGGGTTATACGGCCACGGAATTTTATTGGTAATCACAATTTCCGGGGTAAAGTCCATGAAAGAACCATCCCGGATATTGTAAAGGCCATTGCTGAAGGCAATGATATTAGGGTTAGTGGCTCTGGTTTCTCCCTCGGTCTGAAACATCACTTCCAGATAGGCCAAAACTTCTGACCGGTGCGCCCGTTTCAGGTTCGGAATGTGCTTGATCATCTGCGCTTCAATCTCCATAGCGCCGGGAACATAAATACCATCCCGGTAAATGTGAAGCTGGTTATTGATTTTTACAATATGGTTGTTGTTCTTCAGGTAAACCGCAAACTTATCAAACAGAAATGTTTTATCCTTGAAGAAGATAGGCTTTTTGAAGGCATCATCCCGAAGGATTGTTTCAAGTTCCCGGTCAGAAAGGGGATCTTCCAGCACATACCGGTTGATCATGCGGATAGTTTCACGGGCTTCTTCCTTGGTGAAGTCCTCGCTTTGAAGGGTTAGAATGTAGTTGAACAGGGCTTGGTTCCGCCCGTCCCCGGCTCTCATATCCAAGAACTTCATATTGGTTTTTACCGGGGTCAGCCACTTGGGAAGGTCTTGAATTTCATCTTCCGGGCAATCCTGAATGATTTCCCGATCCACCCCATTGAAGCGCATAATGGCATAGCTGTTATTCCGTCCAACCTTGGAATCTGTTTCAATTCCAAGGGCTAAGGTTTGTTTTGTCCAGCTTTTTTCCACATACCCTTCAGGGTTTCGGAAATAGAAATGCTTGCCCCGAGTGGTCGCATATACCCGGCATTTCAAGCCCAAGTCCTGAACAATACTGAATAGAAGATCACTGGTTTCAGCATCATCCACATCAATCAGGATTGTTTCATCCCCAAGAATAGCGGCATATTCGTCAAGGTCTTGAACTTCTTCAAGGGTGTTCAGCCGTTTTCTTCCCTTGAACTTTTCAAGACACTGTTTGTCTTTTGTCGGGACATACCCTCTGAATAGTTGCATGGTTCAAATCCCCCCCCCTTCCCGGTCAACTCCATAGTCTTTTAGGCGCTTCCACGCCAAATCAATGTAATATTGTCTGTCCAGTTCATCGGGAACGGGAAGATTTGTCACATCGTCATTGATAATGAAGCAATGTTCCGGGGTGTTCCCAAATTTTTCAGGGTTCTTCTTCCGGCCACGCACGATTTTCCCGGACACTTTGAACAATTCGCCTTTGCGGTGATCCGTGGAAGCGAACACCCGGAAGGTCTTATCTGTCTGGACTTCACCGCCGCTGAACCTTTTCACCGTCTTTGAACGGCCTTTTTCATCCCTGATTTTCTCCATCGTGATCACAGGGGAATAAAGCGCACATTCATATTTGCTGGAAACCTTAACCACCTTTTGAAAATCCCGAAGGCAATTACAGTCCCCAATGGTTTCTTCCGGAGATTTCCCATGGATGAAATATTCACTGATAGCCCGGTTCACAATGGGAAGGTCATAGTCCAGATCGGACAGTTTCTTTACATAAGCGCCCTTGGCTTTCACCGCCCCGGTTTCCCGATCCACCAAAAAATAGTTGTTTACATCTTTCTGGTAAATGTCCCCCATGAAGGTGTCAAAGTCCATCTTCATTCCGGTTCTTTGCTCCCATTCCCAAACCACATCATCAATTTTTTCAAAATCCCGTTCATAGTCCGCAAGTTGGACAATAATACCATCCGTGTTGTTCTGAACCAGTTTGCAATAGGGTTCAAGATGTTCAACCAAATCCAAAAGCAGAAGTTGGCCATTGATACAGATGGTGTTGTTGCTCATGGGGTCATAAAGGGCCGATTGCGGTTGCTTCATCTGCCCTGAAATAGCGTTGTCCATGATCTTGAACGGCTGACGGGCTTTCTTATCCCCCTTGCGCTTGAACTCAATGTTGCTGTCATGGATGAACTCAAAGTTTTCAGGATGATCCATCACCCGATACCCAATTTTGAATTGCTTTTGCAAAGATGGATAATAGGCCGTAACATCAATCACCAAGAATATCCCGTGGGCGTGATACTTTGGAATAGCACCATGGCCCCCGCCCCAAGCGAAGGTATGCGGAACACCGGCAACGGTTACATTTTCCTGCGCCTTGCCATAGTTGTGATTGACCGGGTTCTTGTACCAATCGGCCACAAACCGGTATTTCTTCAGCCGCAAGCAATCCAGAATCGGGAAATCAAATTCATCATCAAAGGTTCTCCCCTTGCCATTTCCGCCCAAAATTTCAGCCGCAAGTTGGGCTTTGGTTTTTCCAATGGAATTGGCGCCAAGGTGAAAGTGGTTCACAAAGAACATGGTTGTGTTGAACTCTGCGATATTTCGAAGCCATACTTCAATAGTTTCTGTTACATCGTGGTGGCAATATTTGACTGTTTCCTGAATCTCTGCTTCTGTTAATGGCCGGTCAATATCAAAAGGAACGCTGGTTTCCTTGATGGAGTGGCCCATAAACGCTTCCAGCGCCTTTAAGCTGATAGGCGGATTGGGCATCACATCATAATTGATCAACGGAAAATTCCTGAACAAAGATTGAGCAAATTTATATCCGGGCTTGTCCTGAACAATGATCCAATCATTGCATTTCTTAGGGTTAAAGCCACATAGGATAGTTTTTAAGATATACTGGTCATAGTGGCGGCTGTTGTACCCGGCCCAAATGGTGCCCCTGTGCTTCTCATAGAAGCTGGTTAATTTGTCAGGGTCATTGATGATCACCGTTTCTTCATGGTGGTCTATATCAATCAGAACAGCCAACCAGTCATAAGAGAAAACCTCAAAGTCATAGAAGATCATCTTTTCACCCGCTTTCTAAAGGAATTTTCGGTGAATCAGTGAAAACAGCCCCGCCACGGGAAGGCTTCACCTTGGGGCCAACCGGGGCAAGCGCCCCGGCCTTTTGAAAGTGAAGGCTCAAAAAAGTCAATACGAGTACATATAGTGCTCAATTTGATTATAAAAAAGTGCACACCGGTTTTCAATCCTCAACTTCAAAAACTTCATCAATGCTGATGGAATTGAAGCGGGTATCATCATAATCCACCGCATATTCCAGCTTTCCATCAATGGCTTCCGCCACATCAAGAACAAGTTGGGCGAACTGCTTATAGCTGGTGAAGCTGATGGGAACCCCGGAATCCAACTTCTCCAAGAAGCCCATAGCAGAAGCAATCATGTTCTTGTCATTCTTGGTGCCGTACAGAACCCGGTTCATGAAAAGGTGCTGGTTCTTGTACTCGCCGGACAGAATCTTGAAGGACACGGCCAGCATGGGGCGGTTGGGATCTGCTTTGGTTCCCTTGATTTCCAAGGTTTCCACCCTCACTTCATACTTGCCAGCGGGAATAGTGGGGAAATCTCCGCCGCCATTCTTCTTGGCTTCCTCCACATCGGCCTGAAGGCCCTTCAGATCAACGGTACGATCAATTTTATCAAAGTCGATAGCCATAATAATTTCCTCCTAAATGTAATTTAGATGTTCTTCAGAATATCGAACAGACCGGAAATGGCTTTAGCGGTTTTCTCTACTTCCTCCATTTTAGCCCGTTCCTCATCAGTAGGGGTGAACCCTTCCACCGGCTTGAAAAGATCATCCGTCAGGATAGTATCAAATAGGTGATCGGTGGCTGCTTCAGCCATCAGTTCACAGAAATCATCATGCTTCTGTGCATACATGATCAGGGCTTCTTTTGCGGCCAGCTTGTGAATGGCGGTCAGGGCTTCCGGGTCAATACCGGGCGGGTGGATCATGTTTGCGGCAATGGTGATCTTGCGGAAAAGTCCCCGCTTCTCCATTTCCGCCTTGAACTTGTTCAGCGCATCATTCATGGTGTTTACCTCCTAAATCTGATTGGAAATGATCTTTCCTATTTCCCTCACGGAATGGGCGATTTTTTGACGATCGACCCGCTTCCCTTGAAGAACTTCCATAATGGCGGCGGCTTCCGTCTGAATATCCTGAAAGGCTCCGCGGTTGCTCTCCAAACCACTTTCATAAGCGGTCAGGTCAGTATCAACCTTGGCTTGGGTATAATCAGCGGCTTCCTCCACCTGTTCCACATGCGTTCTTAACCACTTGGCGGCATCATAGCCAATGTGATCTTCCACCAGTTCCAAGAAGTGGCGGAACTCAAACAGCGTGTAAACTGAACCATCTTTCAGGCTGACCACGCAAGGGTAAGGGTCAATTTTCATCAGGCATCATCCTTTACAAATACCCTTGATTTTTCTTTTTGGCTTTTATATTTTCAAGGACTTCCTGCAAACCATAGGCATCAATTTGGCAGTTCCAATGCTCCGAACCAAAGCGACGAAAAATGCAGTTCTGACAGCCGGATTGCTCTTTGTGGAACTTCACAAGAGTTTCCACACAGGCAAGAGCCTTTTTACTACTGATCATTCTTCACGCTTCTTCCGGGTGCGCCGGGGCGGGTTCACATCCATCTTGGGTGTAGGGTCGCTATCCTTGGAGCGATCCCACAGGTGGCAAACATCGGGGCCGCCTTCCTTGTGGCAACAATGGGCGGCATCAATGTTGGGGCAAAGGGGGATTTGCGGGTTGTCATTGTGCTGGGCAAAAATCCGATCCCCGTCAGGGCATTTGGGGAAGCCGATGGAATTGATGGAATCATCTACATTCCCGCCGCCCGGTGTCCATGTACCATCAGGATCACCAACCGCCGCCCGCTCAGCATCTTCCACATCTTTAGGATTGGGGGCCGGGGGCTCTTCCTCTTTGGGCTTTTTGCTCCGTCTGCTGGGCCGCTGTTCGCCGCTGTCATCCGTTTCCGGGTCGGGGGCAGCCGGGGTATTACCGCCGTGCTTCATGGCTCCTGCGGCCTTCTGGTTGGCTTCCTCGTAGACCTCGTAGACCTCACAGAAGGCTTCATAATCCAGCGGGATTTCCTTGTTGTGAACGGTCAGCCTCCCACCGCCAAAGATCACTTCCGAAGCCTTGAAGGAAAGAACCCGGTCATTATCATCCGCCACGATACGGGCCACAAGGTCAACCATACCGGCAACCTTGTTGGCAACCTTTTCCCGAAGATTGGGGCGGATAGAACTGATTTTGTCACCGCTCTTGCGGGTAAGGTCACGGCTCCGATCCTCATGGCTGATCAGGATGATGTTTTCATAGTCCAGATTGACCAGCCGCTTGACGGTGTTTAGGAATTCGGAAGTTACCATATCCCAAGCCCGGAAAGAATCATCACTTTCATGTTTCCAGCCCTGCCGGTCACAGATATACACCCGGCAAGCCTCATAAGTATCTTCCAGAAGGTCAACCACAATGGTTTTGAAATCGTTCTGTTTCTTCTCCAACTCTGCCACAGCATCGGAAAAGACTTCCCAAGCCAACTGCCGCTTGGTCAACCGGCCTTCCACCGTTACTGTGTCCCGGATAGCGATATAGGGCGCATCCACAAACTTGATATTGCCATCCGTGTTCAGCATCAGGGGATCAGGGAACTGGTTTGCGAAGAAGGTCTTGCCACTGAAGGGTGCGCCGTACAGCCAGACAACCTTCTTCTTGGTGGCGTTCAGATTACGCCGTTCATTTTTGGGAAGTAACATATAATCCCATCCTTTCTCACAGTATTCTTGATATTCACACCAACCGCAAAAGTGGTTAGGGTTCTTGGGGAAATCTGTGGCTTCAACCATGTGCTTTGTGTCGGTCAAAAAGCACACAATTTTCATGGGGTCATACTGAACCGGCAATAAAGATGGTTCAGCGTCCTTCAAAGCATCCTGCAACCTGTCCCGGAATTGTTGAATGGTTTCAGTTTTCTTCTGCCTGATTTTCACCTTTGGGACAATCAGAAAATACATATTCCTGATCCGGTGGCCGGGGTGGGTCAGTTCATACCAATACTTGTATTCATGCAACTGACCGGAAACGGCATAGCTCTTGGCATTGTTGGAATATTTGAAGTCATACAGATCAAAGACTTCAAATTCTTCTAAATCTTCACCAGAAACCAGCCCATCCAGCTTCAGCCCTTTTCCAACCGGAACCAGATAATCCATGAATCCAACAAAATCAGCATTTCCAATAGGAAGTTCAAAGGCTCCGCCCGGTGGCAACATGGCCTTGGCCTTGGGAATCATGGCTTCCAGCTTCATCATTTCATTCACATGATCATCCGTCAGAATTGGGAAGCTGGACTGGTAGAAGTCAAGGGCTTGTTCAACCCCTTCTTCAATGCCTGTATGTAAGGCGGTGCCAAGGATTAAGGCGTTGTCCGGTTCTGTGTCAGGGATGGTGTTTAACCCCTCCACATATCGCAAGTAGTATCGGTATGGGCATCTATTAAAGAGATCAACCCGGCTGTGGGAAACTCGCATTGTTTCACCCTCTTCACAATTTTCTTAAAGGCTTCAAAGCCTTCCGGGTACAGGATGAAGCCGAAGCAACCGGAATTGTTGATTTGGGCAATATTGCGCTGTTGCAGTTCTGAAGGTGCGCCGGTGGTGGCCTTTAGTTCCACTTCAAGGGCCAGCCCTTTCACCACGATCCGCATATCAGGAAGCCCGCTTTTCACATACCTCCCCCCGCCCCAACGCTTTTCCCAATACCCACAGGGCGGGGCGCTCATACGGTCAACCGGCTCCCCCAAGGGGTAAATCCCTTCACTTTCCAGCCATTTCTTCAGGCGGTTTTCAAAATTCTTTTCACCGGCCACGGTTTTTTACCCCCCCCCGCTGAATCAATCCATGATCCCAAGCGTGTTTTGTGTTCTCTGATATGGTGGCCCACTCCAACTGGGAAGCCCTGCAATCATGCTTCTTCCCGTGTTTATGGTTAACCACCGGCTTTTTTTCCGGGTTTGGGATGAAGGCCAGCGCCACAAGGATATGTAACCGGCAATTCTCCCCGTCCAGTTTCACCCGAAGATAACCGGAACCATCGTCATAAGGCTTTAACAATTTCCCGGTTTTCACTGAACGAACTTGGGCCAAGCGGGTGATTTGATAGTTAGGGTGGCCGGGGCATGGGTGCCATTTAATAATCATCCACGGCTTCACCCCTCCAATATCTTGATCAGGTTGTGAATGCCACGGGTTTGAAGGCCCTGAATCTTGCCGGTTCCGGCGTAGAACTGGAACAGTTGATCATCAGATTTCCGCCAGCAATGGAAGTGGCCGGTTTGCGGGTTTTTCAACTGGTATTCAATCCTGTGGGCTTCAAATTGCTGGATAGCATAAGCGATCCGGTCAGGGTTCTTGGAAACCCGCTCTTGATGGTTCCGGTGGGCGTGTTCTCGCAGTGCGTCCCAAACTTCATCCCTTGCCATAGGGGTTCACCATCCTTTAAGGCTCACGAATCAGTTCAAACACTTGGAACTGTTCAGGAAGAACATTGATTTCATAGTGATAGGGGGAAACATCGGAACCGCTCAAATCCTCGACAACATACATGGTGTATTCGTTCAGATACACATAATGCTTTTTGTAGGTTCCATTTTCCAATTCAACTGTCACAACCAATTCATTTTCAGAATTGTTGGACAGTGAGAAGTTGCCGATCAGCTCAAAAAGCGGGGTATCTGTCCGGGCGTTGATAACCTCCAAGCGGCGGGTTACATTGAAATTGTCTGCCGCCTGATTGATGTTGTGGTTCACTTGGCTTGCTTCAGTACAGGCGCACAGGCTGACCGCCAAAAGTAATGCCAGAACCAACGAAACAATTTTCTTCATCACTTTCCACCATCCTTCAGGGTGATTTTCACATAACCGGCCTTGACGCTGGATTTAGAACATTCCGCCGCAATAGCGGGGTATTTCTTCTTCAGCTTGGCGGAATCAATACTGGTGGCCGTGGTGGGTTCAACCAAGGTCACGTTCAACACATCACTTTCAAACTTCTTCACGCCAAACTTCATCATGGCATCATACAGGGCCGCTTTCATGGTCTTTTCCTGATCCTCAATGGCCTTCTTATGGGCGGTCAGGGAAGCAATAGCGTTCAGGGTGGCAATCTGGGATTGCTGGAAAGCCTGAAGCCCTGCTTCTTCATCGAAAATGGCTTGTCCGCATTTATCCGGGTTTTCCGGGCAAGCGTCAGCACAGGAAGCCCGATCCGGGCAGAAGCAGCAACACCCATCAAACTTGCCAAAGGGACACGGGTTTTCACATTTGGTCATTGTCTGCACCTTCTTTCAAATAAACATCATGGTATTGAAGCCCGAATTCAAGGGCCGCTTGATGATCGTCAAAGTAAATATCCACAAGGTTTTCCCCGTACTTGTCCACCACCCATGAAGCGGTTCTGTCCTGCACTATGTAGGTTCCAACCCCTTCAACCTCCAAGACAGTTCCGAATGGCAAGGGGGACGCACAGGACACGCCAGCAACCAGTTCTTCACCGGAAGCCCCATACACAATCCCATTGGGGCGGTTCTCTGCCCATTGCCCACAACAGATTTCACAGGCACAGTAAGCCGTTACCCTGAATTCTCCCAAATATACCGGTTCCGGCTCCACAGGCTTCAAAGAAACTTCCGGGCTGGGGATCACAGTTTGGGTAGGCTGAACTTCAGCCGTTTGGGAAGGCTCGGTGTCCGGCTCTGCCGGGGTTCTGCCGAAGGCATGGGCTGTAAAGTGGCCAAGGAAGAAACCAACCACCAGCCCCATCAGAAGGGCCACGGTGAACATTCTGCGGAACCACTGATTTCTTTTAGCCTTTTGGGTGGCCTTCCTCGTATTTTCTGAACAATTCATCGTTGTAGTCCTTTCGTCTTTGAAGGGTAGAATAAATATCTTCTTCCACCGTCCCCGGACAGATCATCCAGTAATAGAAACAAGGGCGATTTTGACCGATCCGGTGAATGCGTTTTTGGGATTGCTCCCACAGTTCCCAACCTTGGGGAAGGCTGAAGTAAATGATCTTGTTGGCCTTTTGGAAGTTGCCCCCCATTGCCCCGGCCTGATACTGAATGAAGGTCACGGAATTGGAACGGAAGTTGTAAGCGCCCAAATCCTTCACTTCACCGGATAGGATGGAAACAGGCCGGTTCATAGCCTTTACAATCCCCTTCATCCGCTCCATTTCTTCCGTGAAGTTATAGAACACAATCAGGCGATCTTCCGTACTCTCCACCAACTCCCTGAAGGCTTTATAACGGTGGGGGTTATACAGGCCGCAAAGCTGACGGGCATACAGGCGGCGGGTTAAGCTGGTATCACCAATCAATTCCCGTTCATAGCTTTCATTGGAACCCCAAAAATCTGAATCAAGTTCAAATTCCTGAAGGGTGGCGGTGTTTATGCTGATCACCCGTTCCCGCCAGAACTTCCAATATTCCTTTGCCGGAAGCATTTTCACCGGGATCATAGTCTTTTCTGGAAGGTCGATGCCGGCATCGGCGGTAGTCATAAACACGGCCCCATGTTCAGCCAGCTTCTTTTTCAGCCGGTCAACATTTTTGTAACCGGTGATTTTCTGCCGCCAAAACCCATCTTCTTCAACCCATTCCGTTTCAATGTACTGTTTCCAAAACAGTTCCTTTGATATGTTCCATCCCAAAAGGCGGCATTGGCTCCACAGCTTTTCATACTTGCCCCCGGTTGGGGTGCCGGAAAGAAGGATCACATTGTCAGGCTTCAGGCCAAGAATGAACTTTGACCGCTTGACGTTCTCATTCTGAATCAGGGAACTTTCATCAAGCATCAGTGTGAACCCGGAAAGGGTTTTCAAAATCTTCCGCCTGAAGGTCAGTTCATAATTGATCACGCCACAAATCCGGGTGGGATTATCTGTTTCAGAAACCGCCGCCATAAACCATTCAAATTCTTTCTTGTTGGTCAGGTCATAGATCATCCAACAATGGTTCATGGCGTAATTCTCAACCATGTGATCTATCCAATCGGAAATCTTGGAACATTGGCAAATCAACAGGTTTACCCGGCTATTCAGGATCAGGGCTTTTTCTGAACCAACAAAAGTTTTCCCAAGGCCCATATCAAGGTAATAGGCGCATCGGTTGTGGCCTTCTGTCAGGTCAAGGGCCTTCTGCTGGTGCTGAAACAGCGTGATCATAGGGATTCAGGGGTTTCTACCATGGTTAGGTAGTTGTCCACATTCACCCCACGGGAGATCAGTTCAGCTTTCATGGCGTTTCCAAGGGTGCTGTTCAGGGCGTAGGCGCTCACCTGTTCGGGGGTCATGGAAGTAAGGTTGAACAAGGACGCTTTCACCAAATCAGCATGACCGCCGCCAAAGGGAGAAAAGGGGTAACAATCGGAGGCGGCTTCTATGTCACAAACAACCATAGACATCACAGCAGCGGGACGGTTTTTTAACATCTTCACCGTGTTCAACAGGTGATCGGTTGTCATTTCTACGGGACTGAAAGTTTGTCCACCTGCCCCAATCCATAGGTTTCCATCAAAACGGGTTTTCACATTCATCATCCTTTCTTTCCGGTCAGGCGGACAATGTAAATACAGTTGCCCACCCGGTAAGCGTCATACCCCTTCGGGTACTGTCCGTTGTATTTGCGCTTGTGGGAAGAAACCGTAGAAAGTTTGGCCTTGGCTTCCTTGTCAGTGGCATACTCAAAGCACATATTCTTTGTGTTTCCGCTGGTCAGGAAATCTTCAATAGCCATGACTTCCTCGCTCTTGACTCCACCGTTGAAGGCTTTCTTGGGCGGGGCCTGAACATTGTATTTGATTTCCATTACATCACCTTCTTACAGAATTTCCGGGGCCGCTATCGTGTCGATATACAACAGATCTTCAGTTCCGGGGATAGGCTCATACAGGCTAACAGTTTGGGGTTCTTTGGCGCTCTTGCGCCGTGCATTCCCAATAGCTGACCGCATAGCATTACAGGCCACAGTGACAAACTTCGCTTTTTGCAAATCAGGAAGGGCAAACCACCGCTTCACGCTGATCAGATACCGGAAGATCACCACATCAAACCATTCCGCCCGGTCAAGGCCTTGTTGGTCTAAATACCACCAAACAATATTGATATTGTCCGTAGCAAATTGGGCTTCTTTCGGGGTAAGGGGGCGTTCATAGAACGATTTAGGCAACCGTACACCGCCGCCCACCTCGTTTTTCGCTGGTTTCACTCATTCCCCCCCCCCAATCTGTCAGGCAGTCAGACCAAAGAAGGTGTTGAAGACTTCAGCGCCCACATACTCCCTGAACTTGGTGGGGTTAATGTAATAATTCCACTTGTTCCCGGTGCCGGGAACCGCATTCCCAAAGGGCAGAAGCCTACGCTGAAGGCCGATCCGCACAAACTGATCAGATTTGCCCATGCACCGGGCCGCTTCCTTCACGCCGATCTTCTTCACCGAAGGCGGTGCATCCATCACCGGAGCCTCTCCATAACCCATCAGAAAATCAAAGGTCACGCCGGTAACATTGGCCAACGCCTTCACCCGTCCCGGGCCGGGGGTGTTCTTCCCGGAAAGATACTGACTGATTGCGGCCTTGGAAATGCCTGTTCTGTCAGAAATAGTGGATTGCTTCAAGTCCGCCTGTTCCATTGCGTACTTCAAACGCTCTGCAAAGGTGTTCACGCTTATAACCTCCTATTCATTTTTTGCGGGAAACCGGCTTCTTCAAGCCGTTTCCGAAGTGCTGACATAAATTCACGGGTTCGGTTAATTGGTAGGCCAGCGGCCATCCGTTCTTCCTCGAAGGCGAAGCGGATTTCCAGTTGATCCACCGAATAATCAGCCCAGAAGGTTCGCCAAGTACGATGTTCCATATCCAACAACTTTTCCCATAGATCAGGAAAAAATTTTCGTAATTGTCGCAATTCTTGAAGGCTCTGTAACGGGCAACACCAACAGGAAACCCGGTGGAAAATCTCATACAAGCCGCCCCAATCAAACCCGGCTTCATAGCAATACTTCAGGCAATCCGCTTCTGTCCACCCCCATTCCGCCAGCGGGTGGCGATGTTCCGGGTTTTGGTTATGTTCCCGGTTTAATCGGGCCTGTTCGTCAGCGGCAAGGCCGATAAGCTGGATCATGTTGTATTTGCTCCGCAAAGCATCCAAATACTTGTTGATCACTCTGGTTTTCAGGTACTTAGTACACCAACGGGCTTTTGGTCCCGGCCAACTCCAACCAGACTTATCTTTTAATGCGGGATTGCTCCGCTTGGATTGGTAGTCATACATCAGAAATTCAAAGGTGTGTTCACCTTTCAACCGTGTGAATTTGATACCGGATCTGGTGAAAATCTGTTCAAGGCGGTTGATATGCTCAATCATTGCTGGGAACTCCATTCCAGTGTCACAGTAAATGACTTCATGCAACGGATATGTAACCGGGTCTTGCTGGTGGCGCTTCAGCCATTCAAGGCCAAGGGCGGTGGAATCCTTACCACCTGAAAGGGACAGAACCCAATATTCAGGCTTGGGGGGGGGGAACTATGCACATTCATCATCAACCCTCTACCGCATATCCCGGTATGGGTTGATTATTTATCATCTGCGCCCCCGCCCAAAACATTGTGAAAAACAGCTCATAATTCACCATATAGGCATAACGCTTATACATTTTGTTGCAGGTAGCCCAAGCGCAATGCCCTCTTTGAATAGCAACTCTTAGATATGTGATACTAACATTAAGTTTGGTAGCAATTTCTGATAAAGTTGGTTTATACATTTCAAACTTCCTCCTGAAATTCACAGTCACAATCTGCACAGATTACATGAACTTCTTTGGTGGCCCGGATAATGGTTCCGCAACAGGGGCAAACATACTTGCGGGAACTTGATCCCCCCCCCTTGCTGGAACCCTTCAGGCTCAAAGGCCGGGGCCGAACAAGGGTAAATCCCTGTTTTCCAAGGCTCTGAACAAATTCAAGGGCTTCCGGGGAAAGGGTTGTTTTGTGCCAGCCGTACTTCTCGCCTTTTTCCACCGTCAGGCCGTGGGCTTCAGCGGTTTCCCGGAACTTCTTGTTGTGGTACAGGCCAGAACGGGAAGTGTCCTGAACACCATCCTGAAGGTTCTGAAGGTGAACCATTTCATGAAGCAAGGTTCCACAGGTTTCTTCAAAGGGCCGGTTCAGGTATTCGGCGCACAGATTGATTTCATAGTGGCCTTCATCCTCGCCAGCCTTCCAAGCCTTCCAGCCGGTACACCATCCATAGGCTCCACGGGTATGATCCGGGGAAACGGTGATTACAGGCTTTTCCAGCTTGTCAGCGAAGAACCGGGTGTTGAACTTTGAAAATAAGTTTTCAAGTTCTTCAATGACCGGCTTCAGGCTTACTTCATTCATGGCTTCTTCTCCTTCTTACGAACACTTATAGTGCTCAATCGGGGTATAAAAAAGTTCCTGTACCGTCTTACCAAAGAAGTTGGCAATCCGAATTTTGACTTCATCACGGGGAACTCTTTCATCCCGTTCATACATGGCCCAAGAAGATTTTGTAATACCAAGAGCGGCGGCAATTTCTTCTTGGGTTCGATCTCCACGCAATTTGCGAAGAATCATTCCCGTGGTTTCCTTCTGGAGCATGCTTTCACTTCCTCTCTCTCATGCCATTTGCCCTCCCATCATCAGCACCGGTGGGGCAGTTCCGGTGGACGGGGTTTCCCCCGTTTCGGGTTATTCATTCAACAACGCAAAATCTTCAATTATTACGGCATTCGCTTTGTAATGATCGTTGTATGCTTTCTTGAAAAGACTTGCGTTCATGTACTCATCAAACTGTCCAGCAATGTATTTCACTTGTGCTTTCCGGGTATCATCCCAATGGGTAGCAATTACGAAGTACTTCATATTTCATGCGCCTTTCGTTTTGTTTTTCGTGCACCTTTTGTGCTCGCTCTGCCATTATAGTACACTATTTGTGCTCGATTGTCAATGACTTTTGCCCACAAAATGTGCATAAATAAAAAGACCACATTTTGTGCACAATAACAGATTGACGAAGTGCACAAAATGTGTATAATAGAGGTGAAAGGGGTGTTACTAATGGCAAAGTTCAACGAACGCTTGAAATTCTTACGCCGGGAATCCGGCTTATCACAACAAGATTTTGCAAAGCAAATCGGAACATCCAAAAGTAGTGTTAATATGTATGAACGGGGTGAACGGGAGCCCGGTATTGAAACCTTGGAAGCCATAGCCGATTATTTCAATGTTGATATGGATTTTCTGCTTGGGAAGTCGGAGCATAGAAGTAAATCCGCATGGTTGGAAGGAATTGATGAATCGGTTGATCTTGACATTTTAAGATCCCAAGTAAAGTTTGAAAATCTTTTCCCAATCGAAAGAAAAAGATACCCTTTAATTGGGGCCATCGCTTGTGGTAAGCCTGTCACCGCCAATGAAGAAATAGAATTATATGTTGAAGCTGGGGCTGAAATTGATGCAGATTTTTGTTTACGGGCTGAAGGTGACAGTATGACCGGGGCCAGAATTTATGACGGTGATATTATTTTCATCCGTAAACAGAGTATGGTGGATAATGGTGAAATCGCCGCTGTGATCATTGATGATGAAGCAACCCTGAAGCGAGTGAACTATTATCCTGATAAGAACCTTCTAATTCTGAAAGCAGAAAATCCCAAGTATGAAGATTTGGTATATACCGGGGAACAGTTGGATCACATCATTATCCTTGGAAAAGCTGTGGCCTTCCAAAGTGATATTAGATGAAAAAAAAAGGAGGGGGTAGAATCATGAAAGAACACTGTTTAATTTGTGGTGAAAAAATTCCTAAATTGCTTCATGCTCAAATAGGGGATGGTTCAATTTGTGTTCCTTGTGCCCGTATATGTAACCGATCCACCTTGGCAACCGCTGAAGCTGTGAGAGCGGCTTGGGAAGAAAACCACAAACGATTCAAGAATTTCAAAGAATCTGTTGTAATTACCGAATTCATGGCTGGGTTCATATTTGTGGATATGGAACATGAATGGGCCTACATATCCGGGCAAAAGAAGCAAAAACAAGAACCCATAGTATTCTCTTTCTCTGAAATTGAAGAATACCGGATTGAAAAGGTTGGAGAAAAAACCGTAACCAAAACCAAAGGCGGCATCACACGGGCCGTAGTTGGTGGTGCTTTGTTCGGTGTTGGTGGGGCCATTGTTGGGGCTTCTACCGCAAAACAGGAAACAAAAACAACCGGTGGTGTGCCTATGCTCTATATTGATTTGGATTTTCAAGGTGTGAAAACCACCGTAAGCATCAGTAATCCGCCCCTGAATGCCGCCCAAACACTGGATAGCATGATTAATGTGTAACGCTCCTAAACCATGAAAACACCGGAAGCTCAAAGAGTTGTGCAACAGATAACAGATCAGTGGGGGTATTTTCTTTTAATACTCTTTCTTATATTTTTTTAATTCAAATTTCAAAAATATAAAGGTATCTGTTATCGGTTACAAGATTGAAGAAACTTCAGTTTCTTCAATGTTTTTCAGCGTTACAGATGTGCTTCAGATAAGCAAAAAAAAAAGACCGCCCCCGGTGGTAGCACACCGGAAGCGGTCAGGCGAAACAAAACCCTTTTGAAGTTAATGTTTCAACCACCATTGAACATTATATCACATGGGGTTTAGCTTTGCCATACCTATTTTCCCTAAGAGGACAGGTGATATAATGCGAAAAATGAGAAATTTGAAAGGGTTAAAATTTGGAAAGCTCACAGCGATTTACCCGGTAGGTAAGAACAATAAGCGTTCCCCGAAAGGGGGCGTAAAAAGTTGAGGAATCCCAATAAGTATGGATCTGTTGTGAAGCTATCCGGCAACCGGCGAAGGCCGTTTATGGTCAGAAGCGGCGTGTATGGATATGATGATCGTGGCTATCCGCTCTTTGATATTATCGGCTATACCTCCACCCGTGAAGAAGGGAATATCATGTTGGCCGAATACAACCGTGATCCATGGGATGTGGACAAGGCCAAAATCACCCTTCAAGGGCTGTTTGACTTATGGAAAGAAAAGAAAGCTCCGAAGCTGGGAGATTCCAACCGTGCTTCCCTGTTTTCAGCTTTCAAACATTGTTCAAAGCTGGTGAACATCCCGTATAAAAAAATTCGCTCATATCAAATGCAAGATGCCATTGATGGTTGTGGAAGGGGGTACAGTACCCAAGCGTCAATTAAGAACCTTTGGGGCCATCTTGACCGGTTCGCACTTGAACTGGATATAATTACCCGTTGTTATTCTGACTTGCTGACCTCTGATCCCATCCCGGAAACAACCCGTGATCGCTTCAGTGATGAAGACATCAAAACCATTTGGATGCATGCCGATGAACCTTGGGTTGATACTCTTTTAATCTTCATCTATTCGGGCTGGCGGATCACTGAACTTTTAACATTGAAGAAAGCAGATGTTGATCTTAATGCCGGGACTATGTTTGGTGGCGTTAAAACAAAAGCTGGAAAACAAAGAGTGGTTCCTATTCATTCTCTCATTCGACCTTACATAGAACAACGCATGACTGAACCGGGTGAATATCTGATCAGCTATAATGGGAAGAAGTGTTCTGAAAGCAAGTACCGGGAAATTTGGAAAGGCATCATGGAATCTTTTGGAATTCAAAAAACACCCCATGAGTGCCGGCACACCTTAGAATCGCTGTTGGATAGCGCTAAAGCAAACCGGAAATGTATTGATTTGATTATGGGCCACAAATCTAAGGATGTTGGAAACCGGGTCTATAATCACAAGACTTTGG
>ERZ773258.1054-NODE-1054-length-24948-cov-13.458884_pt1 | contig 24948 bp, 25 predicted proteins | sample MGYA00511962_ERZ773258 | MGnify/ENA primary metagenome ERZ773258 (study PRJEB29015, sample SAMEA2737755) | human gut metagenome | biome: human gut; feature: human-associated habitat; material: faeces | place: China | collected 2012 ... | reverse complement strand
TGTAGGCTCCGAAAAGCCTTGTATTTACAGTGTTCCTAATAGGAAGTAATCATATCGTATTTGCCCCAAAATATCGTCGCCAAATCATCTACGGAAAGATAAAGCAGGACATCGGACAGATGATTCGAAAGTTGTGCGAATACAAGGGGGTAGAGATAATCGAAGCAGAAGCGTGCAAAGACCATATCCACATGCTCGTGTCAATACCACCCAAATATAGCGTATCACAGTTTATGGGGTACTTAAAGGGAAAGAGCAGCTTAATGATATTCGAAAAATATGCAAACTTAAAGTACAAGTATGGTAACCGACATTTCTGGTGCCGTGGATATTATGTGAGTACAGTAGGAAAGAATAGAAAGGCGATAGAGCAGTACATTCGCAATCAGCTACAGGAAGACTATACAGAAGATCAAATGTCCATAAAAGAGTATGTCGACCCGTTCACGGGTGAGCCAGTAAAAGAGGGCAAGTTAAAGTAAGCCCCTTTAGGGGCAGCCCGTGAGAGAAATGCGGTTGGCAGACCTTTCGATGGGCCTTTAGGTTCAGCCAGAAAAATGCCCTAAGGGGGCTAGTGCAAACCACCGGCACGGCCGGTGGTTATGATTTGAAGCACAGACAGTACGGCTCAATATAAGGAGGGCTTATGTTCAAAAAAATCTTTGAGTACGCAGGGCCATATAAGAAAAATATGTATGTGGCCACGGTCGTTGTACTGGTCAGCGTTCTTATGGGCGTCCTGCCTTTTGTGCTGGCCTATCAGGTCATTTCACCATTGGTTATGGGCGATTCTGTTGAGACAGAATTTGTTTTATTGCGTGTTATAGGGGTTTTGATCTGTCTTGTTTTGCAGGCGGTTTTATATGGATGGGGATTATCAATTTCTCATAAAGCAGCATATAACACATTGTTCCGGCTGCGGGTATCTCTGCAAAAGAAGTTTGAGAAACTTCCCCTTGGCATTGTGGAGGAAAAAGGGACAGGGACAATCAAAAAGCTGTTTGTCGATGATGTGGACAGCTTGGAATTGCTCCTTGCTCATTCAGTCCCGGAGGGTATCGCAAATTTACTGATCCCGCTGGTGATTTATGTTGCTATGTTTTGTGCGGACTGGAAACTGGCTCTTATGTCTTTGGCCTCTATCCCGATCAGCCTGCTCTCCATGGTCATTATGTACTCTGTTGGAATGAAGCGCATGGGTTCCTACTATCAGTCTGCACAGAAAATGAACAACACGATCATTGAGTACATCAATGGTATGGAGGTTGTCAAGGTTTTCAACCGGGAGAGTGAATCTTACGAGAACTTCCGCAAGGATGTAACGGACTATCGGGATTATACCTTGGCATGGTATAAGGCCGCCTGGCCCTGGATGGCGATATACGGAAGTCTGCTGCCCTGCACTGTTATTCTGACTTTGCCTCTTGGGGCATGGTTTGTTCTCTGTGGCATAAGCACTTTACCTGATTTGATTTTAGTCCTCTGCCTTTCCCTCAGCATTGGGATTCCTCTCCTGAAAGCACTGGGCTTTATGGAGACGATTCCAAATCTGAATTATAAGATCACGGCACTTGAACAGATGTTAAATGCGGCACCGCTGCAAGCTGCTGAGGATGATTTCCACGGACAGGATTTTAACATTTCTTACGATCATGTTTCCTTTGCGTATCAGACGACACAGCCTGGCCCAGATGGGAAACCGATAATAGCGGAAAACGAAGTCCTCCACGATATTACCCTTGTGGCAAAAGCAGGACAAAAAACTGCCCTGGTTGGTGAATCCGGTTCTGGCAAGAGCACCCTTGCAAAACTGTTGATCCACTACTATGACCCGCAGAAAGGGAGCATTTCCATTGGCGGGCAGAAACTTTGTGATATGAGCCTGGAGGCATTGAACAGCCGCATTTCCTATGTGGCTCAGGATCAGTACCTGTTTAACACCTCCCTGCTGGAAAATATCCGTCTTGGACGTTTGGATGCTACCGATGAGGAAGTAATGCAGGCGGCTAAGAAAGCCCAGTGTATGGAGTTTCTGGAAAAGCTGCCGCAAGGTATTCACTCCATGGCGGGCGATGCGGGGAAAATGCTTTCCGGAGGGCAGCGCCAGCGAATTTCCCTGGCGCGGGCAATATTGAAGGATGCCCCGATTGTAGTGCTTGACGAGGCCACGGCCTATGCTGATCCAGAAAATGAGGAAAAATGGAGGCTGCTATTGCGGAGCTGGTGGAGGGAAAAACCTTGGTAGTTATCGCTCACAAACTTCCCGCTATAATGAACGCAGATCAAATATGCGTTATGGATCACGGAAAGATGGTGGCAACCGGAAAACATCAGGAGCTGATTCAAGCTTGCCCAGAATACCAAAAGTTGTGGAAAGCGGCCCAGGACAGCGCCGAGTGGAAAGTATCTACTGCAAAGGAGGGAAGATAAATGTTTGCATTGATTTCAAGAATCCTGAACCTCTCCGGGAGGTATAAAAGCCGTATTCAGGCTGCATTTCTATGTGCATTTGTCGAGTCCATTCTCTCCAAAATGCCGATCTTCATGGCGTTTATTGTCTTGGCCGGGTTTGCTGATAATACGCTGACTGGAAAGACCTGTCTGTTTGTCGGACTTGGATTATTAGCTGTTGTAGTGGTTCAGACAGTGGTTCACTATTTGAGCGACCGCCTGCAAAGTGCCGCTGGATTTATGATCTTTGCTGATAAACGGATGGAGTTGGGAAATCATTTAAGAAAAATGCCGATGGGTTACTTTACATCGGGGAATATTGGCAAAATCAGCTCTGTTCTCAGTACGGATATGGTATTCATTGAGGAAGTTTCTATGAGTACCATTGGCAACATGATGAGCTATATGCTGTCTACTTTGGTTTTAGCTGTTTTTATGTTCGTACTGGATTGGAGACTTGGGCTGATTGCGGTAATCATTACCTTGCTGGCATCACTGGTTGCAAAATATATGAATAAGGTTTCCTTCAAGGAGGCTGTCGGGCGTCAAAACCAAAGCGAGAATTTGACGGATGCGGTCTTGTCTTTTGCTGAAGGAATTGGGGTTATCAAAAGTTACAATCTGCTCGGAGAAAAATCTGACGAATTAACGGAAAACTTCAAAAAATCAAGGGGTGTCAATACGAAGTTTGAGCAGAAAATGACACCGTGGACCACTGGCTTAAACATTCTCTATGGCGTGGGTATTGCCGCTATCTTCGGGTTATCCGTTTTTTTACATCAGGAAGGCGTACTCTCCTTGGCTTATCTTTTGGGCGTGCTGCTGTTTGTCTTTGATCTCTTTGGACCTCTGAAAGCTCTTTATGGAGAAGCAACCCGACTGACCGTGATGAATGCCGCATTAGACCGCATTGAAGCTGTTTTGGACGAGCCCGAACTTCCCGATAACGGAAATCAACATATTCTGTCACAGGCACAGCCGGATCAGCCAGAAGTACAATTTAGCGATGTGGGCTTCGCCTATCAGGACAAGGAAGTCCTGCACAACATCAGCTTCTCTATGCAGAAGAATACCATGACCGCACTTGTGGGACCGTCTGGCGGTGGCAAATCCACGATTGCGAACCTTCTGGCGCGGCTGTGGGATGTGAAATCCGGCAAAGTGACAATCCGTGGTACAGATATTCGGGATGTACCTCTCGCCGAACTGATGGAACAGATCAGCATGGTTTTCCAGAGGGTGTACTTGTTCCAGGATACCATTTACAACAATATCAGCATGGGTAAACCGGACGCTACCGAGGAAGAAGTCTATGAGGCTGCAAAAAAAGCCCGCTGCTATGATTTTATCATGGCGCTGCCAGATGGATTCCAGACAGTCATCGGTGAAGGCGGCGCTACTCTGTCCGGCGGCGAAAAGCAAAGAATCTCTATCGCCCGCTGCATTTTGAAGGACGCACCGATTGTCATTCTGGATGAAGCGACTGCAAGTGTTGATACCGATAATGAAAGCTATATCCAGGAGGCAATCAATGAGCTGGTAAAGGGTAAAACATTACTTGTGATAGCACACCGCCTGAATACCATCCGTCAGGCAGATCAGATTTTGGTGATCTCTGATGGACGGATCAGTGAACAAGGAACCCATGACGAGCTTATAGCAAAGGCCGGGATTTATCAGGATTTTGTAAATATCCGTAAAAAGTCCTCCGGCTGGAGCCTTGCATAAAGGAGACAATAGTGAAGATTCATGCGTCCGGAGAGGATTATCTGGAGGCTGTGCTGGTTCTTCAAAAGAATCACGGTGCTGTCCGCTCTATTGATGTTGCACGGCGTGTTGGAGTTTCAAAAGCCAGTGTAAGCTATGCGGTGTCGGCTTTGCGTGAAGGGGGCTTTTTAACGGTAGATAGTGATTACGTTTTGCATTTGACCGAAACAGGCCGGAATGTTGCCGAAAAAATTTATGAGCGGCATCAGTTCTTTACAGAGCAATTTATCGCAGCTGGCGTTGACCCTGAAATTGCAGAGCGAGATGCTTGCCGGATTGAACACGCCATCAGTCAGGACACCTTTGAAAAGATCCGGGATGCACACAAACAGGAAAAATAGGATACTAATGCCCGTCGTTCCAACTGTGCGGACAAGAGCAGCCAGTGGGGAAAATATAAGCCCACTGGCTGCTCTACATGAAAGACAATCATCGGCCCTTTTGTTTTCCCCTGTACATCACTTCAGCTTATCTGCGCTCATGCACAGGTCTATGTACCGTTGCGACTCTTCTTCACCCTTTCCTGCAAAGTAATCAAGAACGCACTTGGCAACGGTCTGCGGCGCTCTATCGTGGAACACGATTCCATCCAGACTGATGTCCATTTCTTCTGAGATCAGCGCAACCGTTTCAAATTTCGGATTGCTCTTGCACTTTTCAATCTCAATGACAGTTCGGGTACACATATTAAGCCGTTCCGCTAATTCGCGCTGCGTGATCTTTTTCTGCTCCCGCTTTTCGCGAAGCTTTTGGGCGAACAGGTCAAGAAAGTTCATTGTAAATCACCTCTACTACATTGTAGAGTGAGCCTCAATTCACTTAAATACACATGAAGCTCACATTGAATGAGCCACAAATCACATTCAGCGAGTTGGAGGTATTTTTATGATGTCACGGATGAACAGGAGATACTGCTAAGGCCGCTCGCGGTCATGTAAAAAAGCATAAGCACCGATTAGCCGTCCACTTCAAAAAGCACGCGGCTATCCCCCAGACGAGCTGCACTCACGAAAGCGAGTTGCAGCTCTCTTTTTATGCGGTTTGGTTCATCCGTGATTTAGCCCCTCCCGGTACAGTATTCGTTACTCATGTTTTCACTCGCACGCAAGGCGCTCGTTCAGGTCATCATGCCTGTTCGAGCGCCTTTTTACGTTTTCCTGTCGGCTGTCGTTCTCCGCCGGTGTTGGTCTGGTTCACCACCCACCCAACACCGAAACGGAGGACATATTATGTTTAACAGAAAGAGCAGCTATGCGCTGAACAAGAAAGACCCCAACACTATCGTTTACATGGATGCCAACGAAGCCATCATCCGCCTGACCCGCGAGGACTTTGCCAGCGAGAAAGAATTTCTGAAATGGAAAGCCCTGTCGGACGAGGACTATCACGCCTCCGAAAAGGAAGCTCACGTCTATGCCAATCACACGCTTGCGCTGGATGAGCTATCCGAGGAAGCGGCCTCCATTCCTGCCGTGGATGTCTGCATGGAGCAGGCGCATGACCGGGCAGAGGCAATCCACCGCAGCGTCAGAAAGGTCACGCAGATTCGGAAGCACCTGACGGATACGCAGTTCCGCAGGGTGTGGATGTATTTCGTGGATGGAATGACGATTGACGAGATTGGAAAAGTCGAAGGCGTGTCGCATCAGGCTATTTCTCTCAACATTACAGCAGCAATCAGAAAAATCAAAAAATATTTCTGAGGTTTTTCAAAAACACCTTGCAAAAGTGGCCCAAAATCGGCGATAGGTGAAGGGACATTCTCCACGAAGCCTTTCGTTGAACGTTGAAAACTGAATAGACCATGATGCAGGCACAAAACCCGCGTGATAGCGGCATAAGGCGCGCCGCCAAGACGGTGGCTTGTTCGGAATACTTCCGGACAAGCCATCCGAGCGATCTACGCAGCCTTAGACCCGATTCGGCAAATCGGGCGCGATGACAGCGCGGTGGATAATGAAACTTGCTCACGCCCTCCCACAGACTTGAGGGGGAACCCTGCGGTATGCGCCAGCCCTTTGAGGCAGCGGTATCGTGGAGTTATGACAGCCCTGCCAAGGGCGGCCTGCATCATGCCCACTATCCGGGGCGCGTGGCAAATAAGATAGTTCTTCTCAAATGGACAAGCAGAGCGGCTGCGCCGGTATTCGCCATTATGTTATGTGGCTCCAATTCTACCCGCGCAGCCGCCTCTCAAAGTCAGATACCATGCGCTGACGGCCTTTCCGTCAGCGCATTCATGTGACCTTGAGGAAACCCACCAAACCGAGAAAGGAGATCGCCATGATGCAGCCGACGCCAAACGAAACCCAAATCCACACGGATGAACTGGTGGACATCCGGGATGTATCCGTAGACAAAAATCTTCCCAAGGAAGAACGCATTGCCGCCTTTATCCGCCAGATCAAAAATCCTTACCGCTTCCGCTGCGGCGATTTCGTGGTAAACGCCTGCTTTGCCGGGAACGGTGTTACATTAGAGGAATGTCTGCAAGGCATTTTGCGCTAAGCGACATCCTCGCTTTTTTCCGCAGAGAGTGCTATGATCGGTGTGGAAAAGGATGAAAATCTAATAGCCAGATAACCACTCTTTTCATGCGGGAGCAGTCCGGGAGAAAGGAGTGCTTTTTCATGCCTAAATACAAAGCAACCGCTTATATCCGCCTGTCCTACACCGACGATCATTCCAGCGAGAGCGACAGCGTTTCCAATCAGCGCAAGCTCATTGAAAACTTTGTAGAGCGCAACCCGGATATTGAGGTCGTTTCCGAAAAGATCGACGATGGATACAGCGGCATCATCTTTGACCGCCCTGCGTTCAAGGAAATGATGCAGGATGTCACCGATGGCAACATCAACTGCGTCATCGTAAAAGACCTCTCCCGCTTAGGGCGCGAGTACATCGAAACCGGCCGGTATCTGCGCCGGGTATTCCCGGCCTACGGGGTACGCTTCATCGCCATCACCGACAGCATCGACACCGCCCACGACAGCGGCGATGATCTGACCGTATCGGTCAAGAACATTATGAACGAAGCCTACTGCCGGGATATTTCCATCAAGACCCGTTCCTCTCTGGACGTGAAGCGGCGCAACGGCGATTTCGTCGGTGCTTTCCCGGTGTACGGCTACATGAAAGCCGAGGACAACAAGAATTTACTTGTCCCTGACCCCTACGCCGCCCGCGTTGTCTGCGACATTTTCCGTATGCGGTTGGAGGGCGCAAGCGCCTCCAAGATCGCATCAGAGCTGAACCGGCTGGGTATCCTCTCCCCGCTGGCTTACAAGAAGAACAACGGCCTGCCCTACGCGAAAAAGGGGTACGCGGACAAGGCTGACTGCAAGTGGTCGGCTACCACCATCATCCGCATCTTGCAGGATGAAACCTACACCGGAACGCTGGTGCAGGGCAAACAGGGGACGCCGCATTACAAGATCAAGCAGATGGAGCAGCGCCCCGCCTCCGAGTGGGTGCGTGTTCCGGATGCCCATGAAGCGCTGATCGCCCGTCAGGATTTTGAGCTGGTGCAGCGCATTAAGGGACTGGATACCCGGACTTCTCCCAACGAGGATACGGTGTACCTGTTCTCCGGTATTCTGATCTGCGGGTGCTGCGGAAGCCGCATGACCCGCAAGACCAACCGTGCAAACAGCAAGGAGTACCACTACTATTATTGTCCAACCGGCAAGAAAAAGGGCTGCGCCCATCCGGTCATGCTGAAAGAAAGCAGCCTGATCGACTGTGTGCGGGACAGCCTGAAAGCCTATATCGGCAATATTGCTTCGCTGGAGGCGCTGCTTTCTGGCATTGACCAGTCCAGCATCAATCAGGCGCTTGCCAAGGAATACAGCGACCACATCACCGACAACGAGCACCGGTTGGAGCAGGTGCTGGAGTTCAAGGCACGGCTTTATGAGAGCCTTGTGGGGGGTATGCTTACCAAGGAAGAATACGCCTCCTACAAAGCCAAGTACACCAAGCAGGCCGAGGACATCCGCGAGAGCGTCCGCGTTCTCAAGGAAAAACTCACGGAGGTTTTGGAAAACCGGAGTGAGCGCAACCGCTGGATTTCACAGTTTACGCAGTTCTCCACGCTGGAAACCTTAGATCGCAGGGCGCTCATTCACATGGTACAGAGCATCCGCGTCCGTGGGAAAAAGGAGCTGGATATTACCTTTACCCATGAGGACGAATACAAAAAGGCGTTGCAGCTTCTGGCGCTGGCAGCGCAGCAGAAAGATTACGAACAGAGAAAGGTGGGCTGAGCATGGCGAGAAAAAGCAGGAAAGAAACGGCTGCGGTAGCCGTGCAGGAGGCCGACGCCGCTTGCCGCGCCGCGATTTATGTCCGCCTTTCGGTGGAGGATACCCACACGCACAGCGTATCTATCGAAACCCAGCAGATGATTATTGCCCGCTATCTGGAGCAGTACCCGGAGATCAGCGTATACGATACCTATATCGACAACGGTGCGACCGGGACAAACTTCCACCGTCCGGGCTTTCAGCAGATGCTATCAGATATTGAGGCCGGTCACGTCAACTGCGTCATTGTGAAAGACCTCTCCCGTTTGGGGAGGAACACCATCGACACCGGCTACTACATTGAGCAGTATTTCCGCATCCGCAACATCCGCTTCATTGCGGTCAATGAAAACTTCGATACCGCCGCCCCGGAGGATGCCCATTCCGGTATCATCATTCCGCTGCGGAACATGATAAACGAAGCCTACGCTTTGGACATCGGGCGCAAGATCAGGGCGCAGCAGCGGCAGGCCATGAAGGACGGCAAGTTCATCGGTGCGCGTACTCCCTACGGCTATTTGAAAGCGGAGGACGATTGCCACCAGCTTATCATCGACCCTGTTGCCGCCGTCGTGGTGCAGCGGATGTTCCGTTGGGCTTCTGAGGGCGCTGGCCTCAATACCATCGCCGTGCGGCTGAACGAAGCGGGCGTCCTCACCCCCAGCCACTACAAGAAGATGCAGGGCAAGATCACTCACAAGAATTTGCTTGGCAGCGGCAAGTGGCAGACCCGGACAGTCGGCGTTATTCTCCGCTCCGAGGTCTATACCGGCGATCTCGTTCAGGGACAGACCAAAACCGTGGATCACCGGCAGGTCAAGGCCGACGCCGAGGAATGGACGGTGGTGCGGGACACCCATGAGGCCATCATCAGCCGGGAGCAGTTCGCGGCGGTGCAGGCAATCCTTGACCAGACCGCCAGCCGCGCCAAGGCACGGGAGGTCAAAGCCTACACGCCGAATTTGCTCAAAGGCAAGGTGTTCTGCGCCCATTGCGGCGGCAGTCTGCACCGGCAGAGAAATATCCGCAAGAAGTTCGACGATGTGTACTTCTACCATTGCCTGAGCCAGAGCCGAATCAGCAAAGATACCTGCCCCGGCGTGACCATCCGCGAGGATGCGTTGCTGGATATGCTGGCAAATATGCTTCAGGACGCGCTTGATACGGCGCTGGGGGAATATACCCTCTCCCTTGCAGAGCTGCCCCGGCAGGCCGCTGACCGCGCCGAACTGCGGGAGAAGATCACCAGCCGCAAGCAGGAAATCCAGCGGCTTCGCGGTATCGTGCGGAGTCTGTATGAAAACCTTGTGCAAGGTGTTCTTACCAAGGATGAATACTTTGACTACAAGGAGAAGTACGAAAGCCGCATTGCCGACCTCGCCGTGGAAATGGAGCAGTTGGAGGACGGCCTGCGAACGATGGATGCTCAAGCGGAGCAGCACCGGGCGCTGGAACAGGATGCCGCGCAAATCAAGGCTAACCGTGCGCTGACCGGCGCACTCATCGAGCGGCTGATCGACCGCATCGAGGTATCCCACGATAAGCAGATTACGGTGCGCTATCGCTTCCAGAGCGAGTTTGAAACCTACGCGGAGGTGCTGGAACAATGCAGAAATATGTGATTGCCCTTTACATCCGCCTCTCCATTGAGGATTACAAGTACGACAGCCTGAGCATTGAAAACCAGAGTCTCGTCCTCCACGAGTACGCGGCTTCCATGCCGGAAGCTCTGAACGCGGAGATTATGGAGTTCATCGACAACGGGTACAGCGGCACAAATTTTGAGCGTCCGCAGGTACAGAAGCTCATTGAGCTGGTGCGGGCCAATCAGATCGACTGCATCATCGTCAAGGATTTTTCCCGCTTCGGGCGAAACAGCATTGAAACCGGCTACTTTATCGAGCGCGTGTTCCCGCTGTTCCATACCCGCTTCATTTCCATCAGCGACGATTTTGACAGCAGCAAATTCAAGGGCGACACCGGCGGCATGGACATGGCGTTCAAGTATCTCATCAGCGAGCATTACAGCCGCGATATGTCCATCAAGACCAAGAGTGCGAAATATGCCAAGATGCAGCGCGGCGAGTATCAGAGCAAGATTTGTCCCTACGGCTACCGCAAAAGCGCCGATGGCAGAATGGAGCCTGACCCGGAGGCCGCTGCCGTTGTGCAGCTCATCTTCCAGCTTGCCGCCGTGGGCATTAACGCCACCGCCATCACGCGAGAGCTGTTCCGCAGAAACATCCCCACCCCCGGCCAGTACAAAGCGGCGCACGGCAATCATACCCACGATATTTCCCGCTGTCACGGGATTTGGAGTGCGTCCACCATTCTCCGCATTTTGGAGGACGAACGCTACACCGGCGTGTATGTGATCGGCAAGCGGGCGGTTCTCGAAGTAGGCGGCACCAGAAGCCGCCTGAAGGACAGAGAATCATGGTACATCATCCCCGACCATCACCCGGCCATCGTAGAGAAAGCCGTGTTTGATACCGTGCAGGCCAGCCAGCTCCGCTTTTCCCAGCCAAACAAGAAAAAGCGGGACTACCTGCTGAAAGGCAAAGCCTGGCCTGCTCCATCATGTTCTTGATTTCCTCCATCTGGGAGGGGTACAGATAAATTGCGTATTTTGTTTTGGTTTCGCTCACTAAATTCCTCCATTCTATTGTGCATTCTATACGGACTCCTGATATGACCCCGCTGTCCAGAATCCGAAAACCTGTTGCAACCCGGTCGGCTCTGCCGTCCGGTGTGATCTGTAAGGGGGCATAGATGCCCCCTTACTTTAACCTGCTTCTCGTAATTTCCTCGCGTCCAAGCCTGGAGGTCAAAATTTTCGTGCATATTATCCAGAGGCGGGATTCCGGCGATACCGCAGTGCGTCCGGTAGTACCATCTCAGAATGGTTCTCAAGCCTCTAAAATGGTGCGTACGCTCGTTGTTCTGGGGCTTTTCTCAGCGGGGTGGTGTACCACCCTTACCCGAACCGAAAACCGTACACACCCCCTAAAATCGGTGCCAAAACTGGGAGTGTTTCTGAGGGCGTGGACGGGAGGTATTTGTTACCTTCGTATTCTTACTTGTTTTCGGGCAAAATAGGGTTTCACCGTCTTACATTATGTACATGGGCAATTCCTCCGGCTCCGTCAGGTCGCGATAGATTTCTGGGTTATCCTGCGGGAGCAGAACATAGACATTGTTCTTATACTTCCCTGTACCGGTATGCTTCTTGATGGAGATCAGCTTCCGCTTTTCCAGAAGGCTGATCCGATCCTGTACCGTACTCATAGCGATACCCAGCTTCTTGCTCATGGTATTCATCGTAGGCCAGCACTCGCCCCGGCTGCCTGCACAGCAGACCAGATAGGCATAGATCTTGAATGCGTACACATCCAGCGGCATATCGAACACGGAGTTTGGAAGCATCAGAAACTCTTTTCGAGGTGGCGCATACTTTCTCAATCCGCCACCTCCACCTGCGCATCAAGCCATTCGATGAGCTTGTCCTTCGGCACAAGGATTCGCTTGCCTATTTTTACTTTCGGGAACGACGCAGAGTGAACCAGCTCGTAGGCTCCTGCTCTGGAGATTCCCAGCACCGCAGCCACTTCCGGTACGGACAGTGTCAGCGGCAGTTCGTTGTAGTTTTCGTATTTCTTCAAATAGTTTCCTCCTGCAATTCTGACTTGAGATAAAGCTTTCAAAACAAAACCGCCTTCGGAAAACATAATTGGTCATTCGGTATCCTCCAAATCAAAAATGTGAGCTTTGCACTCGGATGCGAAAGATTCCCAGATTGACACTTCGCTGATTCTTTCGCGCCGAGAAGAGCCTCTAACTCTATTTTATCAATCAGGCAACAGGATTTTTTCCGGGATGCTGTCGAAAAAGTTTGAACGGTCTATAAACTTTTGGTGATTTCAGCTACTTGCTTTTTGAGGGGAGCTGAGTTAACATACCACAAGCATTTTGGAGGTGTGTGCTCTTGAATCCATACATTGAGGACTTGAAACGACTACTGGCAGAGAGTCCACCCAGCTTTGGAGATGGAGATTCTATCCTGACCATGCTCTACGAGTCCTACAGCGAAGCCAATCGAATGGACGACGACCGGATCAAGACTGACTTCCGTGAGCTATATCAAGCGATGAACGGAATGCCACTCCGGGAGATGGATAGAATCACCGATCCGATGTGCGCACTGTGTCGGGATCATGAGCGGGCAGGGTTTGTGGAGGGTGTGAAGGTGGGCATCCAACTTTCGACCGAACTTACAGAACCATAAAAATGCAGCACCATCCTGATCTGGGGATGGTGCTGCTTGGAATTGCTAGAGTTTTCAGACCAGTACATCACATTCAGAGGAAACTGGTGCAGAATGGAGTTCATAAGCGCATCCTATCTGCTCTATTCTGGGCAATGGATCATTCAGGCACTGATGGAGCCGGTGCTGGCGCAGCTTCAGTTGCGGAATCTTTTCGAGGTCACTTTCGCAAATACGGAACGTGCAACACAGGCGGAGCAGCGGCTTTTCCTGTTTTCGCCCAGGTTTGGAGCGAATAATTTTGGCATATTACACACTTGAAAGAACAGGTTTTCGGAGTTACCATCACCAAAACATTTGGAGGTGCTGCCATGAAAAATCTGATCGAAAACCTGAAATCGGATATCAAATCAAACCCGGCCAAGTTTTGCAGTGACAGTGATGTGCCAGTCCTGGACACGCTCTACTGGCACTATTGCGAGGATGTGGGTATCGAAACACCGGAAAGCAAAACCGCGAATGCCAAGTTTGGCACTGCCTTGGAATTCCTGCCCGTTGAGAAAGCGAATGAGATCTACACCCTCGCCGTCATTATGAATGCAGGAGAAACCAGAGCAGCCTTTCACGCCGGAGTGAAACTGGGTGTCCAGCTCATGCTGGAAGTTGAGAAGGAGGATTGCTGAAGGAATTGCGAATATAGTTCAGCACCGGTCTGACAAGAGCCGGTGCTGCTGACATTTGGAAGGGTTTTAATTGTTTTATGAGTATTGTTAGGTGCTGCCGGGCGGCAAGGTGTTCTATTATTTGGCGGGAAGTGGTTGGTACCATAACAAATTAATGGTTGTAAGTTAAAAAAAACAATGTATAATAGATGCATGAAAATATAATTGATGTTATTGTACCGATGAAAGGATGCGTTGTTATGAAGTGGCAAGTTTCCTTAAATAATAATAGTTTTGACCGCGCTGGAATAACTAAGGACTGCCAAGATGCAGTGTGCGAATATATTTGGAATGGTTTCGAGGCAGGAGCAACTCAGATTAGTGTATCACTTCAAGGTGCATCAATGCAGGAAGCTATGCAACTTGTCGTAAAAGACAACGGTTCGGGTATTCCTTATAAAAACTTAAATGAGACATTTGGAACCTTCTTATCTTCTTTAAAAAATACAAGTGAAATCAGGATCAAATCCCAGTCTAATAAGGGCAAGGGTCGTTTTTCTTATTTAGCATTTTCTTCATCGGCCGAATGGGAAACGATTTATGAGGATGAGGGGCAGCTGAAATCCTATTGTATTCAGACAGATTCTGCCGATAAAAGCCGCTTTGAAACATCACAACCTGTGATTGCTACAGGAGCTAGTTCTACCGGTACAGTTGTTAGATTTCCGTTATATGATTCAAAAACAACAGATCAAGTGTCATACTTGAGCATAAAGAAAAAACTCCTGGAGGAATTTGCGTGGTACTTGCACTTAAATAAGGCTAAAAACTATTCTCTGGAGTATATGGGAATCCCTTTGGATGTGTCTGAATACATAAATACAGATTTATCAAAAGAAAGTACAGAAAAACTTGGGCAGTATGAATTTGATATTAATATTGTTGTTTGGAATAGTAATGTATCTAATTCGTCTAAGATTTATTATCTAACTCAAAGTGGAGAAATCGTTGCTGTAGAGAACACATCTTTTAACAAGAATAAAGTTGGATTCTATCATGCCGTGTTTGTTTCTTCAGCTTTCTTCCGCGTAGGGATGTTTTTTCCGCAAGAAGACACTGGCGAACAAATTTCCATCGAAGGCCAAGATCAGACAGATCCTCGTCCGTATTTGCGAGACTTAAAACGGATGATTGCTTTTATTGTATCTGATGTGCTTAAGTCTTTTTTGACATGTCAAGCAGATCTCAGGATGGCTGAAATGGAACGCAAAGGAAATTATCCGGTCTTTAGTAAAGATGAGTATGGTAAACTGCGTAAAAAGGATTTTGAAACGGTAACTCGTGAGTTATACTGTGTTGAGCCACATATTTTCTATCAACTCAATGATACTCAGGAGAGATCATTGTTAGGTTTTCTTAATTTACTGTTGTCTTCTGATGAAAGAGAAAATGTTCTTCAGATTGTCGAGCAAGTTGTCAGCCTAACATCAGAACAACGAGAAAACTTTGCATCCATTCTCCGACGCTCTAAACTTCAGTATATTATTGACGCGGTAAGTATAATTGAGAGACGTGTAGCTGTCATAGAGGAATTAAAGAAAATTGTTTTTGAAACATGCAAGTTTGCAAATGAGCGTGATCATATCCAGAAAATAATCGAACAGCATTTCTGGCTATTTGGAGAGCAGTATCATATGCTTACATCGGACAAAAATCTTTCAACTTCCTTACGGGAGTATGAAAAAATCACAGATTGTCCTGGCGATACTGGTTTTACAATGACAACAGAAGATGCACGGCAGCGTGCGGATATTTTCCTCTACTCGCAACAAGTACGCGAAGACAGCACCAGCGAAATGCTGATTATCGAGTTGAAAGCACCTCATGTTAAGCTGTCTCTGGATGTTTTTAACCAAATAGTTCGTTACGCAAACACTATTAGGAAAGAACCTCGATTTACTAGCAGCAATAGAACATGGCGGTTCTTCACGGTGTGTGCTGAAGTCGATGACGATGTTAAAGTCAAATATGAAAACTTCAAGCAGCATGGCAAAAAAGGTTTAGCAGATATTATAGGTAATTTTGAACTCTATGCGTTGTCATGGGATGATGTTTTCCAAGCATTTGAGGCGCGTCATAGTTTTATGCTTGAGAAGTTGGAACTCGATTATTCACAAGTGACTGAGGAACTTGGGATGAGCGAAGGTGAACTAAAGTCTAAACTCGAAGTAACATCGCTTACCCAAAAACTATTAACTCTAAAAGCACAGTAAAGTGCGAATTATTCCCTTTAGGGATATTCTATATTGGGAGGTACAGATTATGCATAAGATTACTTTGCGTAATTTGGGTCCAATCGAAAATTGCAGTATTAACCTAAACGAACTGATTGTTTTGACTGGTCCTCAAGCAAACGGAAAGAGTACCGTTGCAAAAGCAGTATATTTTTTCCGCACAATAAAAGACGATATTCTGGATATGATGCTTCGTGGCACTACTGGCGAGAAACCCGAAAAATGGAAGGTTCGATTAACTAAAAGGCTGAAGGATAAATTCATGCAGCTTTTTGGCTCTAGTTACGGAATGTCTAATGACATGGAGGCAAAATATGAGTATGCCCCCAAAACATATATCCGGGTATATTTGAAGCCAAACTATAAAAACAATGGCGGGCCAAACTATGTCACAATTGAGTTTAGCCAAAAGATTGGAGACTATCTTTTTGAATTAGATTCTCATGTGTTTACTGATATGACGGCTGCTCAGCGAGAGCGTGAAGAAGCAAAGTTATCTGAGTTGTTTGAAGATGCATATGAAACTGTTTTCATTCCGGCTGGTCGCAGCATGATCACTCTGCTGACAACCCAACTCAACTTTATCTTTACTTCGATGAGCGAAAGCCAAAAACGGAGTATTGACTATTGTACCCAACGATATGTTGAGCTTATTTTGCGACTGAAGCCAAGCTTTGCCCACGGAATAGAGGGCCTTTTGTCTGACCAGATACATTTGACTCAAAAAGCCTTCAATATTGGATTGGCAAAAAAGTGTAAGCAGCTTATTGAGAGCATCATCAAAGGCCGATACCAGTATGAAAATGGAGAGGAAAAACTTTACATTGGTGATAGACAGAACAAGCAGTATGTAAAAATTAACTTTGCTTCCTCCGGCCAGCAGGAGACGGTTTGGATTACCAATATCTTGTTTTACTACTTGCTAGAGAATAAGCCGGTGTTCCTAATTGTTGAGGAACCGGAATCTCACCTCTATCCTGATTCGCAGAAGTTGATTGCAGAACTCTTGGCACTGTTTAAGAGTAACGGTAACACTGGACTGATTACAACACATAGTCCGTATATTTTAGGAGAAATGAACAATCTAATTTATGCAGATGTGCTGTGTAACAGAGGTGTTGCAGGTGTTGAGAACATTATTGATCGAGCAAAGCAACTAGATCCTAAAAAAGTAAGTTCCTATCATGTATGCAATGGTGTTTTGGAAGACGCAAAAGACGGTGAGATGGGACTAATTAGGAATGAGCTGATAGATGGCGCATCGATTGCAATTACTGATGAATGTGATGGATTGTACGACCTGTCTATAGAGGAGGCTTGACAATGCCTGTCAATCTCTGCAAAATTGTATTATGTGATCACCCTTCTCGTTGTGCAGAAAGGCAACGCACGATAGTTTCTAAAGATGAACGACATGACTATAAGCATGTTGGGCATAATGATAGCCTAGGGCGTGTCAGACACTATAAGATTGATGGCGAAGTTCTTCCTAAAGGACAAATTCCGGAACGATGTGATTTCTTGCTCCTGGCGGATGATACTAATCCTCCCACTGCATACCTGATTGAGCTGAAAGGTTCCCCTGCGGATGCAGATAAGTGTATAGCACAGGTTGAAAGCACAGAAAGAATGTGCAGAGATTATCTACGGGGATATCAGATTCTGTATCGTTTTGTATTCGGTAAGGGACATGGTGTATATGGTAGCAAGTATATTAATTGGAGAGATAAGCTGCCGCAAGGAAAGCTGATTGCAAAGAGAAGTATTGTTGAAGACCATTTTTGATTTCTACTGGCTATAATAATGGAAGGTTATAAAAGTTGATTGTATTTTGACCCATGTTTTGACCCATACGGGATTATCACGCAGTGGATTGGGTGGACTTCAGTGGATTTGGGGAGTTGACAAACTCCCAGAAAAGGCTCCAAAGCGGTGATAATTCGTGAAGAAAGTTATGTCAACTTCGGCTCATAATCCGGAGGTCGTAGGTTCGAGTCCTGCCTCCGCAACCATAAAAGCACCGGATTTCGGCATGAAATCCGGTGCTTTTCTAACTTTTTAACGTAAAATGGAGCGGCCGAAAATGCCGTGGGGGATAGCCGCGGGGATAGTTCCGAAAAATGCTTTTTCAGAAAACCGGGAATTTTAAACTTTTTCCCGTTGTTTTGCTCTCCGGATTTCTTGCTTTTTTCAAGGAAAAACAGGGCATAAAATAAACATCGCCGTCGGTGTGAGCGCAACTCGCATCGACGGCGTTTTTTCATTCTCTACCCAGCAGCCAGTCAACGGATACATTCAGGATGTCTGCCAGGGCATTCAGCTCAATATCTGATACCGGGCGTTTCTGACCTTCCAGTAAAGACAGCGCGGGTACGCTGATATCAATCCCGGCAAGCTGCAATTTGGCAAGCAGTTCCACCTGTTTCATTCCCTGTGCCAGCCGCGCCTCGGTAACACGCTTGCCGATGATGTTACGATCACCCAGCTCCAGCTTTCTCGGTTTCATACTGCTCACCACCCTTATGGCATCATTATATGCCGTAGGGGTCTTGATATATTTGGTAATACCAAATATAGTAATTAAAATTTGGTATTACCAAATATTGAGGTGCAATATGAAAAGCTGCTTCTTTATTGGCCACAGGGAAATTTCCGAGGAAATCTTTTCAGCGCTTACAGAGGCTGTAGAGCATCACATTGTTCACTGTGGTGTTACGGAATTCATTGTCGGTAACTACGGAGGTTTTGACCGCATGGCTGCAAGGGCTGTTATCTCAGCAAAGGCGTTGTATCCGGGAATTACTCTGCTGCTTCTGCTCTCCTATACCGGATTTACAGAGCGTATTCGGTACATATTCCGGCTTGTAATTTAGGGTCTATCTGAAAACCGTCAACACGCCCAAACAGCGGGTTTTTTCCGCCTGCTGTGCACCATTTTCCCTTGCAATACACAAAGTATTCCCGCGGGAAAATGGCTTCATCAGGCGAAAAATCCCTCGCTGTTGGTCATATTGCCGATTTTCAGATAGACCCTAAGAAAAACAGCACCGGTCCAGGCAATTTCTGTCTGACCGGTGTTGTTTCATTTTCTCGTGCGCATCTCACGTGTTTCCAGCCGTTTGGCCCGGCTGACACATAAGATTGATTACTTTTTATGCTTCATAGATCTGCTGAGTACCATTAATGGCCTCTGCTAAATATACATTACTCCAGCGTCTTGCGCCTTCTTTATCCCGATTGAGCAGATGCCGGTAGAGCTCCTCCACATTGCTGTGAAGTGCTGCGACACCGTATTTCTTGCAGAAGCGGATCCAAAGGGATATACATGGTACTTTGAAGGAGGTATAAATCAAGGGCAGGATGTGGTTGCCGCCCATGAGGGTCATTTCATGGTGAAACCGGAAGGCGATCTCCGCAGACTGGGCAGGTGTGGGATTTTCATCCAGTCGATCAACAAATGTTCCAAGCATCTCCAATTGTTCATCGCTGGCGTTGTCAATGACCCGATGCAGGGTCATCTGCTCCAAGCCCCAGCGGACTTCCAGAATGGAGCGGATCTCCTCTTTGCCGAGCATCCCGCCATTGTAGTCCATAATGGCCATAAGGGTCTCCATGTTTCCATCACGGCGATAGTCGGCAACATAGGCGCCCTGACGGGGACGCACTTCCAAAAAGCCCTGACGAGCCAGTTCTGTAATGCCGCCGTTGACAACAGCACGGGAGACACCCATCTGCTGGCAAAGTTCCCGCTCTGAGGGTAGTTTTTCTCCCATAGGCAGTTCTCCGGACAAAATCATCCCCTGCAATTTCTGTACAAACAGTTCTTTTAAACTGGGCGCGTAAAGCTGTTCAAAATTCATATGGCATCCTCCTGCAAATATCTTGGTTATACCACATACCACGAATTTATTTTATCATGCAAACTGTCGAATTTCAACCTGAGATTTTCCTATAAAACATAGAATTTCCAGTTGATAGTTGACAGTTATCCCAAATAAACTTAAACTATAATCAGTAGAAAAATACCGCTATGCTGGTATGACCAGAAAGGAGCGATGCTTTTGGAAAAGGTAAGAATTTTGGAAGTTAAGCAAAGTGTATTCGCAAACAACGATGCCCAGGCAGAGAAACTTCGGGAAGAACTGAAGCAGAAGGGAATCTATCTTCTGAACCTGATGTCTTCTCCCGGAAGCGGCAAAACCACCACCCTGACCCGGCTGATTGAGCTTTTGAAAGAGGACATGAAGATCGGTGTGATGGAGGCGGACATTGACTCGGATGTGGATGCTGTCACTATCGCCGCCACCGGCGCCAAGGCCATCCAGCTCCACACCGGCGGCATGTGCCACCTGGATGCGGCTATGACCCGCCAGGGTCTGGACGGTCTGGATGCCGGTGAAGCCGACCTGGTGGTTTTGGAAAATGTGGGTAATTTGGTTTGCCCCGCGGAGTTTGACACCGGCGCAGTGAAAAACATGGCAATCCTCTCCGTACCGGAGGGTCACGATAAGCCCCTCAAGTACCCGCTCATGTTCCAGGTCTGTGATGCGGTCCTTATCAACAAAATCGATGTAGCCCCCTACTTTGATTTTGACTTTGAAAAATGTACTGAGTACATCCGTATGCGCAATCCCAAAGCGGTCATCTTCCCCATCAGTGCCAAAACCGGCGAGGGAATCGAGGCTGTTGCTGATTGGCTGAAAGAAGAAGTAAAGAATTGGAAAGGAATATGAGAAATGGCAGATTATCTGGCAGGTTTCTATCCCGAGTGGATAGATAAAGAAGAAAATCCCAGGCAGATCATTTTAGACTTAGGCAAAATGATCACCAACCGGATCCCCGTAAAGCTGGGATTTCAAAAGCTCAACAAGTACGATCCCGAGTACTGGGGTCTTGCTACTCTCTTAACCGACGAGCAGGCAGAGGTGGCTCTGAAGATGGGTGTGAGAAAGCCCAAGACCATGGCCGACATGGTAAAACTCACCGGCAAGAGCGAGGAAGAACTGGAAAAGATTCTGGGCGATATGTCCTTTATGGGCATTCTGGAGTACAACTGGGAGAATCCCACCCGCACCAAGCAGTGGGTCCTGCCCATGTTCGTTCCCGGTAGTGCGGAATTTACCAACATGAATGACACCATCCTGAAGAAATATCCCGAAATGGGTCGTTTCTTCGAGCGGATGAGTCGTCTGCCTCTGGAGAAGGTCACCCCCATGGTACCTCCCGGAGGCGCCGGCATCGGCATGCACGTGATCCCTGTGGAAAAGGCCATCGAAACCGAGAACCAGTCCATTTCGGTGGAACATATCTCCCACTGGCTGGATAAGTATGAGGGCAAGTACGCCGCATCTCCCTGCTCCTGCCGCAAATCCCGTCTGACCTTCGATGAAGGCTGTGCCGATGACCCCGAAGGCTGGTGTGTTGCCGTGGGCGACATGGCTGATTACGTGGTGGAAACCGGTAAGGGTGGCCGCTACATCACCAAGGAAGAGGCTCTGGAAATCTTCCGCAAGGGCGAGGAAAACGGCTTCGTCCATCAGATCACCAACATTGACGGTGCAGACAAAATCTTCGCCATCTGCAACTGCAACATCAATGTCTGCTATGCTCTGCGTACCTCCCAGCTGTTCAACACCCCCAACCTGTCCAGAAGCGCCTATGTGGCACGGGTGGAAAAGGACGACTGCGTTGCCTGCGGCAAGTGCGTGGAGGTCTGCCCTGCCGGTGCTGTGAAGCTGGGTCAGAAACTGTGCACCAAGGACGGCAAGCAGGTAGAGTATCCCAAGCATCCCCTGCCCAGCGAGATGAAATGGGGCCCCCATATGTGGGATGAAAACTATAGGGACAACAACCGCATCAACTGCTACGATACCGGTACCGCTCCCTGCAAGACTGCATGTCCTGCACACATTGCCGTCCAGGGTTACCTGAAGATGGCCGCTCAGGGCCGCTACACCGAAGCCCTGGCGCTGATCAAGAAAGATAATCCCCTGCCCGCTATCTGCGGCCGCATCTGCAACCGCCGCTGTGAGGACGCCTGTACCAGAGGCTCCATCGACCAGGCTATCGCCATTGACGAGGTCAAGAAGTTCATTGCCCAGCAGGATCTGGACGCAGAAACCCGCTATATCCCCAAAAAGGTGGTTCCCTCCCTCAACGGCTCCTTCTCTGAGAAGGTCGCTATCATCGGCGCAGGCCCTGCGGGATTAAGCTGTGCTTTCTATCTGGCTGAAAAGGGTTACTCCCCCGTGATTTTCGAAAAGAACGAAAAGCCCGGCGGTATGCTCCGCTACGGCATCCCCAGCTTCAAGCTGGAGAAAGATGTGATCGATGCCGAAATCGACATCATCAAGGCCATGGGCGTGGAGATCAAGTGCGGCATTGAAGTGGGCAAGGATGTGACGCTGGACGAACTGCGTGCACAGGGTTACAAGGCATTCTACATTGCCATCGGCTGCCAGGGCGGACGCAAAGCGGGTATCCCCGGTGAGGATGCAGAAGGTGTCATGACCGCCGTGGACTTCCTTTGCACTGTCGGCGCTGACGAAAGCTATCCTGTAACCGGCAAGGCTGTGGTTGTTGGCGGCGGCAATGTGGCCATCGACGTGGCAAGAACCGCCCAGCGCTGCGGCGCAGAGTCTGTAGCTATGTTCTGCCTGGAGCCTCGGGACAAGATGCCCGCCTCCGAAGAAGAAATCGCAGAAGCTCTGGAAGAGGATGTGACAATCGACTGCGGCTGGGGCCCCAAGGAAATTCTCACTGAAAACGGCCGTGTAACCGGCATCGTCTTCAAGCGCTGCGTCAGCGTATGGGATAAAGACGGCAAGTTTGCACCTGCATATGATGAAAATGACACCAAGACCGTTCCCTGCGACCGGGTATTCCTGTCCATCGGTCAGAGCATTCTGTGGGGTGATCTGCTGAAGGGCTCCAAGGTGGAACTGGGCCGCGGAAATGGTGCAGTTGCAGACAGCCTTACCTATCAGACCGCGGAACCCGATATCTTCGTTGGCGGCGATGTATACACCGGCCCCAAGTTTGCCATCGATGCCATCGCTGCCGGCCGTGAGGGTGCTATCTCCATCCACCGGTTCGTGCAGCCCCATTCCAGTCTGACTATCGGCCGTAACCGCCGTGAATTCATCGCCCTGGATAAGGACAACATCAAGGTAGAGCAGTACGACAACGCCTCCCGTCAGATCCCCGGCACCCGTAAGGATGTTGACCACAAGAAGTCCTTCCGGGATGCAAAGCTCCCCTTCACGGAAGAGCAGGTCAAGGCAGAAACGGCAAGATGCCTGGGCTGCGGCGCATCCGTCGTTGACCCCAACAAGTGCATCGGCTGCGGTGTCTGCACCACCAAGTGTGAATTCGGTGCCATTAAGCTCCATCGTGAGCGCCCCGAGTGTTCCAACATGATCCCCAGCGAGAAGAAGTTGCCTTATGTTCTGGGAAACGGTGCAAAGCAGGCCCTGAAGATCAAGTTCTCCAAGAAAAAGGAGCAGTAGATGCACGAACTGGGTGTTGTGTTTCATATTATCGACTCTTTGGAAGGAGTCGCCAAAGAAAATGATGTGACCCAGATCCAGAGCGTAACCATTGAGATTGGTGAGGTATCCACGGTGATCCCTCACTATCTCACCGATTGCTGGGAATGGGCCATCAAAAAGAAGCCCATGCTCACAGGCTGCGCAATGAAGGTGGAAATCCTGCCGGCAATTACCTGGTGTGACGGCTGCAAGCAGGAATACCCCACTGTGCAGCACGGTCGCATCTGCCCATATTGTGGCAGTGAGAAGACCTGGCTTTTGAAGGGAAACGAACTAAACATCAAAGAAGTAGAAGTCATATAAGGAGGTTATCTTATGTTATTCCAGATTTATGGCGAAACCGCCGGTTTCCAGCTTCTTGGCTGGCTGATGGTATTTGTGGGTCTGATTCTCGCCAATGAATTTGCACGCCGGACAAAATGGGGCGGCATTGCCTGCTTCCTGGTTCTGCCCGCAGGTCTGACTATTTACTTTATCTCCATTTATGTAGGCGCTGCTATGGGTGCCCAGTGGGCGCTGAATAATCCCACCTATGTCTACATGAACAGCTGGTTCCATTATTTCAAGCTCTATGCCGCGACATTGGGCTGCATCGGCTTTATGATGCTGAAATACAAGTGGTCCATCGGCAAAACGGATTGGTTCAAGGTGTTCCCCTTCCTGATCGTGGCCGCCAATATTCTGATTGCTGTGGTCAGCGACTTCGAATCCGGCATCAAGGGTGCCCTTTCTCCCGACGGCTGGTGGCTGTCCAGCGAAAATGTCTGGCTCTATGGTGGCTGGTGGAACTGGCTCAACGGCGCTGCCGGTATCATCAACATCTTCTGCATGACCGGCTGGTGGGGTATCTACGTTTCCAAAGATAAGAAAGATATGCTGTGGCCCGATATGATCTGGCTGTATATCCTGGCCTATGATGTGTGGAACTTCCAGTACACCTATCTGAACCTGCCTACCCACACATGGTATTGCGGTCTGGCGCTGCTGCTGGCTCCCACTGTTGCTAATGCCCTGTGGAATAAGGGCGGCTGGATCCAGAACCGGGCAAATACCCTGGCTCTGTGGTGTATGTTCGCTCAGGTGTTCCCCCTGTTCCAGGATAGGAGCATCTTCACTACCCTCCCGGTACTGTATGCTGACGGCTTCATGGATGCCGCTATCCGTCCGACCCTGGTAAATCCTGTTCCCCAGGGCGTGATTTCCATTGCTTCGCTGGCCATCAATGTGCTGGCTCTGGCGCTGATTATCAAGCGCTCCAAGGAACAGAAGAAGAATCCCTACAAGCAGGAAATTTTCACTGACGCCAAGGACTTCCAGCTGGCAATGGCTAGAGCGGAAGATAAGTAACCCACATAGCACAGAGGCTGCAGAATTTCTGCAGCCTCTTTTCATATTCGTCACCCTTCGATGCTTCTCGTGTGCTTCTAACATGTTAAAGAACATTTTGATGCCGTAGACTAGGGGGAACGGTACAAATGGGAAGCTATCGCCTGGTATAAGAAGCATTGGAAGATCGATTCTCCCAACTTTGCGCAGATGCTGGAAGAGGCGTTCGGAAAGGCAAAGAATCTGCTTGCCTCCGCGATGTATTATCCTTATCGTATGATTAGCTCCTATTAGGAAAACACACTGTCAAAGGGGTATGTAGCGGGGGTT
>ERZ773258.1043-NODE-1043-length-25160-cov-3.160327_pt1 | contig 25160 bp, 23 predicted proteins | sample MGYA00511962_ERZ773258 | MGnify/ENA primary metagenome ERZ773258 (study PRJEB29015, sample SAMEA2737755) | human gut metagenome | biome: human gut; feature: human-associated habitat; material: faeces | place: China | collected 2012 ... | reverse complement strand
ACCAGATAGCCGCCCCGGTAGCATTTGAGCTCGCTGCGCTCCACGGAGGAGCAGGCGGGCAACACAATGTCGGCGTAATTGGCGGACATATTCATAAAGAGATCCACGTCCACAATGAAGTCCAGCTTTTCCGCCATCACCTTCAGGAACTTGTCGCTCTCAGGGAACATTTTGGCGTTGAATCCCAGGGCAAACATGGCCTTGACGGGATAAGGCGTCCCCTCCTCCAGCTGGCGGAGGAGATCCATAGCCTGGAACTCATCAAACAACGCGTTCCAGAGGGGGAATCTCTGGGCGCCAATCCGCTCCGCTGTGCCGGGGTATTTCTCACTGCGGAACTCCTCGTCCCGGGTGTGAAATCCGGCGGGCTGGCGCAGATAGCTGGCGGGGACGGGGTAGTTCCCGCCCACCCGGTCGTAGTTCCCGGTCAGAGCCATCAGGCACAAAATTGCACAGTTGGCCTTGAAGCCGTTGATCCGGTGAACCAGGGCGGAGGCCGAAAAATTGGTGCAGGCCGGGCCGTTGGTGGCATACAGCTTGGTGGCCTCATAAATATCCTCCGGCTTCAGGCCGGTGATCTTGCTGACCTTATCCAATGGGTATTGCTCCACCAGCGCCTTGTACTGCTCGAAGCCATAGGTGTATTTCTCAATATAGTCCATGTCGGCCCACCCGTTTTCCAGAATGAGCCTGGCCATCCCAAGGGCGAGGGCCCCGTCGGTTCCGGGGTTGATCTGGAGGAAGATATCCGCCAGGTTCTTGGCTGCGGGGGTGTAGCGGATATCGATGATGATGACCTTGCCGCCCCGTTCCTTGAGTTTGCGCACCCCCTCTACAGACAGGTGGTGGGAATAATACCCATCGTAGTTCCAGCCCAGGAAGGTGTTGGCATGGGCCATGTCCGGCGCGGCACCGCCGCCCATGGTGACCTTATTGCCCATTTTCATGGAGACGGCGCAAACGCTGTCGTCGGTTCCGAAATTCACGCTGCCGAACACATGGGCGAAGCGCTGGTAAATGGGCCGGTACCACTTGGAGTACCCGCTGTAAAAGGCCACCGAGTTGGGCGAATAGGCTTCCTTGATCTGCCCCAGCCGTTCCGCGATGATCTGATAGGCCTCATCCCAGGAAATAGGCTCAAATTTTCCCTCACCCCGCGCCCCGACTCTGCGTAAAGGGGTCTTGATCCGATCCTCCCGGTAAATGTAGTTGCGCTGAGACGAGCCCTTGGTACAAAGCCTGCCGTGGTTATAGGGGTGCTCCGGCGTTCCCTCCACGCGAATGATTTTTCCATCCTTTACATAGCAGTCCAGGCCGCAGTGATGGCTGGGGCTGCAGATTGCGCATAGAGAGTGCCTGATCTCAATCCCCGTATCTTCCCCGGGAATCTTTGCTTTTAATCTTTCCTCATGTTCCGTCAAGAGAGTCCCCTCCCAAGAATTTGATAAAGCCGTCCGGAAAGCTCTCCTGCCTCAGCAGACAAACCGTCTGTGTGCTCAGGGCGGCCCCTGGAGTCGCCAGGGCTTTCAGAAAGGCGTTTTTTATCACGCCCCCACAGCCGGCTCCACCGATCAGGTTCATACATTTGATCCGCTCCGAATCCCGGCACGCCTCAATGAAATAGCGACCGGTTTCCCAGCGGCAGTGCCGGTCGGCCTGCGTGCAGGAGGAGCTATCGCCGATGCTGATAAAGTCGTAGTCCAGATAGTGGACCAGGTTGACCAGGAAATTGCCGCCAAATTCCGCTGCCCCTCCGGCCATATTTGTCCCAGCCACAGCTCCCTGGCGCACGGCGTTGGCCCATATGCCAATATTTCGGTTGGCGCCGCTCTGCATATCCGGGGCCTCGCAGCAGTCGCCCGCTGCATAGATCCCCTCGCAGCTGGTGCGCATCCTGCTGTCCACCTGAACGCCCCGGGTCAGGGCGATGCCGCTGTCCTTCAAAAAGCCCACGTTCATCCGCACGCCAATACACACCGCGACCATATCGGCGGAAAAACATTCGCCGCTTTTCATTACGGCGGTAAGCCGCCCGTCCGCCTGGCGTTCAATATGGGAAAGCATTTGATTACAGCGGACAGTCACGCCCTTGGCCTCCAAATCCCGCTGGATTCGCTGGGCGGTATCTGGGAAGACGGCGGTGCTGAACATACGATCCGCGCCGTCCACCAGCGTGCAGGCCGCGCCGTGCCCCACCAGATCCTCCACGACCTTGATCCCGACCCAGGAGGCCCCGATCACAACCCCGCTATGTACCGTTCCGCCGTCCAAAAGCGCCTTGAGTCCCAGCGCGTCCCGGGCGGTGCGCATTTTGACCACACCGGGCAGCTCCAGGCCGGGGATGGGGGGCATGATGGCACTGGCCCCCGTGGCGATCAAGATCCTGTCAAAGGACTCCTCCCTGCCGTCAGCAAGTTGCAGCGTTTTCGTCTCGGGGAGCAGCCCCGTGACGGCGCAGTTCCCATGATAGCGAAGGTTCAGCTGCTCAGCGGCTTCCTCGGCGCTTCCGTAGGGGAACATCGCCTCATAGGGGATCGCGCCTTTGACGTAGTAGGTGGTGAGCATCGGATTGTAAAGGGCAGGATCTTCGTTGGAATAGACGTGAATCTCCGCCTCTGGGGACACCAGCCGGATTGCCTTCGCTCCGTGATAGCCCGCCGCGCCAAAGCCGATAACAGCCATTTTACTCATCGTGTTTGCACCTCTCAATGTTGACAGCTCAGTTGGTAATCAGCATGGCCGCGGTAAAGACCACACAGGCTCCCAGCGTATAGAGCAGAATGGCAAAGCCGGCGGTTTTCATTCGCTTCTTGGCGTCGGGGATTTCGCTGCGCCCGTGGAAAATAGAGGCCGGAGCAGAGGAACCGGGAAGGAAAATGCCGATGTTGCAGGCGTAGATCAGTGCACAGCCGAAGAACATGGGGTTCAGCCCGGACGACATAACGAAGGGGCTGGCTACGGCGATCATCAGATTGCCCAGCGCAATGTTGGAGCCCACGTTAGTCAGGAAAACCATGATAAGGATAATCAGAAGCATCATAAGTACGCCGCCTCGCCCGCCAAACACAGGGGTGAACACCTGACTCAGCCACTCGGAAATGCCGGTACCCTCCGAGGTAACGGCAGTGGCCAGAGGAATGGTGACCGCCACCATCCAGATCACAGGCCAGCTGATGGCCGCATCGGTATTTTTGATATCGTTGAACACAATGGCGGGCTTTCCATCGCCCTCGCCGGAGGGCAGAATCATCAGAATGGCGGTGCACACGCAGAACAGCCCGGCAACGGTCAGGGTGGTGTTTAAAAAGTTCGCTAGCGGATTGTTCCGGAAGGTGCCGGCAAACAGCGCCAGCACCACCGTGAGCAGATAAACTGCGAGGATACGGCGGCACCTGGGGCGCAGGCGTTTGCTCTCCTCCCCCAGCTTTTCCACATCAAATGCCTTCATTCTGGAAAAGTCCACCTTAAAGAGCTTTGCCCCCCAATACACGTACGCGCTGATGGCAAAGATGCCGATGATGGCCGTGCAGATAAACATTTGCCCCAGATTGATCTTGACACCGGTGATATTTGCCCAGCTTGTGGCAAGGCCCAGCTGCCAGCTCTTATAGGGCATCATGGCCACGCCCAGCATTTCAGCCAGGAGGATCCCGCCAAACCCGAAGTAGCGGAAATTGCTGTCTTTTTCGTAGCCGCAGTTTTCCGCGATATCATTCCAGATACTGTAAAGCAACAGGAAGAGCGGAATGGTTTCCATCACGATGCAGCCCCACATCGTCAAAAACAGGAAACACCAGGTGTACAGCCACGGCTTTCCGTGGAGGGCCTTGATGGACAGCGTCTTGCGGATGAGCCATTTGCTCACGCCGTAGATGACAATAGCGCCTGTGGTGAAATACTGTGTGATAACCTGGAACACCAGGGAACTGCCCATCGTCAGGGAGACGGCCTGCTCAAGGCCTGATATATATCCGCTCATGGCGAAAGCGATGATAGCCAGCAGAGAGGGCCAGACAATCTCACAGGTGGAATAGGCATAGATCACACCGATAAAGATACCCAGCAGCTTCATGCCCAGAGGCGTCACAGTGGAAAAGGGCGGCAGGTATCCAAAGCCGAACATAAACAGAACGGAGATCGCTATATGAATGTATTGAATAGGAGAAGTGCTTTTTGCCAGTTTTGTTTTGCCCATAGTCAGATTCTCCTCTCGGTGTCTTCTCTCTTTTCTCTATACGTCCCCTTCAAAATACCGGATTAGCTGGACGCCCCGCAGGTGACTGAGCCCCAGGTTTTCCAAGGTTCTGCCCTGTTGGTAATAGGGCGTCTGGTTGATGGCCTCCGCAACCTTTACCATCGCGGCGTACAGCGGGGTTTCCACCCCCAGCGCCTTTGCCATGGAGAGAAAGAAGCATCCCAGAATGGGGATGTCTTCGGTGATATACCGGGAGGACATACTGTCAGGGCCAATCAGGTTTTTAAAGTGATCGAACTGGTGAACCGTGGGATCTGCATACTTCCGGTGGTTGCCGGAGGGCGATGGGGCGCAGGGCAGGCCCAGCGCGTCCATAACCTTCTTCTTTTCTGCCCACATCCCGTCCGCCAGATTCAGCGTACTGCGGCAAATGCCCTGCTTGAAGATATAATAGGGCTCCTTTGCATTCTCGATCGCGCCTGCGTTTACGATGGTCAGCGAGATGTGGCTGAGCAGGTTGGGCGCGTTGAAGGTGGTTTCCAGAAGGGAGCTGGCAGGGATCAGCTCATAGATCCCCTCAAAGGCTTTGACCAGCTTTCCCGTGTCCCGGGCTGGGAACGCCGCGACCTTTTTGGGGCTGTACCCGTTGCCCGCGAAGGCTACCCGGTCACCCAGCCTGCGGCAGGAAAAGAGATTGCCGCAGGTATCGCCCACGATGGGCTCCTTAACACCCAGCTCCTGGAATACCCGGTGATAGATCAGCGCACCCAGATTTCCAGCGCTGATCAGCACGGCGCTCCCCGGACACAGGTGCGGCGCAATAAAGCGGGCGGTCTGCTCGTCCAGGTTGGAAATGGTGCAGCAGATGACGAGCTGCGTATCCGCCAATGCCGCCTTCGGGTCGTTGGTGACAGCACGGACGGTGGCGGTGCCCTCCATTGCCCCAGTGAGCGTCACCTCCACGTTCTGCTCAATATATGCTGCCTCGCCTTCCACGGGTGTAGCATCGCAAAGCCAAACCTCAAACCCTCTTAGGGAGAGCTCCGCAGCAACGGTATAACCTGTCCCGCCGGTTCCTATAACTGCGATTTTCTTCATAAAGTTATCCCCCACAGAATTGATTTTTGCGGTTGTATTGTCGGCCGGCAAAAAGGCGGAGAAGAGCGTCCCCCTCCCGCTGTAGGCCCATTCTATCAGAGTGGGAAATGAGATTCATTGTATATATGAACAACAATTCCCCTCAAAAGAAAAGAAACCGTTGTTTGGATAAACAACGGTTTCCAGAATTGAAGAGAGAAATTTGTGGTTTTTTACAAATTGGGTGAGGCAGAATCTTTCGACTTGAGGCGGCTGTAGCATAATAAGCCTAGCCGCAGCGTGAGAAACCCGTCCGCAGTGTGGACGGAAAATCCGGTCAATTCCTCAATGCGTTTGAACCGGTGCTGAACCGTATTCTTGTGGATATACAGTTTCTGGGCTGTTTGGGTCAGGTTCATATCGCTTTCGTAGTAGATCCGCAGGGTTTCTAGGAGAACTTCCCGATCCTTGGAGTTCAGGAGCTTCTGATAGACGTAGGTTGTGATATTATAGAGAACCTTTTTGCTGGTGTGGGTGATAAAGTTCCCCAGGACAATGGAATTCCCCAAGAACACATTCCGCTCCGGGTAGAGCATCTTACCGGAGGCTAGACGGAGGTTCAACTGCTCATACTGCCGCTCATAATCAGGGAAGGCCAGGCAACGGATGCCAACCACCGCTTGGAAGGTCAGGAAGTAATTCCGCTCAGCGATTTCCTCCAGCTTGCGGCACAACTCAAAGAGTTTCATGGCGTTGTCCTCGGATGTCCGGGCCCGATCGGTGGCCAGAATTACGGCATTCGCTTTTGCCAGGTCTATCATGCACAGATCCTGCTGATATGGAAAATATCCAAAAAGGCTGTCTAAAAAACGTCTCACAGAAATATCATACTGCTTCTCGTCCAAAATAATCTTCCGTTCACCGCTGGGGAGATCCAGTGTCTCCCGTTTGGACAGTTGGAGCAGCAGAGAGGTACGGGGAACGGAGAGATCGATATTGTAGCGCTCCAACTCCTGGAGCAAGGGCTTTGTATCCCGGGGATGAACCCCTATTAAAAGGGAGATTGCGTCATTTTTAGAGCTGTGTATCTCCTCCTGCAGCTTCCAGTTCTCCTTCCGCTCCAGCATGAGCTCCACTACGGCTTTCATCAGCGGCAGGCAGGCCTGGGCCTTCTCGTCTGCTGTCTGCTCCAAAATAATAGTCCCCACGATCCGGTTGTGCCGGCAAAACGGGATAACGGTGCTACAGCCTGCACCCAAGGCGTAAGAGGCCGCCTCGTTAAAGGGACGCATACAGCACGCCGCAGCCCGGCCATCTCGTTTCCCCACCTGCTCCTTATCTTCAGATGTAAGAATGATGCCCCGATGATTTGTCAATTGAAAGGGAGCAGGCTGGACAGATCTGAGCTTTCGAAAAATCTCTTCCGCCATTTCACGGTTTAAAGACATGACTTTCTCCTCTCTCCGGCATCCAGCGGCTTCAACGCCGCCGTCCGGCAGACCGGTCTGAGATCGGGAGCATAGAATGGATTTCTGTTGCAGCAGACGTTTTCTTAAGAACAAGAAAAATTCTTTTCTCATCCCCGGGGGGCCTTTTGCAATCCTTCTCCCAATCCCAAAGGATTTTTCAAAATTTTTACGAGAACCTTTATTACGGATTTTTTCAGATACGCCATAATCATGTCTGCTGAATAAACCGCAGGGCGGTTTATTCGTGGGCCGCAGGCCCGCAATTCCAATCAAATGGCTGATATCAGTCATTTGATTGGAATTTAGTCTGTCAAAGAACCGTCATATTAGAGCCCGTTTGAAAACTTCGATATTGTGTGTAAAGTGCCAAGATGATAAAATGAAGCACATGAAAAGACATGAAATCAGCGAAAAGCAATGGAATAGGATCAAGAATTTATTCCCGCCTGAAAAGAAGCCGTAAGGAGAAAAAGCAACCGTGAAATGCTCAACGCAGCTCTGTATTGGCTGAACACCGGATTCCATGGCGGGATCTGCCGGAGCGGTTCAGGCCATGGCAGAGTGTATACAGCCGCTTCCGGGCCTGAACAGAAGCCGGGGTATGGGAAGATATCCTCACAGCCCTGAGTTTGGTTACTTTGATGGCTTTCAAACAGACTCTGGGGGGAGAGAGAGCACCTCGTAGTCCTGGTTCAGAAGGTCGGCGCACAGCAGCTTGCCCGCCAGGGGGGAATCCCGGCCGCACAGGAGCTTTACCGCCTCGGAGGCCTGGAGGGCGGCGCACAGGGCGGGGGTGAAGGCCAAGCTGCTCTTGTCGCCGGCCGCCGGCTCCCCTGCCGGGTAGAGCCGGTCCAGCAGATCGCAGCCGGGGGGGATTACCGCCACCTGGGCATACCAGCCCTGAATGGCGCCGTGAACCAGGGGGATGTTCAGAGCGGCGCAGGCCCGGGCCAGCATCTGCCGGCTCTTCACGTTGTCCAGAGCATCCAGGGCCAGGTCGCAGCCGGCCAGCAGTGCGGGGGCATTCTCCCGGGTGAGGAATTCCGGGACCGCCTGAAAGCGGACTTCAGGATTGACCTCTGCGGCCCGGCGCAGAGCCTCTCCGGCTTTGGACCTGCCCAGCGCTGCCGGGGTGCTGAGCAGCTGACGGTTTAAGTTGCCGGCCTCAAAGACGTCCCCGTCGCAGGCCGCGATCGCCCCTACGCCCAGACGGAGCAGGTACTCCAGCAGGTACCCCCCCAGGCCGCCGCAGCCCGCCACAAGGACCTTCTTCTGCCGCAGGGCCAGGCATTCGGCCTGGGTCAGTGCGCCTAGATTGCTCAGATAGCGCGCCTTCACATCCATCACTCGCTTTCACCTGTGAAATGTCTGTCTCTATCGGTATTGTAATGGAATCGGCCGCAGGATACAAGGCCATATTGGGAGGGATTGCCCATGCTGCGTGTCAAGACGCCCGACGAGGCGTTGGAGATCATACAGACCGCCTTTCGCCCGCTGGAACGGCCGCCGGAGCAGGTGCCCCTGTCCGGGGCCCTGGGCCGGGTGCTGGCCCGGAATATTGAGGCCGGCGCCTATGTGCCCGGCTTCTGCCGCTCCACCGTGGACGGCTATGCCGTACGGGCGGCCGACACCTTTGGCTGCTCCGATGCAATGCCCGCCCTGCTCATCCGGGTAGGCGAGGTGGCCATGGGGGAGGGGACGGCTCTGCGGGTGGAGTCGGGAACCTGTGCCGTCGTACCCACCGGCGGCATGCTGCCTGCGGGGGCCGACGCGGTGCAGATGCTGGAGTACGCCGAGGACTACGGAGACGGCACCGTCGGTATCCTCAAGAGCGCGGCTCCGGGGCACAACCTGATCTTCCGGGGAGACGACGTGAAGCCCGGCGACATGGTGCTCCGCGCCGGCCGGAGGCTGGAGCCGCAGGACATCGGAGCCCTGGCCGCCCTGGGCTGGACAGAGGTGCCGGCGGCGCCCCGGGTGCGGGTAGGAGTGATCTCCACCGGGGACGAGCTGGTGGCGCCCGGGGAGGTCCCAGGGCCGGGACAGGTGCGGGACGTGAACTCCGGCATGCTGGCGGCGCTGATGGCCCAGGCGGGAGCTGACTGCGTATGCTTTGGCATTGTGCGGGACGAGGAGGAGTTGCTCCGCGCAGCGGTGGTCCGGGCGCTGGAGACCTGCGATCTGGTCCTGATCTCAGGGGGCAGCTCGGTGGGGGCGAAGGACGCCGCCTGCCGGGTGCTGGAGTCCCTGGGAGAGGTGCTCTTCCACGGCGTCGCCATGAAGCCGGGTAAGCCAACCCTGCTGGGCAGCGCCGGCGGCAGGCCGGTGCTGGGCCTCCCAGGCCACCCGGTGGCCGCCCTGTTCTGCGCGCATCTCTTTGCCTGCCCGCTGGTATTTACCCTGGAGGGACGGCGCTGGCGCCGCCGCCAGGTGACCGCCCGCCTTGCGGAGAGTGTGGGGGCCAACCACGGCCGGGCGCAGTATACCGGCGTCCTGCTCCGGGCGGAGGGGAAGAACCTCTGGGCGGAGCCTATCCGAAGCAAGTCGGGGCTCATCACCGCCCTGGCCGGGGCGGACGGCTACTTCTGCATCCCCAGGGACTGCGAGGGCGCGCCCGCCGGCCTGGAGGTGTCCGTCACGATTTTCGGCCCGGATTGAGGGCTGCCCACGCAGCGGCTGCATCAGACGCAATCCATAGGAGGAATGACAATGGGCTTTTCCTATCTGACCAATCTGCCACTGGAGCAGGCCAGGCGGGACTATCTGTCCCTGCTGACAGAGCGGGGGCTCGCCCCGCGCACGGAGACGGTCCCGGTGCAGTCGGCCTGCGGACGGGTGACCGCCGGGGCGGTCTACGCCCAGATCTGCGCGCCCCACTACCCGGCCTGCGCCATGGACGGGCTGGCCGTCACGGCGGCGGATACCTTCGGCGCCAGCGAAACCACCCCGGTACGCCTGGGACCGGGCCGGTATGAGTTGGTGGACACCGGAGATCCGCTGCCCGCCGGGCGGGACGCGGTGGTCATGGTGGAGGACGTGGTGTGGAAGGGGGACGAGGCCCTGCTCCGCGAGGCGGCTGCCCCCTGGCAGCATGTGCGCCAGATTGGAGAGGACGTCTGTGCGGGGGAGATGCTTCTGCCCGCCCGTACCGCCGTCTCCCCTGCCGCTATCGGGGCCATGATCGCCGGCGGCGTACTGGAGGGAGAGGGGCTGGCCAGACCGGTGGTGGGCATTATTCCCACCGGCGACGAGGTGGTTCCCCCCACGCCCGACCCGGCTCCCGGGGATGTGATGGAGTTTAACTCCGCCATCTTTTCAGCTATGCTGACGCAGTGGGGGGCCCTTCCCCGGACCTACCCCATCGTCAGAGATGTGGAGGCGGACATCCGCGCCGCCCTGGAGCGGGCGGTCTCCGAGTGCGACATGGTGATCCTCAACGCCGGCTCCTCCGCCGGGCGGGAGGACTACTCGGCCTCCGCCATCGCCGCGGTGGGGGAGGTGTTCTGCCATGGCATCGCCATCCGGCCCGGCAAGCCCGCCATCCTGGGTTGCCGGGGGGCCAAGCCCATCCTGGGCGTGCCCGGTTACCCCGTCTCCGGCATCATCGTCATTGAGCAGCTGCTCAGACCCCTGGTGGAGCGCTGTACCGGGACCCAGCCGGACCCCGCTCCCACAGTGGAGGCCGTGCTGTCCAGACCCGTGGTCTCCGGCCTGAAGTACCAGGAGTTTGTGCGCCTGCGCATGGGCCGGGTGGGGGACAGGCTGATCGCCGCCCCCCTGGATCGGGGCAGCGGCGTGGTCACCTCCTTCATGAAGGCGGACGGAATTCTGGAGGTTCCTCAGGGTACCGAGGGATATGAGGCGGGGGAGCGGGTAACGGTCCGCCTGCTTCGGCCTGAGGCCGAACTGGACCGCACCCTGGTGGCCATCGGCAGCCACGACCCCCTGCTGGATGAGCTGGCCAACCTGATGCACCTGGAGAACCCGGATATCTACATGAGCTCGTCCCACGTGGGCTCCATGGGCGGGATCATGGCCATCCGCCGGGGGGAGACCCACGCGGCGGGCTGCCACCTGCTCAACGAGGCCGACGGCACCTACAACACCGCCTATCTGGAGAAATATTTCCCCAACGGCGGCCTGCGGCAGGTGGAGTGCGTGGGCCGGACCCAGGGGTTGATGATAGCCAGGGGCAATCCGTTGGGACTTCAGGGCTTTGGGGACATTGCCCGGCCCGGCGTGCGGTATGTCAACCGGCAGAAGGGGTCCGGAACCCGGATCCTGGCCGACTACCTGTGCAGGAAGGAGGGGGTGGATCCCGCCGCGGTCTATGGCTATGACCGTGAGGAGTTCACCCACACCTCGGTGGCGGCCCAGATTGCCGCGGGTACTGCGGACGCGGGTATGGGTATCTATTCGGCGGCCCGGCTGTACGATCTGGAGTTTCTGCCCGTGTGTGTGGAGCAGTACGATCTGCTGATTCCGGATTACGCCTGGGACACCCCGGCGGTCCGTCAGCTCATCCGCACCCTGAAGAGCGAGGCCTTCCGCGCCCGGCTGCTGGAGCTGGGGGGATATACGGTGGAACACCCGGGAGAGGTGCGCCGTGCCTTCTGAAAACTGCTTTGACGTGGCTGTGTTGGGGGCCGGACTGCTGGGCTGCTTTGCCGCCCGTAGCCTGACCCGGTACAGACTGAAGGTGGCGCTGCTGGAGGCAAGGGAGGACGTCTGCACCGGAATCTCCAGGGCCAACACCGCCATTGTCTATACCGGCTATGACACCAAGCCCGGCACCCTGAAGACCCGCCTGTGCGTTCAGGCCTGCCGGAGCTTTGACGAGCTGTGCGCCCAACTGGGCGTACCTTTTGCACGGCGGGGCTCGCTCATGGTGAGCTACGGCCCCAGGGCCGATCGGGTCCTGCGGAACAAGTATGAGCAGGGAACGGCCAACGGCGTGCCCGGCCTGCGCCTGCTCTCCGGGGCCGAGGCGGCGGCGATGGAGCCCAACCTGGCGGGGGGACTGTCCTCCGCCCTGTACGCCCCGGGCACCGGCACGGTGATCCCGTGGACCCTGGGCATCGCGGCCTATGAGAACGCGGCGGCCAATGGCTGCCGCCCCCTGCTCAACACCCGGGTGACCGGCATCTCGCCCCTGCCGGAGGGGTACCGGATCCACACCTCACGGGGGGACTATTTTGCCGCCGCCGTCATCAACTGCTGCGGCCTCTTTGCCGACGAGATCCAGGAGATGGTGGCCGAGCCCCAGGTGCGGGTCATCCCCGGGAAGGCCGACTATCTGGTGCTGGACGACGCTGCCGACGGCTTTGTCCGCCATATCATTTTCCACGAGCCGGAGGAGAAGGGAAAGGGGCTCACGCTGGTCCCAACGGTGGAGGGCAACCTGCTGCTGGGCCCCTCCGAGCAGCCCGGCGACGGAAAGGGCAGCTTTTCCACCACGCCGGAGGGGCTGGACTTCCTGCGGGATCTGGCAGCCAAGGTGGTGCCGGGGCTGGATCTGTCCCAGGTGATCCGCTCCTTCGGAGCGGTGCGGCCCAACCCCTTCCACGTCCGGCTGGAGCAGGGGGAGTGGCGGCCGGAGGAGCGGAGCATCAGCAACTTTACTGTGATGAACCCCAGACCGGGCTTCTGGAGCCTGATTGGCATCAAGACCCCGGGCATGACCTGCGCCGATGCTCTGGGGACCTATCTGGCGGAGCGGGTGGCGGAGGAGCTGGGCAGGACCGAGGCCAACCCGGACTTCTGCCCAGTGCGGAGGCCTCCCGTCCGTGTGCGGGATCTGCCCTTTGAGCAGCGGGCTGAACTGGTTGCCCGGCGGTAAGAATACGGCGCCGTCCTCTGCCGCTGCGGCGGCGTCACCGAGGGGGAGGTCCTGGACGCCATTGCCAGGGGGGCGGTAACGCTGGACGGGGTGAAGCGCCGGGCGGGCACCGGGCTGGGCCGCTGTCAGGGCTCCTTCTGTACAGACAGGGTCATGGCCCTGCTGTCCAGGGAGTTGGGCGTCCCTATGGAGGCCCTTACCAAGGACGGCCCCGGGACCGGGCTGCTGGGAGGTGGACGTCATGGAGCGCGCTGACCTGCTGATTGTGGGTGGGGGCGCCGGGGGAATGGCTGCGGCCCTGGCCGCCGAAAAAGCGGGGGTAAAGCGTATCCTGCTGGCCGACCGGGAGAGGCGGCTGGGCGGAATCCTTCCCCAGTGCATTCACAATGGATTCGGACTGGGATATTTTAAAGAGGACTTAACGGGCCCCGAATATGCCGCGCGGTTTGCAGCCCGGCTGGACAACTCCTCCGTGGATGTGCTGCTGGAGACGATGGTTTTGTCTGTCAGCCCCGACCGGACTGCCGTCCTGTCCGGCCCGCGCTCAGGCTGCCGGCGCATTGCCTTTGAACGGCTGATCCTGGCCGCAGGCTGCCGGGAGACGCCCATCGGCGCCCTGCCTGTGGCGGGGACGCGCCCGGCGGGGATTTTTACCGCCGGGCAGGCCCAGCGCATGATGAACCTGGAGGGGCTGGACCTGGGAAGGGAAATCGTTATCCTGGGTAGCGGGGATATTGGACTGATCATGGCCAGAAGGTTTACCCTGCGGGGCGGACATGTAGCCGCAGTGGTGGAGCAGCGGGAGCGCTGCGGCGGGCTGCTGCGCAACTACCGCGGCTGCATCCAGGCATACCGCATTCCATTGATCACCTGCGCCACGGCAGTCCGGATCCACGGAGAGGGGCGGATTACCGGCGTGACCATCCGGCACCTGGACACCGGTGCGGAAGAGCTCGTGCCCTGTGATACCCTGGTGACCGCCGTGGGGCTGGTCCCCGAGCGGGAGCTGCTGCGCCCCCTGGGGGAGCAGACGCCCGGGTGGGTCTCTCTCTGCGGAAACTGCGACTACGTCCATGAAATTGTGGACGCCGTGACCGCCCAGGCCGAGGCCCTGGGCGCCTCCATGGGGGAAAGGGAGAACGGGCGGAGCTGACCGGCGCTGCGGGGCCGGCCCCGGCGGCAGCTTTAAAGAATCTTCACCTTCTCTTTAAGGCGGATTATGGACCATGGGTTATGATGACCTCACAATCCGAAAGAGAGGTTGATGCCAAATGGCGGAATGCGTTTTAGCCACCCGCGGACTGACCAAGCGATATGGCCAGCATGCGGCGGTGGACAGAGTGAATATCACATTGGAAAAGGGGCAGATTTACGGCCTGGTGGGCCGGAACGGCGCGGGAAAGACGACCATCATCCGTATGGTGACGGCCCAGACTCCCGTAACCTCCGGAGAGATTGAGCTTTTCGGGGCCACTGCGCCGGCTGAGCTGAGCAGGATGCGGTCCCGCACCGGGGCGATGGTGGAGATTCCCAGCTTCTACCCCTATCTGACGGCTCATGACAATCTGGAGTATTACCGCCTCCAGCGCGGGATTCCCGGATCCCACGTGGTGGACGAGGCCCTGGAGGCTGTTCGGCTTCACGACACGGGAAAGAAAAAATTCAAGCAGTTCTCCCTGGGCATGAAGCAGCGCCTCGGGCTGGCGCTGGCCCTGATGAACAGGCCCGAGCTGCTGCTGCTGGACGAGCCCATCAACGGCCTGGATCCGGAGGGAATCGTGGAGTTCCGCAACCTGCTGCTGGACCTGAACCGCCAGCGGGAGACAACCATTCTCATCTCCAGCCATATCCTCACGGAGCTCTCGGCCCTGGCCACCTGTTACGGCTTTTTGGACGGCGGACGCCTGCTGGAGGAGATCTCGGCCGAGGCCCTGCACGATAAATGCCGGGCCTGCCTGGAGCTCCGGGTGGGGGACGCCGCGGCGGCTGCCCGGGTGCTGGAAAACGACCTGGGGCTGCGGGATTACGAGGTCCTGCCCGGCGGCGTGCTGCGGCTGTACCATGGCCAGGAGGAGCCGGACCGAGTCACACGGGCGCTGGTGGAGCAGGGGGTGCCCCTCAGCGGCGTGGAGAGCAAGGGGGCCAACCTGGAGGACTACTTCCTGAATCTGATTGGAGGTGTCCGTCATGTCTGAGCGCCGGGCAGGATTTTTCGACTATACGCGGGCCGAGCTCTTCAAGGTGCTTCACCGGCCCTATACCTATCTTTTCCTGGCGGTGATGCTGGCGGGGGAGGCGCTGCTGGCCGCCCTCTGGGCTTCCAACGTCACCAGCAGCAATACCATTACCTTTACCGACGGCGCAGGCATTCTGGTCATGGGCCTCTCTATGGGGCTGTACTGCGCCATTGTCACCGGCGATATGGTCTTCTCCGATCAGTTTAAGAACAACACGCTGAAAAATGAGGTTTCCTTCGGCCTGCCCCGGGGAAGGATTTATCTGGGCAAGCTGCTGGCCGCCTGTATCACGGCGGTGTGTCTGTGTGCTGTTATGGTTGTCTTCTATCTGGGCCTGTGCCGGGCGCTGCTGCCCGGCGATCCGGAGTCCAATCTGGCCACCCTCAAGCTGGTGGGCTACTGCCTGCTGGTGGCCCTGCCCCTGTGGCTGGGGGCCCAGGCGCTGATTATCGCGCTCTTTTTCCTGTTCAAAAGCAGCACTCTGGCCGCCATTGCCGCGGTGGTCGTCTTCCTGGTGCTGCCGCAGGTATGGTATCTGCTGGCGAACCTGGCATCGGCGTTCTTTTGGCAGGTTTACGGCGTCATGCTGACCGCTCCCTTCGAACAGATGACAGGGGCCTTCGACTGGGCTTTCTGCGGGAGAGCGCTGGCCATTGGAGCGGGATGGTTTATCGCTTCTACTGCAGTAGGCCTTGTGGGCTTTCAGAGGCGGGAAATCAGTTGATATCTGAAGGGGGGAGACCCTGCATGCTCAACTATATACGCGCCGAACTGTGGAAGGTCTCCCGCCGCAGATATCCCTTTGTGCTGACCGGGATCCTGCTGCTGGGCGCATGCCTCTTTGCGATGACTGTGTGGATCCCGGCCGGAGGCGGGCGGGTAGCGCGCATGGCGGTCATCCTGGAGGATCTTCTCCCGTTCGGGCTGCTGATGGCCCTGGCCATGGGCGACATGGTCTTTAACGAACAGTACAAGCACGGCACCCTGAAAAATGAGATTACCTTCGGAGCGCCCAGAGAGCGGATCTACTTTGGAAAGGTCTTCTCCGCCCTCCTGCTGGGGGTACTCTGCGCCGCAATTGTCGTCGGCTGCTTCCTGGCCTTGGCCCTGTGTCTGCCGGGGCGGGAGGCGTGGCCGGAGGCGGCAGGTCCCCTGGGGGATGTCCTGTTTCAGGTTTTCTGCGCGCTCCCGCTCTGGATCGGGGCCCTTGGGCTTGTCAATGCGCTCTATTTTCAGATCAAAAGCGGTGCGGGGGTGGCCTTTGCCTATATCATGATCCTGATCTGGGGCGCCTCCATCCCGGAGTTGATCGCGCTGAATGTGGAGCCGCTGGGTGCTGCGTCCCGGGCCATAGAGGAGATTCGGCTGTGTTTCCTGGTCGAACCCTTTGTGCGGCTGGAGAGCATGGCGGGGAATCCCGGGTATCTGCTGCGCTGCTGGGCGGTTGGGGTGGGCTGGTTCTGGGGCAGTTCGGCCGCCGGCCTGCTGCTGTTCCGCCGCCGGACCATTGCATAATCAGAGAAAAAGGAGGCCGGGCCGTGGAACGGTTTCTCATCATCCTGCTGGCGGCGGCGTGCCTCTTCCTGCTGCTGCGGGCCTATACGGCGGAGCGCAACCTGCGCTCCGCCGCGCGGCAGCTCCGGGAGGTGCTGCGCCGGAAGGGAGGGGGGCCTCTGCGGCTGGAGACGCCAAATCCGGCGGCAGAGGATCTGATGGAACAGATCAACATACTCCTGGAGCTCCGGGCCGCCGACGAATCGGCCTGGCGGGAGCGGGAGGGGGCCCTCCGCCGCCAGATTGCCAACGTCTCCCACGACCTGCGCACCCCCCTCACCTCCATCCTGGGGTACCTCCAGCTGCTGGAGGGGGAGAGCCTGAGCGAGGAGGAGCGGCGGGGGGACCTGACCGTGGTAGAGGGGCGGGACAGGACCCTCCAGGATCTGATTACCGGCTTTTACGACCTCTCACGGCTGGAGGGGGGCGAGTACCCGCTGTCCCTGGAGCGGGTGGAGCCGGGAAAAATTCTCTCCGGGCTGCTGGCCTCCTTTTACGGCGACTTTGAGGGGGCGGGCTTTCAGGCGGAGGTGTCCCTGGAAGAGGGGTGCGCGATTCTGGCCGATCCCGGCGGAGTGACGCGGGTGTACACAAACCTCATCCGCAACGCCCTGGACCACGGGCGGGAGACCCTGGAGGTGCGGCTGTACCGGGAGGGGGAGCGGGTGGTGACCAGCTTCCGCAACGGCTGCCAGGGGCTGGCGGAGGAGGATCTGCCCCATGTCTTCGACCGCTTCTATACCGCAGACAAAACCCGCACGGGCCGGAACACCGGCCTGGGGCTGGCTATTGTCAAGACGCTGACCCAGCAGATGGGCGGAGAGGCGTCGGCTGCGCTGGAGGGGGAGCGGTTCACCGTTACCGTCTCCTGGCGGGCCGAACGGCCGCTTTAAATCATAAAGCACAGACGGACAGCCGGATTCTCGGAGGAGAATCCGGCTGTCTGCGCAGGCAAAAAAATTTTTTTCATTTTTATGTCAGCTTTTGCGTTTTTCTGACATATATAGATGAACGGCGGGCGCTCCGGCACGAAGGCGGGAGAAAAATAAGATTTTGTGATAGAAAAAATTTTGAAAATATGGTAAAATCAATCCCCAAAGGGGGGATATCCCATGCAGCCGGAGCAGGAGCAGCTGATAGAACGACTCTTTTTGGAATATTTCGACAAACTTACCGTTTATGCGCGCAGTGCGGTGAAAAATTTGCCGCAGGCGGAAGAGCTGGTGCAGGACACCTTTCACGAGGCGATCACCCACATCGACAAGCTGATGGATCACGAAAACCCCGGCGGCTGGCTGATGCAGGCCCTGAAATACAAGATACGGGCCTATGAGCGGGCGCGCGTCCGGTACCTCCGGTATTTTCTCTCCCTGAACGAGGCCGCCGCAGCCGCTGCCGCCGCGCCCCGCGTTGTGGAGAGGGCGGCGCTGGCCGGCGAGGAGCCGGATCCGCTGGAGAAAATCAGGGAGGCTCTGACACCGGAGGAGTTCCGGTTTTTAAAGCGTCTCGTCATTGATAAGGCGGGCCATAGAGCGGTTGCCGGGGAGTTCGGCATCACCCTGTGGGCCAGCCAAAAGCGGCTGGAGCGCATCCGGGCAAGGCTGAACGAGCTCTTTCCGGAGCGGAGGAAGAAAAAATAATGGATTGCTGTGTCAGCTTTTGCGCTGAGCGGCAATGATAGAGACAAAAGGAGGTCCCGGACATGGCTAAAGACGACAGCCAAAAATACGCCTATCTGGACCAGATGAGCACGGAGGAGCTGGAGGAGCTGCTGCGAACCTCCATTCACTTCTCGGACGAAGCGGAGGACGAGGACTGCATCAACGCCATTCTGGAGGTGATAATAAAGCGGGAAAAAGAACACCCCACCGGGCGGCTGACGGATATTGACAAGGCCTGGTCGGATTTTCAGACGCACTTCAATACCCCTGAGGGAGAGGGCCTGTCCCTCTTTGCGGACGACTGGGAGGAGCTTGTTCCGGCTCCTCCGCCCCCGCCCGCTTCCCGGCCCCATCCGGGCCGCCGCCGGTTCCGCCACGCCCTGGTCGCCGCCGCCCTGATCGCCGTCCTTGTGGTCTTCGCCCTTCCGCCTGCTCTGGGCTACCAGAGCTTTTTGCAGATGGTGGGCGCCTGGAACAGGGAACAGTTCTGGTTTGAGCCCACGGAGGGAACACTTCCACCCTCCTCCCATCCTACCGCACCGTCCCCAAGTGCCGAATATCAGTCTCTCCAAGAAGCCCTGGATGATTATGGTGTGACAGAACGTGTGGTCCCAACATTGATACCGGACGGATATATCTTAGACCACATCTCTGTGAGAGAGTTTCCGGGCTCCGGAAGGCTCATGTTTGATGCCTATTATGAAAAAAGTGATGCCGAAAGCATCTCGCTCAGTGTTAGAAAGTACAACCAGTCTGGCGCCAGTACTTTTGAGAAAGAGGACGACACGGTCGAGGTATATATTGTAAATGATGTTAGTCATTACATTTTTCAAAATAGCGGCTATACAACAGCGACTTGGCAAATTGGCGATCTTGAGTGCGCTATTACGGTCAATTCCGGCACAATCGCAGTGGAAGATTTAATTACTTCTATTTATGAAGGAGAGGATTAATTTTATGAAAAAGAAATTTTTGGGGTTCTGTTTACTTGTTTTTACACTGTCTTTCCTGCTTTCAGTTCCCGCATTGGCAACGGATACCAGAGCCAGCGATCAAATAAGAGATTATTATATAGACGCCTATGCCTGCGGCGGCGGGCAAATTGAAATTGATTTCTATGTCAAGGGAAACTCTCAAATGCAGCGGCTAGGTGCTTTTGATATTGCGATCTACGAAAAGAGCGGATCATCATGGAGCGTGAAGCGTACCTACAGTGAATTTAGCGATGGTATGGCAGTTAACAATGCCTCGGAATATTCCAACAGTATTTTTTATGACGGGACTGTGGGGGCTACTTACAAAGTCGAGGTAACTATATTCGCCCGCAACTCTGCCGGCACAGATACAAGATCCCAAACATTTACATCTATCGTGGTTCGATAATGCCGCTGCCGCACCTTCAAAAATTTTTTTAAAAATCCCGACACGTTTTCGCCCCCTGAGACGTTATACAGATAGAGAGACACAGATGGGAAAAATTTTTTAAAAAATTAAAAAAAATAATGTCAGTTTTCGGGGGCATCGGCAATATATAGATAGAAACAACCTGAGAGCCCGCCAATGGCGGAGAACAGAAAGGAGGAGATTCCGATGGGAACATAAGTTTTTTGCTATTTGCAAAAAGAATCCATAGGGCTGTTGAGAAAAATAAAGGGAGGTTACATCATGAAACGTAAAATATTTATTGCTATTGCGTTGGTTATCGGGATTCAATTGATGTCGATTTCAGCGTTTGCCGTCAATCGCTTAGACAATGAACTCTCTATTGTATCAGCAGAAATAAAGGAAGAACTTGCCTTTGCAGAGAATATCTTAGGCGCACCATGCAGACTAGAAACTGAGAAAACAGAAATTGTGGGGGATTATGTTGTAGAAAGCCGTCTCTATGTTGTAGATAGCCCGGTAACTCGAGCTGATTCTGGAAAGGTCGGCGGAATTTCTGCACATTTGTGGTATCCTGCCGGGTCTAGTACATGGACGATAAAAGTACTGCTTGCAGGATTTTTCTATTATAATGGAACCACTGCAATATGTATTCCCGAAGAAACCGACCTGTGGGCTGTCGATTCATCCAACGAACCAATTACGAGTGGATTTGGAAGCCAAGGCCCCAGTTATCATGACGGTTCTACAGCAAAAGTAAGTTGCGGCTATGAGTATTTTCAAGGCAGCCAGGCTATCTTTTCTTCAACACTGAATGTGACTTGTTCCAAAACTGGACAAGTTGGATACGGAAGTGAAGACAAAACATATACGTAAAATATGAAAAAAGCTGTCCGTATCCTGGGAATCGTGGCCGCTTTGGCGATCCTGTCCGCCGTGCTGTTTGTTCCGCGGCACAGAAGCGATTTGTTTATCCGTACCCTTGCAAGCAATAAATTTTGCCTGGAGGGTGAGCTTGTCTACTGGAGTCCGGAGCGGCATTGGAGCGACCACATTGTGGAGACCCGGTCAGATCCGGATTACAGCATAGAGTACTCCAACTCCCAAAAGCGCTATTATATGATTGACGGCCAGTATTATGTTGAAAACGGCGAAAGCGGAAGGATTTCACTTTCCGAGCCCAAAGCCCGGTTGCACCAAATTGAAGATATGTTCACGCGGGTGAGCGTACTCTCCAACTATGATTTTTCCAAACTGAAATTTCGTTTCAGCTCCACAGAGGAGATTATTGAGCTGGCGACTGGGAAGCCGGTTCTGTGTACATTTGAGGAATATGGCGTGGAAGATACGGAACATTCCATACGCTTTTATTTCCTGAATCACAACCTGTATGCCATTGACACCAAGGAGAACTGGATCTTTAGCGGCTCGCGCTGGCTGTTTTATGTTTCGAACGTCTCACGGCGCCCTGAAGCCATTACTTAAACAATAATGGTGGCTTACGGCAGCTTCGGAGAGAGGGCCGGACGCACTTCGCCCGGCCCTCAAAAATTTTTTGAAAAAAGCCGAAAATCCTGAGAGATTTTTACCACCTGAGACGTTATATAGACAGAGGGGCGCGAATGGGCAAAATTTTTTAAAAAATTTAAGGAGTGAGCTGCCGCATGAGAATATGGGCGAAAGTTCTGGCGTCAGCCGCGATTATTTCCGCCCTAAGCGGATGCGGTTCTGTACGTGGAGATGATTCTGCGGCTGGCCCGCCCAATCTTACACCTCCTGCTCTTGCTGAGTTGATTCCCATTCTGGAGGCCCCGGATAGCGTGTCTGTCTATATGGGCTTTACCTCTGGCCTCTTTCCAGAAGGAGAGGTCTTTGTCCCAACAAGTCGTGCGCAGGCAGAGGAGATTTGGAGTACCATGAGCGCCATAGATCCCGCCCAGCTTGTACCATACAACGGGACTTCGCCAATCATGGGCTCAGCCATGGAGCTGGGGATTGGCCAAGGAGAGGAACACTGCCGCCTATCTGTCATCCTCACCGAGGAATCCTTGTTTGTGGGCACGCGGTATCCGGAAGAGATAGAGTGGACTTGGTTCCAAGGGCCTGCTAAGGCCCTGTCACTTCCCCTCACTGAGTTCGGACATGTGACAAGTGAGGTGCTCAGCGATTCTACCGACACGGAACATACCGGCACGGTACTGGCCCTGGACGGATCTGTTGCAGAACGTACCGTATCTAAGGGATACAGTGCTTATGTGCAGAACATCCTGGAGGGGACTGCTGCTACTGCCGAACCTCTGGACAGTCAGGGGAACTATGAATTTGATCTTCAGTTCACGATGGGCGGAACGATCTATCAGATAGAGAGCGCCAGCGGAATCTTTTCCCGGGAGGCAGACGAGACCGCCTCCGTCTATCAGCTTGAGCCGAACTGGCTTTATATTTGCCTGCTTTATCTGGAAACTGCGGAATAAAGGATTTATATAGCGGCCACTACAAAGTGGTGGCCGCTATAAATGTAATGTCAGCTTTCGGGGGCATCTGCAATATACAGATGGAAATAACTTAAGAGCCCGCCAATGGCGGAGGGCAGGAAGGAGGAGATTCCGATGGGATAGTCAGCTTTGCGCTGTCGTTTTATCAGTGTGGATGTTTATAAAAGCGGCAGCGCCGGCATATGAAAAAGCGGAATTTAACTATACGGTAGATTGGGATTATGCGGCTCTATATCCGCAGATTCCTGATACATCAAATGGGCCGCAGGGATATTCTGAAGCTAAGTTTAGAATGACTGGGATGAGTTCAGCGATGAAAACGATAGTAAAACTTGTTTCCATTCTCTTGATATACATCGTTGGGACTCTTGTGTATCTCTCGCTGGAGAGCGGTTATACACATCATCAGGGGTTTGTTGTTAACCCGTACATCGTTCAAATTGTTACATTCTTTTTCATTGGGTATCTATCAGGAAAAGGGCAGGGGATCCGGTACAGTAAAACATATAAAACTGTTCGGCTAACGATTGCCGCTATATTTGCATTGCTGACGATTCTTCCGCTTGTTCCAATTTACGCTATAACCCGGTTGTCTGTATGGATTGTAAGAAGCCACTCTGATATTTTCTTTTCTCTGGCCCTGGGGTATATTCTTTCGACGAATAGACAAATAAAGGATACTCGGGGGGCGGACTGCGGCAAAGAGGATACACCGCAGTAGCCTGTCCCATGGATACAGGTAGATAAGGGGGCGAAAGAATGATTCCAATGAAAAAGCGCTGGCTGTATATCATCGTGATTGCTGCGGCTGCCGTGATGGTTTTTCTGCTGGCCACGGCAATGGGGACGGAGCCTCAGGGCGGGAAAGACATACCGCCGGTGGAGGAGACAGGCTTTTCGCTGAACGGCGAGGATTACCCCCTTGCGCCGGTGATGCAGGATTTTATCGACCGCGGATGGACGCAGGATAGGGCTGTGGAGTGGATAGGCAGGTATACGGAGGAGACGGGCGTATCCGATCTCGTCTCCGCCGGATACAGGCTGACCAGAGGAAACGACAGCGTGACGGTATATTTGGACACAGATTCCCGCAGGGAAGGAGTAGAGCCGGAGCGATGCAGATTGAGGAGCCTGAGGCTCAACGGAGACAATCTGGACAGCTTCTGCATTGACGGCAAGGAGCTTTCGGGCGCAGACGGCGAGGAAATCGCCGGACTTCTGGGTAATCCGTCCTATATCAAGCGAGAAGAGTACGGCGAATTCTATTATTATTTTATGCCGGAAAGGGGTATGCCCGAGATACAATTCACATTTCCATATGAACACGATACCGTTTCGCAGATTTTTATTATATTTGTGTCGGAAATATCGTGGACCTATGGAAGCTCCCCTGATCGGTGAAAAACGCCCTGGCCCCGCCGTGGGGCGGGGCCAGGGCGTTCCTGTACTGCGCAGGGCGTTATACAGATAGAGACACTGCTTTGCAGGGCTTCTGAAAAGGGATCTGCAGAAAGAGGAGATGCGCTATGCTGAAAAAAACAGCCGCTTTTCTCATCCGCCACAAAAAGGCCGTCATCGGCTATGGCATCTATTATGCGGCCTTTTTGATCTTCTCCGTCTGTGCCTTTTCGCGGGAATGGCCGCTCCGCATTCCGATGTTAATCCTCTTTCTCCTTCTTCTGCTCTTCTCCATCGGCGGCGGGGAGAGCTATGAGGGCAGAAACGTCATTGCGCGCAGGGAACCCATGCTGGGCGAAATGGTCAACAGTCCCGAGCGCCGGGATACGGAGGGCTTCCCGGTTCTGCACGCCGTCTTTCTTGTGCTGCCTCCCGGCCTCTATCTGCTGGCAGATCTTTTTATCTTGTAAAAATATTGTCCGCAGAAGGGCCGGGTGTACGTTACACATCCGACCCTCTAAAAAAATTTTTTTGAAAAAAGCCGAAAATCCTGAGAGATTTTTGCCCCCTGAGACGTTATATAGATAGAGAGACACAGATGGGGAAAATTTTTCAAAAATTTTGTCACATTTTTGCCTGCCGGGACGTTATAATTATAGGAAGCAGGGCGTCAGCCTGCTTAATATTCAGGACGCACGGGGACGCACGGCCCCAGGGCGGAGCACTCCCCCGGTCCGCAAGGAGGAAGTACAGATGAAACGATGGAAAAGGATTCTCTCCCTGGCAATGGCCGCTGCCGCGGTGACCGGCATGCTGGCCGCCCCGGCACAGGCCGCCGGTACGTATGAGGACTTTGCCGACAAAGGCGAGATCCAAAATACCGAGGCTGTGGCCGCTATGGTCACCCTGGGCGTCATCTCCGGCAAGGAGGACGGCTCCCGCTTCGACCCCAACGGAACGGTCACCCGGGCCGAGATGGCCAAGATGATCTCCGTCTGCCTGAACGGGGGCAAGGATCCGGCTGTCGGCTCCGGCGTCACCGCCCAGTTTGACGATATTAGGGGCAGCTGGGCAGAGGGGTACATTGCTTACTGCACGAACCTGGGCATTATCAGCGGCAGGGGAGACGGAACCTTCGGGCCCGAGGATCCTGTCACCGGCACCGTCGCAGCCAAAATGCTGCTGACCGCCCTGGGCTACGACAGCAGCCTGGAGGGCCTGACCGGCGCCGGCTGGGAGCTGAACACCGACGTGCTGGCCAACAGAACCGGACTGTATGTCGGTCTGGAGGATATCGTCCCCAGCGCCGACGGCCTGACCCGCGACGAGGCCGCACGGATGCTCTACAACTGTGTGCAGGCCGGGGAGGTCAGCTACGAGGAAAATTCCGGTGAGTCCTCCGGCGTCCTCTATGCACGGGATCAGGGCTCCATGCTGGCCAATCGCTTCGGCTTACTGAAGGTCACCGGGATCGCCGCAGCCAATGAGAAAAAGCGTGCGGACGCCGCCTACAAGACGACCCAGGAGGGCGAGGGCCGCGTCAGCGTGACCGCCGTCTCCGGATTTGACGGTGTTCCGGACGGGCTGAAGGACAACCCGGTTTTCCCCGTCGCCCTGAGCGACGAGCTGCTGGGGGAGGAGATTGTGCTCTTTGTCAGATTTGCAGACAACCTGGCCCCCAGTGCCGAGGGCGCCGCAGTGGTGGGCGGGCCCATCCTTGTCCAGGACGAGGCGTGATGGAGCGGGCCGGAGGCCCGCTATGGGAGATATGATGCCGGGCCCGATGAAAAGGGTGACATATGAAAAAAGCTGTCCGTATCCTGGGAATCGTGGCCGCTTTGGCGATCCTGTC
>ERZ773258.1039-NODE-1039-length-25287-cov-6.186588_pt1 | contig 25287 bp, 26 predicted proteins | sample MGYA00511962_ERZ773258 | MGnify/ENA primary metagenome ERZ773258 (study PRJEB29015, sample SAMEA2737755) | human gut metagenome | biome: human gut; feature: human-associated habitat; material: faeces | place: China | collected 2012 ... | reverse complement strand
TAATACTTGATAAAAAAGTATTGTATCATTCAGGAGCAAGTTATAAAGATTTAGGTAATAAATGCTTTGGAATTAATAAGATAAAAGATGATGAATATCTAGAAAATATAATAGAGAAAATAGGTTTATAAAATATTTGCATTATAAAACAAATTATATTATAATATATGTGCTTCAAAAAAGAGGTGAATAAAATGAATTATAGTAAAAATAAAAATATATTAAATAATTTAATGTTAAAATATGATTTATCAAAAGATGAAAGAAAAGAATTTTTTAAGATTATATATAAGATATTTAGACATAAAGAGTTTCAAAGAAGAATGACAAGTGAATTTAATCATCATAATGATATAACACTTGGTTATCATGTACTTGAAGTAGCACTTTGTACATACAAAACATGTAAAAAGAAAATAAAAAAGGGTATAAAAGTAAATATAGATGTAGCAGTTAAAATAGCAATGCTTCATGATTTTTATGAATTACCTTGGCAAAATAATAAAGAATCATCATCTAAGAATTTAATTCATAAACATGGTTTTCGTCATCCAATAGAGGCAGTTATTAATGCTATATATTATTATCCATTCTTGTTTAAAAATGAACTAGAATCAATAATGATAATAGATGGTATCGTTCATCATATGTATCCACTTGCAGTACCAGTACTTACAGGATTTGATACAAATGAAATAGAACTTAAAAATTATGATAAAGTAAAAAAAATAGATAAAAATTTATTAGATAAAATAATTTATTCTACAAATAGAGGAAGAATAATAAAATTATCATTATGTAAGAGTAAATTTATTGAAGGAAGAATAGTATCAAATTCAGATACATATGTATCAATTAATAACTATGAAAGTTTAAAAGGTGTACCAGCCCTTATTACTGGAGTAAATAAAAATATAGAAGTGTAAATATTACATTTTTGTTAAAAAAGATAAAATATTGTACAATATTAAATCACAGGAGGTCTTTATGGAAAACTTAAATGATGAAAAATTAAAATCATTCTTAAAAAAGGAATCAAAAAGATTAGGAATAAGCGTAAATAATGTTTATAATACATATTTTTCTAGAATTTTACTTAATAATATTAGTAATCATAACGAACATAATGAGGTGATTGTAAAAGGAAGTTTTGCCCAGTTAGTTCAACTAGGAAAAATAGTAAGACCAATAACAGATATTGATTTGGCTAGTAAGGAACCACATCACGATCCATTATTAATATTAATAAATGCAATGTGTGATGAAACAAATGATGTTGATTATATTTTAAGAGGTAAACCATTTACAACAAATACTGGAATAATAAAAATACCTATATCAGCAAAGTATGGTAAAATTAGCCATCCAATTGGAATTGATTATAGGGAAAATTATCCTTTTATATTTAAAAAAGAATCAAAAACAGTTCCTAAAATATTTGAGGGTGATGAAGAATATAAGGTGATTGTACCATCAATTGAAGAAATCCTTGCAGAAAAATTATATATAATAATAAAGAAAAATAAGCTTTATGATTTAAATACTAGAGTTAAAGACTTATACGATGTATATCAACTTCATGGTGGAAACTATGATTTGGATTTGTTCTCATATTTTTTTGAAAAAATAATAGAAATGAGTTCGCATGTAAATAAAGATGATTTGACTACAGAATTTTTATCAAAAGATTTTGTGAATAAATATGAGGGAGAATGGGAACATAGTAAGAAGAAATACGAGTTTATGGATGATGATATAGATTTAGAAGGTTCTGTATACTATGCAAGAGGTGTTCTTAGTGAACAAATTCAAAAGATTAAACAAGGAAAAAATAAAATATATTCATATAAAATAGATGATTAACGGTAAAGAATTCTTTATCGTTTCTTTATATTTTTATTAAAATATGGTATAGTGTAGTTAAGTAAAAAAGGAGTAAATTTATGAGTAATGTTGGAATAATAGGTGGAGGAGTATCAGGTGTAATAAGCGCAATATATGCAAGTAAAAATGGTAATAAAGTAACTATTTTAGAAAAGAATAATGATATACTTAAGAAACTTTTAATAACAGGTAGTGGTAGATGTAATTACTTTAATAGTGATCAAAATATAAAACATTATCACTCTAAAAATGAAGAATATTTAAAAGAAATTATTACAAAAGAAAATACAAAAGAATTATGTTGCTTTTATGACAGTATTGGTATTGTTCCTAAAATAAAAGATGGTTATTATTATCCATATTCGAATATGGCAATAAGCGTTAAAAATGCACTTGTGAATGAAGTTTTAAAATTAAATATAAAAGTAATATGTAATTATGATGTAAAAAGTGTAGACTATAAAAATAATGAGTTTACTATTAATAATGATAAGCATTTTGATAAACTTATAATAAGTACAGGTTCTAAAGCATATCCAAAAACAGGATCAGATGGATTTGGATATAGTCTTGTTAAAAAACTAGGACACACTATAAATGAAGTAAAACCAGCACTTGTAAGTTTATGTTCAGATGATAAAATATTAAATATAATTTCAGGAGTAAGAGCGAATGCTAAAATATCCTTATATCACTTTGATGAATTACTAAAAGAAGAAATAGGAGAAGTACAATTTGTTAAAAATGAAGTATCTGGAATTTGTACATTTAATTTAAGTTATTTAGTTACTAAAAATAATAATGTAAGAATTAATTTTATGCCATTTATAAAATTAGAAGAATATGATGATTTTATGCTTAAAAATAATAATAAAAGAGTAAAAGAAATATTAAATGGAATATTAAATCCAAAACTAATACTAGCTATAATTAAAAGATGTAATATAAATGAAGAAAAGTATTTTTATGAATTATCTAAAAAAGAAAAAGGATTATTAAAAGAAAATTTAATAAGTTTTAGAATTGATATAAAAGGAAAGGGACCATTTGATAAAGCACAAATATGTATGGGCGGTGTACCATTAAACGAAATTGATATAAAAAGTATGAAATCAAAAATAAATGAAAACTTATATATAATAGGTGAAATGCTTGATGTAAATGGTGATTGTGGTGGATATAATTTAACATTTGCATTTATTTCTGGATATCTTTCAGGAAAGGATATAAAATGATTAGAGTAAGACAAGTAAAAGTAAATATAGATGATAATTCTTTAGAAAATATAAAAAAATGTACAAGTAAAAAATTAAATATAAAATATGAAGATATATATAATTTAAAAATAATTAAAGAGAGTATTGATGCTAGAGGAGAAGTAAATTATATTTATGAAGTAGAAATAGAAACTAATTTAGAAAATAAATTACTTAAAAATAAAGATGTATATATTCCAAAAGATGAAAATTATATATTTGAAATAACAGGAACTAAACAAATGAAAGAAAGACCTATAATTGTAGGAAGTGGACCAGCTGGGTTATTTTCAGCATATATGCTTTCTAAAAATGGTTATAAGCCTATAATTATAGAAAGAGGAGAAAAAGTAGAAGATAGAGTAAAAACTATAGAAAACTTTTGGAAAACTGGTAAACTAAATAAAAATTCTAATGTTCAATTTGGAGAAGGTGGCGCAGGCACTTTTTCTGATGGTAAGTTAAATACACTTGTTAAAGATAAAAATTATAGAATGAAAAAAGTATTTGAGATATTTGTAGAGTGTGGGGCACCAAGTGATATACTATATAAAAATAAACCGCATATTGGTACTGATTTACTAAGAAATGTAATAATAAATATGAGAAATAAAATTATAGATATGGGTGGGACATTTTATTACAATTCTTGTCTTACAGATATAGTTATAAATAATAATAAAGTAACAGAAATAATTATAAATGATAAAGAAAAAATGAAATGTGAAACACTTATTTTAGCATTGGGTCATAGTGCAAGAGATACATTTAAAATGCTTTATGAAAAAGGTATTAATATGATTCAAAAACCATTTGCGGTAGGAGTTAGAATAGAACATAAACAAGATATAATTAATAAATCGCAATATGGAAAATATAGTAAGCATTTACCTAGTGCAGATTATAAATTAACTCATACTTGCATAGATGGAAGAGGAGTATATTCATTTTGTATGTGCCCTGGTGGATTTGTAGTAAATGCATCAAGTGAAGAAAATCATTTAGTAATTAATGGAATGAGTAATCACAAAAGAAATGAGGAAAACGCAAATAGTGCGATAGTTGTTCAAGTATCAAATAAAGATTTTGGTAATAATATATTTGATGGTATGAATTTTCAAAGACATTTAGAAGCAAAAGCATATAGTCTTGGTAATGGTTTAATTCCAGTTCAATTATTTTCAGATTATGAAAACAATACTATTTCAAAAGAATTTAAAAGTGTAAAACCAATATTTAAGGGTAATTATAAATTTACTAATATAAATGATATATTTCCAGAATTTATAAATAATGATTTAAAAGAAGCAATTAATTATTTTAATAATAAAATAGATGGATTTAATAGTGGTGACGCTATTATCGCAGGTGTTGAAACAAGAACATCATCACCAATTAGAATAGTAAGGGATGAAAATGGAATGAGCAATATAGATGGAATTTATCCTATAGGAGAAGGTGCTGGTTATTCTGGTGGAATAACAACTAGCGCAATGGATGGAATAAAAATAGCAGAATTGATTGCTAAAGTATATAAGAATTAAAGATGGTGAAAAAATGGATGGAATATTAATAATTAATAAAAAAGAAAATATGACTAGCAGAGATGTAGTTAATATTGTAAGTAAAAAATTACATACAAAAAAAGTAGGTCATACAGGTACACTTGATCCAATGGCTAAAGGTGTTTTAGTAGTCGCAGTTAATAAAGCATTAAAATTAGTTGATGATATTACTAGTTTAAATAAAGAATATATTGCAGAAGTAACACTTGGAATTAAAACTGATACGCTAGATATTACAGGTAATATTTTAGAAAGATATGATGTTAAAAATATAGAAAAAGAAAAATTAGAAACTATACTAAAATCTTTTATAGGAAAATATGATATGGAAGTACCTATTTATAGTGCAGTTAAAGTAAATGGTAAAAAGTTATATGAATATGCAAGAGAAGGAAAAAAGGTTGAACTTCCTAGAAAGATAGTTTATATAAATAGTATAGAATTATTAAATGTAAATGGTAATAAATTTACATTTAAGTGTAATGTTTCAAAAGGGACATATATAAGAAGTTTAATAAATGATATTTGTAAGAAAATGAATTCTATTGGATGTATGTCAGATTTAATACGTACAAAACAAGGGAAATTTTACATAGAAAATGCATTAGATTTAGAAGATATCAATGAAAATACACCTCTTATAAATATGATTGATGTTATTGATTTCCCTATATATGAAGTAGATGAGTTTTTATTTAATAAGATAAAAAATGGTTCAAAACTAGAAAATAGATATACTAATCAAAAGATAGCCTTTTCTTATAATAAAAAACTTATTGGAATATATATAGAAGATATAAATGATAAAACAAAGATTAAACCAAAAAATATTTTTGTGTAAACTAAATGGATATATACTAAAAAAACAAAAAAACAGTTGCATGGTTAACTGTTTTTATGCTTTAATATAATAGAGGAGGAGTTTAGATATGTATTGTGAAAAATGCGGAAGCAAAAATTCAGAAAATGCAACTTTTTGTACTAATTGTGGTAACAAATTATCAAATAGTGTATCAAATGATCAAGTTTTAGAATCATCAACACCAGTTGATAATAACGTGAATAATGTACAAAATTCAAATGCTGTAACAAATGAGCAAGAACCAGTTTATAATAATGTAAACAATGCTCAAACAAATGTAGTAACAGAACCAGAGGGTAGTAAATTTGGATGGGGAGTATTAGGATTTTTTGTTCCACTTGTTGGACTAATCTTATATTTTACTTGGAAAAAAGATAGACCTAAATCATCAAAAGCAGCAGGTATAGGAGCACTTGTATCAGTTATTTTAAAAGTAATTTCAATAATTGTTGTATTTATGATAGGAGTAGCATCAACAAAATCTATATTTGATGATACAAAAACTCAGATTGATACAGAATACAAAGATACAGATAATAATGATGATACAAGTGATAGTAAAAAAGATGATAACAAAGAATTTTCTGCTGGAGAAAAATTTATGTATGGTAATTTTGAGATAGTTGTTGGTAAAAATTATACATTTGATACAGTTAATAATGAATTTTCTAGTGACAATGGCAAAACAGTAGTTAAAGTACCTATAACAGTAAAAAATACTGGTACAATGGAAGATTGTTTTGCAGCTTTTGATTATACTTTATTTGATCCAAATGGAGTAAAAATAAGTGATTTAGGATTAAACTTTAAAGATTCTGTTGTTCGTGCAGGATCTGAAGAATCTTGTTTAACACAAAATAAATCATTTTCAACAAATATATATGTTGAGTATACTGAAAATGGTTCATATAAAATAAAATTTAAATCATTTAAAGATTCAGCACAAGTAAGTATAAATATAAGTAAATAATACTTACTTTTTTTTGTAAAGAAATAAAAATATTCTTTACTTTTAAAGATGTAGTTTGATATAATGAATTTAAGGAGATGAATAAAAATGGTATGGATTATTGTTATTGCTATCATTCTTATAATTGTTTTATGGATATTTGGTACACAAAATAAATTAGTAAGAAAAAGAATGAGAGCAGAAAATGCATTCGCAGATATTGATGTACATTTGGTTAAAAGATATGACCTTATTCCAAATATTGTTAATACTGTAAAAGGATATGCTAAACATGAAAAAGAAACTTTAGAAGGAGTTATTAATGCAAGAAATAAAGCTGTAAGTGCTGGAAGCGTTGATGATAAAATTAATGCTGATAATGAAGTAACTGAGGCTATAAGTAGATTATTTGCTTTAACTGAAAGTTACCCAGAATTAAAAGCAAATACAAACTTCTTAAGTTTACAAGAAGACTTAAAAAATGTTGAAAATGAACTTGCAGGAGCTAGAAAATATTATAATGCAGCTGCTAGAGATTATAATTATGCTATTGCTGCAATTCCTGATTGCATAGTTGCTAAACTTTTCAAACATAGAGCTATGAATATGTTTAGTGCTACTGAAGAGCAAAGAAAAAATGTAAAAGTAGAATTTTAATTAATGGGAGGAAGATATGAAAAAGAATTACGTTAAATTACTTTTTATATCTTTTTTTCTATTTTTAATTTTTCCATTAAGTGCTAGTGCATCTAATGGTTATACAATAGAAAATTATGAAGTAGATATAAAAGTAAATGAAAATAATGTTTTAAATGTTAAAGAAGTAATTGATGCTGATTTTATATATGAAAAACATGGAATTATAAGAAATATTCCATATAAGAATACATATTATAGAACTGGTAAAACGGTTGAAACTAAAGCAAAAATTAGAAATTTAAAAGTAAATGCTCCATATAGTGAAACAAAAGAAAATGGAGAATTAAAAATAAAAATAGGTAGTGCAAGTGAAACTATAACAGGAAAAAAACAATATGTTATTACTTATGATTATGATGTAGGTGATGATAATATTGATGAATATGATGATTTATATTTTAATATAATTGGTACTAATTGGGATACTGAAATAAAAAATGTAAATTTTAAAATTGAAATGCCTAAAGAGTTTGATGAAACTTTAGTTAATTTTACAGTAGGAAGATATGGTTCAACATATTATAAAGATGTAAAATATGAAATAAATGATAATATAATAACAGGATATGTTAAAGCTCCATTTGATGTATCTAATGCACTTTCTTCATATGAAGGATTAACTGTTAGGATAGAACTTCCAGAAGGATATTTTAAAGGAGAAAGAAAAGTATTTGATCCAACATTAACTATAGTTATAATATTAACTGTAATACCATTATTTTTAATAATAATAGGAATTATATTATTTATAAAATATAGTTATAGGAAGAAAGATTTATTAGTGGCAGAATATATTGCTCCTGATAATTTAACACCTGCTGAAATAGGTTATTTATATAAAGGTAGAACAGAAAATAAACAAATTGTATCTTTAATTACATATTTTGCTAATAAAGGATATTTACAAATAATAGAAAAAGGTAAAAATAGTTTTTCATTAAAAAGATTAGTAGATGTAAAAGAAGTAAATGAACCAGATTATGCAAAACAAACATTAAGTGGTTTATTTGATGATGAAAATAAAGATGGTGTTGTTAAAAAATCAGATTTAAAAGATAGTTTTTATGTAATACTTACTAGAGCTTTAGCTAAATTATCTAAAACACATAAAATATATGATACTTCACATTATGTGAGTGCAGTAGTATATTCATGTTTAATAATTATGCCATTTATATTGTTTTATATTTTAATGCCATTTACAACATATAAATTAGAATATTATTATTTTGAAATATATTTTATATCAAAAATAATTAAATATATTTGTATTATTTTAGGAATAATATTCTTAGTATTTAATAAAAAAAGAAATAGTGAAGCAACAAGATATTATAATAGAATAAATGGATTTAAAAATTATATTGAATTTGTTGAAAAAGATAAACTTGAAGCATTAGTAATGGAAAATCCAAATTATTTTTATGATATACTTCCATATGCATATGTTCTTGGTGTATCAGATAAATGGAGTAAAAAATTTGAATCAATTGTAGTTGCACCTCCAACTTGGTATGTTGGAAGTATGTATTCTCCTACAACAGGAGCATTTGATGTTAATAGATTTAATAATTCACTTACAAGAACATTATCAAGCGCAAGTTCAACTATGAGTTCAAGACCTTATGAATCTAGTGGTACATCAGGAGGAGGAAGCTTCTCTGGTGGTGGAGGATTCTCTGGAGGCGGCGGAGGAGGCGGCGGCGGAAGCAGCTGGTAACTTTCCAAAAATAATAAATAAAATTTAAATCTAGGCATATATTAAATTAGGTAGGGTGGTTATATGTCTAATAAAGAAGAATTTAAATTATTTGTTAAATCGCATCCAGAACTTATTAGTTTTGTTAAAAATGGTGAGATGACTTGGCAAAAATTTTATGAAACTTATTCCTTATATGGAAAAGATGATAACGTTTGGAATAAATATTTTAAAAAAGAAGAAAATGAAATAAAAGAAGAAAAAGAAAATATTTCTGTTTCAGATTTAATTGATATGGTAAAAAAAGTTGATTTAAATAGTGTTCAAAAAAATATAACCAATATAAGTAAAGCATTAGGATTAGTACAGTCTTTAATAACAAAAGATGAAATAAATACTGAAACATATACACCAAGACCTTTATATAAAAAATTTGAGGATTAATGAATTTAAGTACGCAATTTAAAATAAAAAATAATCCATTGCTTCAAAAATATATTAGAGAAAACTCATATTGGTATAAATATTTAAATAGAAATCCTAATCTATTAACTGAAATGGAAAAAGAAATGAAAGAAAAGTATAAGTTAACCACATCAGATAAAATTAATAATATATCAGAAAAATTAGATTTAATAAGAACATTTATGAATGTTATGAAATAGGTGTAAAGATGAAAGAAATGACAAAAGAAATAATAGAAAAATTAGATGATACAGAAGAAATAAAACAAATGAAAGAATTAAGAGATAAATTAAATAAAAATGAAGAATATTTATCTTTAATTGACACTTTTTTAAAAAATAAAAAAAATTATATAAAAGATAATAAGCTAGATGATGAAATATTAAATTTAAGAAAAAAATTATTTAATATTGACGAATTAAAAGAATTTTTAAAAATTCAAAATAATTTAAGACTTTTATCAATAAATATAAATAATATAATATTAAGTGTGCTAGATTAATACTTGTTAATTTAGCACTTTTTGTTTATAATAAAAATGGTGATGTAAATGAAAGTAATTAGTGGTTTTTTAAGAGGAAGAGAAATAAAAGGATATACAATAGATGGTACAAGACCTACAATGGATAGAGTAAAAGAATCAATGTTTGCAATTGTACAAGATTATATAAAAGATAGTGTATGTTTAGATTTATTTGCGGGAACAGGAAATCTTGGAATAGAAGCAATAAGCAATGGTGCTAAAAAAGTATATTTTAATGATAGAAATAAAGTTGCAGTAAAAATGATTAAAGATAATTTGGAAAAATTTGGTATTTCTGATAAAGCAGATGTAATAAAAATGGATTATATAGATGCAATAGAATATTATAAAGAAAATAGAATAAAATTTAATATTATACTTTTAGACCCACCATATGATAACCATGTAATTAATGATATTTTAAAATTAATTTATAGAAAAAAGCTCCTTAAAAAAAATGGAATAGTTATTTGTGAATTTCAAAATGAAGAAATTTCTACAGAATATTTTACAGTAGAAAGACAAAAAACATATGGTTATAGAAAAGTTTGTATATATACAGAAAAAAAGTAAATAATAATAGTGTAAAGTTAATACAAAGTGTATTGACTTAAAAAATATTAAGTGATATTATTAATATGTAATATAGGAAGGGAGAAGTAAAAAATGAAAAAATTAGACAGAAAAGGATTCACTTTAATCGAATTATTAGCAGTTATCGTTATACTTGCTATAATTATGGTAATAGCAGTACCACAAATATTAAATGTTATTGATAAGTCAAAAGAAAGTGCTTGGGAAAGTAACATTAAAATGATTGAAGATGGTATCGAAACTAATGAAGCTTTAGTTAAAACTGGAATGACTAATGATGGAGCAGTATCAGTTTTAAGTGAAGCTGGATGTACTAAAGATAATATTGCTAAATCAGCAGAAATTGATGCAAATGGTACAGATATATCAGCTTCATTTGCAACAGGTACATGTACAGTTACAGCAACTGGTAAAAATAATTTTGATGGAAGAACTGCAACTATAACTTGCGATTCAACTGGTTGTAAACATAATAAATAAGGAAATACTTTTTAAAAAGTATTTTTTTTATTTTCTTTTTTTGATATACTTATTATGGTGATAAAAATGAATTTAATAATAGGATCACATGTATCCTTTAACAAAGATGAACAATTAGTTAAAAGTGTAAAAGAAGCAATTAGTTATAATGCAAATACATTTATGTTTTATACAGGTGCTCCACAAAATACAAATAGAAGTGAACTTAATTTAGAAAAAATTAAAGAAGCAGATAAATTAATGGAAGAAAATAATATTGATAAGTCTAAAGTAATAGTACATGCTCCATATATAATAAATCTTGCTAATGATACTAAGTCTTATGATTTTTCAATAAATTTCTTAAAACAAGAAATAGATAGATGTGCTACTTTAGGTATAAAAAATATAGTACTTCATCCAGGTAGTCATGTTGGACTTGGAGAAGAAAAAGGACTTGATAATATTGTATTTGCTTTAAAAAATATATTGAGTGAAGATAAAGGTGTAACAATATTAATTGAGACAATGGCTGGAAAAGGTAGTGAACTTGGTAAAACAACTGATGAAATTAAATATATTATAGATAATGTTAATAGTAAAAATTTAGGTGTATGTTTAGATACATGTCATTTAAATGATTCAGGTATTGATATAAATAAATTTAATGAATATATAGAAGATTTTGATAAAAAAATAGGTATTTCAAAAATAGGATGTATACATGTAAATGATAGCTTAAATACTATTAGTTCACATAAGGATAGACATGCAAATATAGGATTTGGTACAATTGGTTTTGATAATTTAATAAATGTTATATATGATAAAAGATTTGAAAATATTCCTAAAATATTAGAAACACCTTATGTAACAAAAAGTGATGATTCAAAAGAAAAAATATATCCTCCTTATAAATATGAAATAGAAATGATAAAAAATAAAAGATTTGATAAAGATATGATAGAAAATATAAGAAAACAAAAATAATTCTTATATTTTTTTATTTTTAGGGGAATTTAACCTTAAAAGAGAGAATATAAGAAGTAGAGGTGATTTTTATAAATTATTATGATGAAATAAAAAAAGAACTATTAAATAATGAGATTACTAAAAAGGTAAAGAATTATTCAATTAATAAAAGCGATTTAACTACATATTATAATGTAGGAAAATTATTAGCTGAAGCAGGTAAACATTATGGAGAAAATGTTATCGGAAAGTACGCGAATAAATTAAAAATAGATTTGAATAAAAAATATAATGAAAGAACTTTACGTAGATATAGACAATTTTATAATTTTGTAACAAATTTAAAATGGTCGGCAATGCCGACCAAATTGAGTTGGAGTCATATAACAGAACTGATGATTTTGTCTAATGAGGATGAAATAAATTATTATATTAGTGTTGTAAATGATAGAAATATAGGATATAGAAAATTAGGCGAAATAATAAAGAATAATGAATATGGACGTATTGATGAAGAAACAAAGAATAAATTAAAAAACAAAGAAGAATTAAAAGTACCAGATTTAGTAAAAAATCCAATTCAAATAAAAAATAAACATGGTTATAATGAAATCTCTGAAAAAGTACTCCAAAAACTAATACTAGAAGATATACCATTTTTTTTAGATGAATTAGGTAATGGTTTTACCTTTGTAAAAAATGAATATAAAATAAAGGTAGGTGATAGATATAATTATATAGATCTATTACTTTATAATTATGAATTTAATTGTTTTGTAGTTGTTGAACTAAAAGTAACAGAACTCAAGAAAGAACATATAGGACAAATAGAATTTTATATGAATTATATAGATAAAAATTTAAAAAATATAAATCAAAATAAAACAATAGGAATAATAATTTGCAAGAAAGAAAATAGATATGTAATTGAATATTGTAGTGATGACAGAATAATTTCAAGAGAATATGAATTAGTATAAGAAAATATTAATAAAATAAGTTATTACGTAAAAGTTGTAGCACTTCTATCATTACAAGCCCACTATCCAGTTATTCCTGGCTTTTTTTAAATATAAATAATTTTTAATATTAAAGTATATAAATTAAATACTGTTAACAAGTTGTATAATGTTAAAATTTTATATTGTCTATAGCATTAATTTATGATAAAATTGGTATAGAAAATATGTGGTTTTAATGTTTTTTTATTCTGTAAAAATTTTTGTTCGTCAAAATTTGACAAAAAAGTACACTTTAATTATAATATACAGCCAAGTAATTAAAGAGGGAGGAAATGTGATATGCAAGAAGAGGTTTTAGTAGCAAAAACAGTACATAGTATTTCTATTAGAAAAACAATGTTTTTAGCATGCAAAAGAGCTTTTGATATATTTTGTTCATTAATAGGGTTAATAATGCTTTCACCCCTATTTCTAATTGTTTCAATTTTAATTAAAATTGATTCTAGAGGACCAGTTTTCTTAGTGCAAAAAAGAATTGGTAAAAATGGTAAAGAATTCAATTTTTATAAATTTAGATCAATGGTAGTAAATGCTGATAATATTCTTTTTGAAATGTTAGAAAAAGATCCAAAGATGAAAGAAGAATATGAAAAAAATAAAAAGTTAAATCATGATCCTAGAATAACTAAAATAGGAAGATTTATTAGAAGATATTCAATAGATGAATTACCACAATTATTAAATATATTAAAAGGTGATATGTCTGTTATAGGTAATAGACCATATCTACCTAGAGAGAAAAAAGATATGAATGGATACTTTGATGAAATTGTTAAAACGAAACCCGGTTTAACAGGATATTGGCAAGTATCTGGAAGAAGTAAAACTGATTTTAAAACAAGATTAAAATTAGAATCTTATTATTCTAATAATATGTCACTTAAAATGGATGTAAAGATATTTTTCGGAACATTTTCAGCAGTATTTGGTCATGTTGGTGCTAAATAACAAACAGATACATTGAAAAATGTATCTTATTTTTTAGAAAAGAGGTGTTAGGTGTGAATATTGATATTATATGTCCTTTATATAATGCTGAAGAATATATATATAATTTGAATCGATCATTATTAAAACAAAAAAATGTAAATATAAATAAAATTAAGTATGTTTTAACAAAATGCAATGATGATAGTGAAAAAATATTAAAAAGTAATAAATTAAATTATACTTTAATTAATAAGTTAGATTTTTCTCACAGTTTAACGAGAGAAACAGAAGCAAAAAAAAGTAAAGCCGATATAATTGTTTTTATAACACAGGATATAGTTATAGAAAGTGATTTTTGGCTTTATAATTTGGTTAAACCTATAATTGCAGGTGAAGTAGAAGCAACTTATAGTAGACAAATTACAAAATATGATAATATTGAAAAATATACTAGAGAATTTAATTATCCCGAAAATTCCTTTATAAAATCCAATGAAGATATTGTGAAAATGGGATTAAAGACATTTTTTTCGTCAGATGCATCAGCAGCTATAAGAAGGGATATTTTTACTAAATTAAATGGGTATGATGGTAAAAAACTACCAATTAGTGAGGATATGTATTTTTCATATAAACTTATAATGAATGGATATAAAATTAAATATTGCGCAGATTCTGTAGTGTATCATTCACATAATTTTTCATTAAAAGAAATTTATGACAGGTATAAATTAACTGGTAAATTTTTTAAAGAAAATAATTATCTTGATCAATATGGAACAAATAAATCTGGTGGTGGACTTGCTAAATATATTTTGAAAAGAGCGATTCAAGACAAAAATATAAAGGTTCTTATAAGGTTTGTGCCTGATATGGCTGCAAGATATATTGGAATGAAAGTAGGTAAGATGTAAATGCCAAAAGTTAAAAACGTTGTCATAATTAATGATTTTGATTATATACAAGGTGGTGCGAGCAAAGTTGCAATAGACACTGCTAATTTACTTTCTAATGAATATAATATTTATTTTTTTTCTGGAGATTCTAAACAAACTAGTACTTTAAAAGAAAATGTAAAAAGAATATGCACTAATCAAGGCGAGGCTTTAAAGGATAGAAATAGACTAAGGGGAATGATTAATGGCATTTATAATTTTAGAGCAAAAAGAAAACTAAAAAAATTATTATTGACTCTTGACAAAAATGAAACAATTATTCATGTACACGGTTGGACAAAGTGCTTGTCTAGTAGTATTTTTGATATTTCGTGGAAGTTGGGATTTAAACTTGTTCTTACAATGCATGATTATTTTACTGCTTGTCCAAATGGTGGATATTTTAATTATAAGACAAATGAAATTTGTTGTTTAGAACCCTTATCTTGGAAATGTATAAAATGTAATTGTGATTCTAGAAATTATATGTTTAAACTGTATAGAATACTGAGACAATTTGTACAAAATAAAATAGTGAAACTTAATGATAGATTGACTGATGTTATTTCTATATCAGATTTTAGCAAGAAAATATTAAAGAAAACTTTAAATTGTAAAACAAAAATTCATAGAATTTTTAATCCAATTGATTTTGATAAAAATCCTAAAAAAATTGATCCAACAATTAACAAATATTATTTATACGTTGGAAGAGTTTCAAAAGAAAAAGGTGTTGATTTATTTTGTGATGCTATATCAGAGTTAAATTTAAAGGGTATTGTTGTTGGTGATGGATCAGAAAAGGCAATATTGCAAAATAGATATAAAAATATAGAATTTACTGGATGGAAAAATAACGAAGAAGTAAAAGAATACATGAAAGGTGCACGAGCTCTTATTTTTCCAAGCCGATGGTACGAAGGGGCACCATTAACTCCGTTAGAAGCAATGCAATATTGTATACCTTGTTTAGTGTCAAATGTTTCAGCAGCAGTTGATTATATAGAAAAAAATGGATGTATTTTTGAATTAAGCAACGAGAGCTTAAAACAAAAAATAATAGAATGTGAAAAAAATATTGTTAAATATAGTAATGGTGCATTTGAATATTACAGTAAAATAAAAGAAAAAAATTATAAAAATGATATTAAATTGCTTTATGAAAGGTTAGAATTAGAAAATGAAGGAGAATAGTTTAAAAAAATTTTTAAAAGATAGATATTATAGAATATCTGGTGATATAAGAAACAAAAGATTAAAAAACAAGGATTTTACAATTATATCAAATAATTGTTTTGGTGGAGTTGTTTATAGAAATAATCATATTCCGTATCAATCACCAACGTGTGGATTATTTTTTATGGCACCAGAATATATAAAATTTATTTATGACATAAAAAAATATACAAGTTATGTTGAAATAAAAGAAATTCCTATTGAAAAATCAAAATACAAGGAATATTTAAAAGAAACTAAGTATAGCGGAATAATAGGTGTAATAGATGATTTAGAAATTTGTTTTTTGCATTACAATAATATTAAAGAAATAAATGAAAAATGGAATAGACGATCAAAACGAATTAATTGGAATAACATTATTTACAAATTTAATGATCAAAATCTATGCACATATAATGAATTGAAAAAATTTGATGAATTTCCTGCAAAAAATAAAATTTGCTTTACTTCAAAAAAATATGATGATTTGATTACTATACAACTTAAACAATATGAAAATGATAAGTATGTAATAAGTGATACAAAAGAAAGGGATTATAAAAGGTATTTTGATATTTATGATTATATAAATAATATAAAAAATGGTGGTGAAGATAAATGATTCAATTAAAGATAAGTGGTAGAGCTGGAAATCAATTTTTTCAATATGCCTTTGTTAATTTATATATGAAAGATAAAAATATTCCTGAAAAACTAAAAATTTCGTTTGAACATTTTAAAAAGTATGATGACTCATTTAAGAATGAATTAGATAGTTTTACTATAGATGAATATGAAAAAATAGATAAAATTCATTATACTTTATATCAGAAGATTTTAGACTTTAAATTTAAATTTGTTACTAAGATAATAAGAAATAAGGCAAAATTAGAAAAAAGAGAATTGAATCAAAACGATTATAATATATTAAAAAAACTTCAAAAACAAATGAATAGAAATGGTTTATATTATTATATACCAGGTATGGATAAATTTTACAAATCAAAAATTGATAATATCGTATTTTATGGGTGTTATGAAGACTTTTCTTATTATAAAAATAGGAAGAATGAGATAAAAAAACTGTTTACTCCAAAATATTCTGTTATTGAAAAAAATATTGAATTATATGAAAAAATAAATAGTACTAATTCAATTTGTGTAACAATAAGAAGAGGGGATTTTATGAATTCTATTAATAAGAATAATTACTATATTTGCAATCCTGAATATTTTAAAAATGCAATATTAGAAATGAATAAGTTGGTAAAAAAACCTCAATATATTGTTTTTTCTGATGATGTTGAGTGGTGTAAAAATAATATGCATTTTCCAAAAAATACTATATATGAAAGTGGAAATGATCCAATTTGGGAAAAAATTAGATTAATGTATTCATGTAAACATTTTATTATCTCTAATAGTACATTTAGTTGGTGGGCACAATATTTATCAAATAATAAAAATAAGATTGTTATTGCCCCAAAAAAATGGAATAATTTTGAATATAGTGAGCTAATATATGACGATAAATGGATTTTATTATAGAAAGAAGGTGAAGATATGAAACCTGAAATTTCAATTGTAATGAGTACATATAATGAATCAACACAAGATTTAACAAAAGCTATCGATTCAATGTTAAATCAAACATTTAAAAATTTTGAATTTATAATAATTTTGGATAATCCTAGTAATGAAAATCACAAAAAAATTTTAAAAGAATATAGCGATAAAGATAATAGAATAAAAATTATTATTAATAAAGAAAATATGGGATTAGCACAGTCTTTAAACATTGGAATTGATAATTCTATAAGTAATTATATAGCAAGAATGGATGCTGATGATATTTCTGATCCTAAAAGATTAGAAATTCAATATTTCTTTTTGAATCAAAATCCTGAAATTGATATAGTTTCTACAAATAAAATTGATATTGATGAAAACGACAATATAATAAATATTCCATCAAGTTTACCAACTGAAGATTCAAAAATAAAAAGAATGTTAAAAGTTGCATCAGTTATAACACATTCCGGTGCTATGATGAAAAAAAATAGTATAATAAAAATTGGAAAGTATAGATTATTTCCTGCTTCTCAGGATTACGATTTATGGTTAAGAGCTAGTTATTATAATTTAAATTTTTCTATAATAGATGAACCTTTAATTAAATATAGAATTAGATCTAATAATATATCTAATACGAATCCTTTAAAACAATATTTATTAAAACAATACATAAAAAAGTTATATAAACAAAGAATTAAATGTGGAAAAGATGATTTTTCAAAAGAAAATTTAGAGAAATATTTAGAAAAAAATGAAGCCTTTAATGTAGAAAAAATAGAACAATTTAAAAGGGATTTGAATAATTTGGATTATTTAAAATTGTACTTGAAAGAGAAAAAAATATTTTTAGCATTTAGATACTTTTTTAAAATTATTTTTTCGAGTAGTTATGTTAAATATATATTTTTAGACTATATGAAATTATATTATTTGAAGAGGAGAAAATAGGAATGTTTGCAATATTATACACTATAATAATAGGTTTATTTGTAATTTTTAATACAAAAATATATAAAAAGTTTGTAAACTATTTAAATGTTTTTTTGATAATGTTTTATATAGTAGCTATTTTTTCTATGTTTGGGTTATATGGGTTTAGAGTGCCAACTGATAAAACATATTGGTATTTATTGATTGCATTAATTTCATTTGAATTTTTTACAATCGTTTTTATGTCAATAAAAGTAAATAAAGGAAAATATATAGAAAATGAAAAAATAAACACAAAGATATTAACCACAATATCAATTTTAATTACAATTCTAATGATTCCAACAACCATTGAAGGAATAAAAATATTGACTCAATATGGTTTTACTGCTGTTAGATCTGCTGCATTTTCAAATGATATATATTCTTCTTATACAAAAATAATGTTGACATATATTTTAGTACCATTAAACAAAGCTATATTTATTTATTCATTGGTATATTATTTAAAAGAAAAAAAATGTAAATTATCGATAGTTATAACTATTATTAATACGATTCAAACCATTGCAACTTTTGGTGGTAGATCAGTCATAGTTGAATTAGCTCTTATAATATTAGTGGCTATATATATAAAAAATCGTGGAAAAATTTTTGAAATATTAAAGAAAAATTATAAATTGATTTTTTTTGTAGTTTTGTTATTTATAATTATTACATTGGTGACAAGAGAGAGAACAATATCTAAAAATGAAGGATTTTTATTTAATTTATATTCATATTATGTTGGAAGTATCCGTCTTTTTGATATACATCTTAATAATCCTTCAATATCATTATTGGATGGTAATCATTTATTATATGGTAAAGCTATGTTTAATCCAATAATTGATATTTTCAAAATATTAATAAAATTAATTGGAATTGATACTAATATGTTAAGTGGAATTGAAATAATAAATAATCAAGTACAGCAATATATACAGGTTACGAATTCATTTAAAATGAACAATAATGTAACTTTTATGTATGTATGTTTAAGAGATTTTGGTGTATTTGGTTTAATAATTGGCCCAATGTATATTTCTTTATGGATAACATTTATATATAAGAAATATGTATATAATCCTTCCATAAAAAATGAAGTTTTGTATGTTTATATTGTATCTAGTTTGCCATATTTTATTTTTGAGTTTTTCATTAATAAAACATCATTTTTAATCACTATTATATTTATTATATTATTATATAAATTAATATGTAAAAATAAGTTAAAAAACAAGAAACAGGAGGATTTATATGAAAAAAATAAAGAAATATTTAATTAAATTAATTGGAATGGACAATTATAGAACATTAATAGTAAAAATTTTTAGATTTATAAATTTTTATCATAAAAAATTAGAATTGTGTGTAGATGTGGATAAGATAAAAATAATAAAAATGAAAAAAAGAAATGTTTTTTTTGGTTATTATGATCATCCATCAGTAAATAAAGATAAGGTACTATTTATTTCTACAACTGATAATAAAAGTGATCTTGCTCAAGTTTGTATTTATGATCTTAAAAAAGAAAAAATTTATAATTTAGCAAGTACTAAAGCATGGAATTATCAAATGGGTTCTAGGTTACGATGGCTAAATGAAGATGAAATAATTTTTAATGACTATGATACTGATAATGGGTATATATCAAGAATAGTAAATATCAAAACAAAAGAAGAAAAGAAATTTCCTTTTCCAATATATGATATTGAAAGAACTATGAGATATTCTTTTTATACAGATTTTACAATTTTAAATATTAATAGACCAGAATATGGATATGATAATTTAAAAATATATGATTTAAAAGATAATGGAATATATAGAGGAGATTTTGAAAGTAATTCAAAAAGAAAAATATTATCAATTGAAGATATATCTTCATATGGAAATTTAAATAATATTACTGATAATTATATAAACCACATCTCTTGTTGTCCATTCAGTGATACACTTATGTTTTTTCATTTATATAAAGAAAAAACGGGTGAATTGAAAAATAGAATATTTATTATAGATTATGAAGGAAAAATAAAAACAATATTAAATGACTTTAAGAGAGCTTCACATTATACTTGGAAAAATGATAAAGAAATTTTACTTACTGTTATAAATGAAAATGATATGGTAGAATATAGATTGTATAATATTGATAATAATTCTTGTAAAATATTGGATTTTTTAAATAAGGATGGTCATCCATCTTATGTTAGTGAAGACAAATTTATAACAGATACTTATGCTGATCATAACGGAATGCAACATTTGTTTTTATGTGATAGTAATGGTATAATTTGTGAAATTGCGCAGATATATCATAATACTCGTAAAAATGATATTTATAGATGTGATTTACATCCTAGGTATAGTAATGGATTACTTACATTTGATAGTATTAGTGGTAAGAATAGAAGTCAAATTGTTATGAAATTAGATTTTAATAAAAGTAATTTAGTAGATAAGAATGGATTATATCCATACATTAGTGATAATAAAAGGCTTTATATGTTTTTAACTCGCTCAATTGAAATATTTCAATTTAGATATATTTTTATAAAATTATTCGATACAAGTTATAATGCACACGTGACATTAAATAATATGTTTAAAACTAAATCTAAAATTAAGAAAAAATTTTACTTTGAAAAATTATTAAAAAAATATTCATTATTTATACATCCAAAATGTAAAATCGGTAAAAATTTTTATATGGTACATGCAATTGGAATTGTAATAGGTAGTGGTGCAGTAATAGGTGATAACTGTAAAATATACCAACAAGTAACAATTGGAAAAGAAAAGGGAAAATTTCCAATAATAGGTGATAATGTAACTATATACTCAGGTGCAAAAATAATAGGCGATGTTAAAATAGGTAATAATGCAATAATAGGTGCAAATGCTGTAGTAACAAGGGACGTCCCAGATAATTGTGTGGCTGTTGGTGTTCCCGCTAGAGTAATAAAGAAGGTTTAAAATGAAAAAAAATTTTATATATAATGTTTCATATCAAATTTTAATATTATTGATACCTTTAATAACTATTCCATATGTTTCAAGGGTACTTGGAGTAGATGGTATAGGAACTTATTCGTACACATATTCAATAGCATATTATTTTATGATGTTTGCAATGCTTGGATTAAATAATTATGGTAATAGATCTATTGCAAAGGTAAGGGATAATAAAGAAAAATTATCAAGAACATTTAAAGAAATATATTGTATGCAAATTATTACATCGACTTTAATGGTTATTTTATATTTTATTTATTTGAATTTGTTCAATATTGAATATAAGAGAATTGCTGTTATTCAGTTAATATATGTTATATCATGTGTTTTTGATATTAATTGGTTTTTCTTTGGAATAGAAAAATTTAAGCTTACAGTGACAAGAAATACAATAATAAAAGTTTTATCTTTAATATTTATATTTTTATTTGTAAAAAATGAAAATGATTTATGGATATATACATTTATACTTAGCAGTAGTGTTTTAGCAAGTCAATTGTTTTTGTGGCCATTTGTAAAAAGATATATTAATAATGTTAAGATAAAATTCAGTGATATAGGAAAACATTTTATACCATGTTTAAAATTGTTTTTACCAGTCGTAGCTGTTGCCATTTATAAAGTAATGGATAAAACAATGATTGGTTGGTTTTCAAATATGTCAGAAGTTGGATTTTATGAAAATGCAGAAAAAATAATTAGTGTTCCAAATGCTATAATAGCTGCTTTAGGTACTGTAATGCTTCCTAGAATGAGTAATTTGTATGCTAAAAATAAGGAACAAGAAAGTAAGAAAATAATAGAAAAATCAATCAATTTAATGATGTTTTTAGCTTTTGCAATGACTTTTGGATTAATCTGTATTAGTAAAAATTTTTCTATATTATTTTTTGGATTAGGTTTTGAAAAATCCGGAATTATTATAATTTTGTTATCGATAACTGTATTATTTTTATCTTGGGGTAATGTCCTTAGAACTCAATATTTGATTCCTAAAGAGTATGATAAGATATACATTGAATCTGCATTTTTAGGAGCTATAGTAAATTTAATATTGAACCTAATATTTATTCCTAAATATCAATCAATAGGTGCATGTATAGGTACAATATTCGCAGAATTATCTGTTATGTTATATCAAACTATTTCAATTAAAAATGAACTTCCAATAAAAAAATATATTAAAGATATTATTCCATTTTTCCTTAAATCATTGCTTATGTTTATAATAATTTATCCTTTAAACTTTACTAATTTGAATAGTATAATGAAAATTAGCATTCAAGTTGTTTTAGCATGTATCATTTGTTATATATTGAATTATAAATATGTTAATAGTTTAATTAATATAGATAAATTAGTATTAAAAATTAGAAAGAAGGTTCAAAAATGAAAAATATAGAATTAAATAATAAAACAATATTAGTAACAGGAGCAGCAGGTTTTATAGGTTCAAATCTTGCGAAAAGATTATTAAACGAAGTTAATAATATTAGAGTTATTGGACTTGATAATATGAATGACTATTATGATGTTAATATTAAACATTATAGACTTAACGAATTATCTAAATTTAATAATTTTATATTTATTAAGGGTAATTTATCTGATAAAGAGTTAATTAATAAAATATTTGAAGAATATAAACCTGAAGTAGTTGTAAATTTGGCTGCACAGGCAGGGGTAAGATATAGTATTACAAATCCAGATGCTTATATAGAATCAAATTTAATTGGTTTTTATAATATTCTTGAAGCTTGCAGACATAATCCTGTAGAACATTTAGTTTATGCATCATCATCATCTGTATATGGTTCAAATAAAAAAGTACCATATTCAACTGATGATAAGGTTGATAACCCAGTTAGTTTATATGCTGCAACTAAAAAAAGCAATGAATTACTTGCACATGCATATTCAAAATTATATAATATACCATCAACTGGTTTAAGATTTTTTACTGTTTATGGACCGGCTGGAAGACCTGATATGGCATATTTTGGTTTTACAAATAAATTAATAAAAGGTGAAACAATTAAAATATTTAATTATGGTAATTGTATGAGAGATTTTACTTATGTTGATGATATTGTTGAAGGTATTGTAAGAGTAATGAAGGGTGCTCCTGAACAAAGAAATGGTGAAGATGGATTACCAATTCCACCATATGCGGTATATAATATTGGTAATAGTGATCCTGTTAACCTTTTAGATTTTGTTACTATATTGCAGGAAGAACTTGTTAGAGCAGGAGTTTTACCAAAAGATTATGATTTTGAATCACATAAAGAATTAGTACCAATGCAACCTGGTGATGTTTCAGTAACATATGCTGATACAACGCCTCTTCAAAGAGACTTTGGTTACAAGCCAAGTACTGATTTAAGAATGGGACTTAGAAAGTTTGCAGAATGGTATAAAGAATTTTATATAATGGGGGAAAATTAAAATGAAAATAGCAGTCGCAGGTACAGGTTATGTTGGTTTATCCTTAGCTACATTACTTAGTCAAAATAATGAGGTGGTAGCTCTTGATGTTATACCTGAAAAAGTAGAGATGATAAATAATAGGATAAGTCCTATTCAAGATGAATATATTGAAAAATATTTTAAGGAAAAGAAGTTAAATTTAAAAGCTACTTTAGATTATAAAGAAGCTTTTGAAGGTGCTAGATTTGTCATAATTAGTACACCAACTAATTATGATGAAGAAAAAAATTTTTTTGATACATCATCAGTAGAAGATATCATTCAAAAAGTTATTTCTATGAATGATGACAATATTGTTATGGTTGTTAAAAGTACAATACCAGTTGGATTTATAAATAATATGAAGAAAAAATATAATATTGATAATATTATGTTTAGCCCTGAATTTTTAAGAGAGGGTAAAGCATTATATGATAATTTATATCCATCTAGAATAATTGTTGGTGAAAAAAGTGATAGAGCAAAAGAATTTGCTGGATTATTAAAAAGTGCATGTTTAAAGGATGATGTAGTAGTTAAATACATGAATTCTACTGAAGCAGAAGCAGTTAAATTATTTGCTAATACATATTTAGCACTTAGAGTAGCATATTTTAATGAACTTGATACTTATGCAGAATTAAAAGGATTAAATACAAAAGATATAATAGATGGTGTATGTTTAGATCCTAGAATAGGTAATCATTATAATAATCCAAGCTTTGGATATGGCGGTTATTGTTTGCCAAAGGACTCAAAGCAGTTAAAAGCTAATTATAAAGATGTACCAGAAAATTTAATAAGTGCGATAGTTGAAAGTAATAAAACAAGAAAAGATCATATTGCAGATGAGATTATAAAGAAGAATCCTAAAATTGTTGGTATATATAGATTAACAATGAAAAGTGGTTCAGATAATTTTAGAGCAAGTGCTATTCAAGGTGTTATGAAAAGAATTAAAGCAAAAGGTATAGAAGTAGTAGTTTATGAACCTACATTAAAAGAAGATAATTTCTTTAATAGTAGAGTTATAAAAGATTTAGATGAATTTAAAAATATATCTGATGTTATATTAGTTAATAGAAATGATAACATATTAGATGATGTTAAAGATAAAATATATACAAGAGATTTATTTTCAAGAGATTAATCAAGTTAAAAATAACCGTTGAATTCTAAGTAAAGTGCACAATTAAGTGCATTACGACCCAAAATGTGTAT
>ERZ773258.1037-NODE-1037-length-25355-cov-8.358498_pt1 | contig 25355 bp, 24 predicted proteins | sample MGYA00511962_ERZ773258 | MGnify/ENA primary metagenome ERZ773258 (study PRJEB29015, sample SAMEA2737755) | human gut metagenome | biome: human gut; feature: human-associated habitat; material: faeces | place: China | collected 2012 ... | reverse complement strand
AGAAGCTGATGGAGGTCACCAAGATGGCGGTGGAGACCTGCGTGTGGCCGCTGTATGAGGTGATCGAGGGCAAGTATGTGATCAACTACATTCCCAAGAACAAGCTGCCGGTGGAGGAATACCTGAAGATGCAGGGCCGGTTCGCCCATATGTTCAAGCCCGGCAACGAGTGGATGATCGAGGAGGTCCAGAAGGAAGTGGACAAAAACTGGGAGGAGCTCCAGAAGCTCGCCGAGATGTAAATACGATACCAGCCTATCTCCTATAACTGTCAAAAGGTGCCGGGTTACCCGGTGCCCTTTGACATCTGCACTGTTGTTCAAAAAGAAGTACTGACAATTTTCACATCCGCCGTCAGGCTGGCCCTGTCTGGATGATGGGCTTTTTAACAGGTCAGGGGGATGAAAAAACACGGCGACACCTCTTGGACACTGCCGTATCCTTAAAAAGGTGACTTTAACACACCCTGTATTCTCATTTTTAAAGAGAAAACGCCCCAATTATATTTTTGAAGCTGCCTAATTTCGTTATTAAAGCAATGGATGGAATTGAAAAAGAGGCCGCCGTTGTTGTCCGTAAATCTGAACCGACTATCAACCAGCAGGACACGCTCTTTTCCTTCATGGTCATTATCTTTTATCCCAATTAGGAAGTCGGCAGACTCAAAGATATGAATAAAATACTACAATACTATGAGTCCTGGTCGGAACTCAATACCGCTCCTGACTGGAGCCGGTACGAGTAAAGAGCTTAAACCCCATTTGGGAATCATAACCGCCGGCCGTGCCGGTGGCTTGCACAAGCCCCCCTTGGGGCCTATTACCAGCAGAGCCTATAGGCTCACAACTGAATTTCCCTTGCATGGAGCGCCCTGCCGCCATTCAAATAGCTGTAGGGTGCTCCTACATTCCTTTCTAAAATTTCTTCCCTTTTCTCTCCATCGCTTTTCTGATTCCTCGCTTCGCTCGGATATTTTTTCTGGGCATAGCTAAAGCTTTTTGGGGTAAGGTAGAATAAGGGACCTGTTGACAAAGATAAAAAAATAAAATGTGAGCTGAGAAATAATAGTCTCAGCCCACATTTTATCTTTGTCAACAGGTCCAATCCTTCACACTACCTTTTTGCTGCCGGATTCTCTGACAGCAGAAAGAATATGACCAGAAGCGGCAAACGCAGGATGGTACAATGTATTTGCACCGCCCCTTTTTTCAGTGGGTGCAAAGGGTGGCACCCAAGAGGGTAAGCGTTATCGGGGAGCCGTCCGGCCGTACCCCCAAGCTTCGCTGCCCCCTGTTGGTCAAATTTCAGCTCTGGAAAATCCCGCTTGGCAGTGAAACTCCCCCATACTTGGTTCGTTTCTGATTGTCGCAAGCATCGCATTTTGATGTCAAAACGCCACTTGCAGGGGGCATCCCCCTGACCCCAATGCCGCCTGCGGGCGGAACTTTTTGGCAAGAGTGCCGAAAGGTTAACCGGAGGAGAGGACTTCTGGCAATATTGCCGGAAGTCCTCTCCTTTGAAAGAAGGCTTGACAATAGTATCAATCCTTCCTCACGCATCAATGGATGCACCACCTTTTCCGCTGAAACAGAACAATCGGGTTCGGCAATATTGCCAAACCCGATTGTCATGTTTTTAGCTTCCATGCCTGGGCAAGGACATCCTCACTCGTCCCATCATCGTCATACCATACGCATTTCGCGGCACAGTCTGGAAACCAGTCAGAGCGCAGTAAGGCCATGAGGCCTAACCATAGATCGGCGAAATCATCCTCACCCCGGCCATGGACCGTCAGCCCGCCCGCTTCCACCGTACAGACCAGTCCGAAACGTCCAAGGGCCCGCCGGACGGTCCGCTCCGTGTAATCTGCCGAATATCCCCTCCGCGCCAACGCATCAGAGCAGAACGCAATCTCCACTTTCACACTAGCTCCTCCCTGTGTTTCCGTATCCAGTCAAGGGCGATCTGCGTCTCCCGCTTAGACCGTATGATCCATTTTGCCAAGGAGATCACCCAGGAGAACGCAGATGCGGCCAGCAGCACATAGAATATTCCCTCCGCCAAGGGCGTATGGACCAGATACCACGGGCGAAACACTGTGGGGACTGCCAATGCATACAGCAATGGAACGGTCAGACGGAGTTTCTTTGCCACCAAAAACAGGCAGGCCAACAGAAGCCCCGCCGCCTTTGCGAAGAACCAGAACATAACAGCACATCCCAATCAAATTTTCGGTATCTTACCATCGGAAAGATATTTTTACAAGCACCTGTCTGGCGATTTCAGAGGAAAACGCCGCAGCCGGGTTTTGTGAATTCATAAGACCCGATCTTTTCTCTCTATAAGGGGCCACATGATGTACCTTACGCCATGAAAATACGCTGCGAAAAATTATCCCAGGTGCATCATGTGATCCCCTGCAACGACAAAATATGTTAACCCGGACAAAAGCTGTCCGGGTTTTCTGTTATCCTCCGGCATAGAACGAGGAGGGATGCCATGAGCAGACAAACACACCGCACCTGTATCCGCATGAGTGAGAAGGGATATCAACGGCTGAAACACCTGAGCTGTGCCGCCGGGCTGTCCGCCAACGCCTGGCTGATGAAGGAATTAGAGGGAAACCGCCCCACCCTCTACCGGGTGGAGCAGACCGGGGAAGTCATTCGCTTCATGGACGCGGCGGGCCGGGACATCAACGCCGTGGCCAGGAACTTCAACAGCGGCGATGGCACAGCGGAGGAACTGCGGTTCTCTGCGGAACGTCTGGCCCAGGTGGTGGAGCGGTTCCGCGCCCTGCGGAAGGAGGGCTATCCCCGTGCGGTATAAGGTCAGGCCCCGCGGACCTATGCGGGACAACAGCAGAAACCTCTCCGTCCGTATGACGGAGGAGCAATACCAGCGGTTGTGCCGGTATCTTGCCCTCACCGGCCTGCCGGTCACCACCTACTTCCGCAAGCTGATCCAGAGAGAGCGCGTCCGAGCACGGCTGTCCAGGTTTGGGCTGAACCCCCACCCCGGCGTCAACCACATCTATTCCAATGTCCGCCAGATCGCCTGCAATTCCAGGGCCAGAGAATTGTACCCGGAGGCGGTAAGGCAGCTGGAGTTCCTGACCGATCTGCTCTGCGAGGAGAGCGACCATCTCACCCAACAGGAATAGCCCCTGTCCGGCCACTGGAGGCCCGCTGTGGCCATCGAAATCCCGGATAGGGCTGTGGGGGGGGGGATAGCCCCCGGCGCAAAACGGACCGCTCTCGGCAACATCGAAAGAGGTAGGAAGGTTTGGCACATTGCCAAACCTTCCTCACGAAATGTTCAGAAGGAGGAGTTGTTGCAAATGCAATCAGCTGCAAAGCAAAAGGGCAGCGGAGAGGTCCGGCACACACGGACGCAGATCTCCCACGGCAGGGTCATCCAGGTGGTGTCCGTGTTTCCCAAACAGGCCCGTAAGACCCCAGAGGACAAGCTGAAGGCCCTGGTGGACCTGGAGCTTCAGCAGGGAAAGCTGTGCGCGTGAACCAGACAGCGGCCCCGCCGCTGTCTGGGAAAAGTGCTGGATATTCAGGACGTTTTGGAGTATGATTGCGTCGCAATGCGCTGAACGGTTTGACAGCGAAAAAGGAGGGCTGTATGAATCAGTCAAACCAGACAAAGATCACCGCTCTGTATTGCCGTCTCAGCCAAGATGACGGATCGGACGGGGATTCCAACAGCATTCAGAACCAAAAGAAAATACTGGAGCAGTACGCCATTGACCATGGCTTCCTCAATACACAATTTTATGTGGATGACGGGTACTCCGGGGCCACCTTTGACCGCCCTGACTTCCAACGCCTGCTGGCGGATATAGAGGAAGGGAAGGTCAGGACAGTCATCACCAAGGACCTCAGCCGCCTGGGCCGCAACCAACTACACACGGGGCTGTATATCGAGGAACGGTTCCCCATGTTCGGCGTCCGCTATATCGCCATCAACGACCATGTGGATACAGACAGCGGCGAGAGCAACGACCTGATGCCCTTCAAAAACCTGTTCAACGAGTGGTTCGTGCGGGACACCAGCCGGAAGATCCGAGCGGTCCAGCGGGCCAAGGCGGAGCGCGGGGAGCGGCTGGGCACCAGAGCGCCCTATGGCTATATGAAAGATGAGCAGAAGAAACTGGTCATTGATGAGGAGTCCGGAGCGGTGGTCCGTCGGATCTTCTCCCTGTGCGCAGCCGGGAACGGCCCCAGCCGGATCGCCAGGATGCTGAAACGGGAACAGGTGCTGTGCCCCACGGTCTACGCCTACCGGAAGTTCGGCGTGAGCCACACCAGCCTGGATCTGGAGAAGCCATACCACTGGACCAGCAGCACTGTGGCCAATATGCTTGAGAACGAGCTGTACCTGGGCAACACCGTCAACATGAAGTACAGCACCAGGTCCTACAAGGACAAGCACAAGATGGAGCACCCCAGGGAGGACTGCATGGTGGTGGAGGGCAGCCATGAGGCCCTGATCGACAAGGAAACCTGGGACATCGTCCAGCGGGTGCGGCAAAACAAGCGGCGGCGCACCAACATGGACGAGCAGAACAAGTGGTCTGGCCTGGTGGTCTGCGCCGACTGCGGCTCTGTTATGGTGCTGCACCGGGCCCACACCATGTCCGCCTCCTACAACCACTTCACCTGCCGCACCTACAAGAAGGAGGGCGCAGAGGTGTGCACCGCCCACTATATCCGGGAGTGCATCCTGGACGAGGTGGTGCTGGAGGACATCCGACGGGTGACCGCCCGGGCCAGGGAGCATCCTCAGGAGTTTGCGGCATACATCAGCGGAAAACAGTCCGCCGAGCTCCAGAGGGAGATCCGTGGGAAAGAGAAAGAATTGACCGCCCTGAACCAGCGGGCCAGGGAACTGGACGCCATCTTCAAGCGGCTGTATGAGGACAGCGCGCTGGGGCGGATCACAGCGGAGCAGTTCAAGTCCCTGTCCAGCAGCTATACGGAGGAGATGGCCGCACTGAAGGAGAAGATCCCGGGGTGTGAGGCGGCCATACAGGCCTTGCGGGAGCAAGTGTGCGGCACTGACCACTTCATCGCTCTGGCGAAGAAGTGCACCGACATCCGGGAACTGACCCCGGAGCTGCTGCGGCTGTTTATTCGGAAGATCGTGGTGCATGAGAAGGATGTGAAATGGAGCAAGCACGCCCGGCAGACGGTGGAGATCCATTACAACGACATTGGATATGTGGGCGCAGCACCGGAGGAAGCACAGAACATGGCAGAACCTGCATAGACAGAAAGGCCCCCGGCAGATACTGACAAAGCAATATCTGCCGGGGGTCCAGACACCCGAGAAGTTACCCCTATTAAGGGGGGCCAAAGGATGCCCGCTTTTTTTTCCTCAATTCCCGGTCTCCAGAGAGATCTGATTGAACATGGTCAGGATATCGTCCATAGAGGTGGCCCGCTTTTCCGCTCCGGCCCGGTCCAGCACCACCCGGCCCCGGTTCATCATCAGGATCCGGTCTCCATACTCCACCGCGTAGCGGAGGTTATGGGTGACCATCATGGCCGTCAAATGCTTTTCACGGATGACTCTGTCCGTCAGGGCCATGATGACCTCAGCGGTCTTGGGGTCCAGGGCCGCCGTGTGCTCGTCCAGAATCAGGAATTTTAGGGGCGTCATGGTGGCCATCAGCAGCGCTACCGCCTGCCGCTGGCCGCCGGAGAGAGCCCCCATCCGCACATCCAGCTTATCCTCCAGTCCCAGGCCCAGGGAGGCCAGCTGCTGGCGATAGAAGTCGATACGCTTTTTATTGACGCCCCGGCCCAGGCCGTAGGACCCGCCCTTGTTATCCGCCAGGGACAGATTTTCCAGCATGGTGAGGTTGGGGCAGGTGCCGGCGGCGGGGTCCTGGTAGACCCGGCCCATGGTGGCGTACCGCTGGTAGTCCTTCAGCTTGGAGATGCTCCGGCTGCCCACCAGCACGTCGCCGCCCTCGATGGGGATAGAGCCGCAGATGATGTTCAGCAGGGAGGTCTTGCCGCTGCCATTGCTGCCCACGATGGCCACGAACTGGCCCTCCTCCACTGTCAGGGAGAAGTGCTCGAACAGCCGCTGCTCCGTCAGGGTGCCGGGGTTGTAGATCTTCGTGATGTCCCGTACTTCAAGCATGGATGATCGCCTCCCCCTTCCGGCCGGACAGCACCAGCACCAGCAGGAACAGTGCAGCCGTAATCAGCTTCATCATATTGGTGGGCAGTCCCAGGCTCATGGCTACCTGGATGCACAGCTTGTAGAGCACACTGCCCAGCACCACCGCCGTGGTGCCCTGGGGGGAGCCCAGGAAGCGGAGGGGCCCGGACTTCCGCAGCCCCCGGGCCAGCCGGGTGCCGGTGTAGAAGTGTATGATGGACACACCGATAATCACCGCCGCCAGGCCGTACACCAGCTGGCCGGTACCCATGGTGGCGGAGAAGCTGCGGGTTTCGTGGCAGACGATGCAGCCGCCGAAGGCCACCAGGGCGTTGGAGATTACCAGCCCCAGGATCTTTACTGTGCCTCGGTCCTTGGCCAGGGTGGTCACCAGGGTGGCGTTGTCGCCCACCGCCCGCAGCAGCAGGCCGGACTTCGTGTGGAAATAGGCGTCCAGCAGCAGCTTGATGACGATGACCAGCGCCAGGGACACAATCAGCTTCCGCCCGGAGAGGGAGAGATCCCCAAACAGGACCATCACCGGGGCAGAGGTGAAGATGGTGTCCGTACCCCGGTCGATGGTCAGGTTGGACCCGGCGATCTGCAGGTTCACAGAGAACAGGGCGGTCATGGTGATGATGCCCGCCAGCAGGTTCCGCACCTTCAGCTTCACGTGGACCAGACCGGTGAAAAGTCCCGCCAGACCGCCCACTATCAGGGAGGCGGGCAGGGTCAGCCAGGGATCGACGCCCTTGGTCATCAGCACCGCCGTGACAGCGGCCCCCAGGGGAAACGTGCCATCCACCCCCAGATCCGGAAAGTCCAGAATGGAATAGGTGATATACACGCCGTAGGAGATCAGGGCGTAGATCAGCCCCTGGATCAGAGTGCTGGTCAGCAGTTCCATCACATCCATGAGATGAGAAGCCTCCTTGTGAAAAGATCAGATCACGGTGCTGCAGAGGGTGCCGATGCCCTCGATGGCGCATTCCACCGTGTCGCCGGACTGGAGGAATCTGGGCGGATCGAAGCCCATGCCCACTCCCGCCGGGGTGCCGGTGGCGATGATGGTGCCCGGCAGCAGCGTCATTCCCCCGGTCAGCTCCTCCAGGATCTGCCCGATGGAGGTAATCAGCAGAGCGGTATTGGACTTCTGCCGCAGCTCACCGTTGACCCGGCTGGTGATCTCCAGCGCCGGGGGATAGGCGATCTCGTCGGCGGTGACCAGCACGGGGCCCATGGGCGTGAAGCCGTCCAGACTCTTGCCGAAATACCACTGCTTATGGCCCGTCTGCAGGTCCCGGGCGGATACGTCGTTAAGGACGGTGTAGCCGAAGATGTAGTCTGCCGCATCGGCGGCTTTCACGTCCCGGGCGGCTTTGCCCAGCACCACCGCCAGCTCCGCCTCATAGTCCAGCCGGTCCGTAAGGCCCGCGTGACGGGGGATGACGCCGTCGGGCTTCCCGGCCTCGCTGACCCGCTTGGAGAAGTAGACCGCCGCTGTACTGCTCTTGGTGAAGGCATCGGCGCTGTACCGGGCGGATTCCTCCGCGTGGTCCCGGTAGTTCATGCCCAGGCAGACCACATCCTGCCGGGGGCGGGGGATGGGAGCCAGCAGCTCCACATCTGACAGCGGGACCGCACCGCCCCGCTCTGCCGCCGCGGCGGCAGAACGGAGGTCGGCAGGGGTCATGGTTTCGATCAAGGTGTTCATATCGGCGGCGGGGAGGGGCAGCACGCCCTTTCCATCGGCGGTGAGGGCGCCCACATACTCGGCGCCGCTGAGACGATAGGTGACAAGCTTCATGAAGAGTTCTCCTTGGTAATGGATGTTACAGATGTTATTCCGCGCACTCCTGGGCCTCCTGGGCGATGTCGTCGGGAATGGTGATGCCCAGCTCGGCCGCCGCGTCGGAGTTGATATACAGGCCATAGTTTTCGATGGTCTCGTAGGGCAGGTCTTCACAGGCGGCCTCGCCGGTGAGGACTTTGGCGGCCATCAGGCCGGTCTGGATGCCCAGCTGGATGTAGTCCAGGCCCGCGCCGCCCACGCAGCCCAGCTTTACCTGCTCCACCTCGGAACCGTAGACAGGGATACCCGCCTCGTCCGTCTTCTCCAGAATGGCGCCCAGCACGCCCACCACATTGTTGTCCGTCAGGTTGGACAGGCAGTCCACCCCATGGGACAGCAAGGTATCCACCGCCTGGGTGACCTCTGCCTGGGAGGTGACGCCCACCGCGTCAATGGTGAAGCCGTAGTCCGTTGCCAGCTCCTCATAGACGCTGATGGAGTAGACGGAGTTGGCCTCGCTGGTGGTGTAGACGATGCCGATGGTGTCGGCATCCGGCTGCAGGGCCCGGATCAGCTGGAGCTGGCCCTCCACCGGCAGGGCATCGGAAGTGCCGGTGATGTTGCCCGCGTCCAGGTGGGCGCCCACCGGGTCGGTGATGGCGGTGAAGATCACGGGGATGTCCTTGTCCTCCGCGGCATTGAAGCAGGCGATGGCGGAGTTGGTGGCGATGCCCACCATCAGGTCCGCGTCCTCGGCGGAAAACATCTGGCCGATTTGGGTGGCCTGGTTGTCGTCGAAGTTGGCGTTCTGGTAGTCCACCTCAAAGTCCGTGCCCTCCACCAGACCGGCCTGCTCCAGGCCCTGGAGGAAACCCTCCCGGCAGTTGTCCAGGGAGCCGTGCTGGCCGTACTGGCTGATGCCGATCAGATACTTGACGGGCTCACCGCCGCTTTCGCCGGAGGAGGTGTCATCGGTGCCGCCGCAGGCGGCCAGGGACAGGATCATGGTCAGGGACAGGCCGCAGGCGGCCAGCTTCTTCAGCAGATTCATCATAATAGATTCTCCAATCTTTGATACAGAATATTTGAAAGGGGTCCGTTCAGGGAATTGATATTGCAGCACAGGCCGCGCCATCGTCTGGTATTGTGTTTCATATCTCCATACTCCTTTCCCGGACCGATCAGGGGAATCAAAAAAAGCCCTGCCCCATATTTGGGACAAGACTTGAAACCATCCTGCGGTACCACCCAAGTTGACGCAAAGCGCCCGCTCGTTCCACGTACATTCATACGCGCCGCCCGGATAACGGGTGCGGGTCCCGTCAGACGCTACTGAGCATTTTGCCGTTTGCGCTGCCCTCGCAAGTCCATTCGCTGGAAAGTTCTCTGCCGTGATCCCACCATCCACGGCTCTCTGAAAGGTGACCTGACCAGGTACTCCTCTTGCTCATCGGTTTTGCTTGATTGCTTTGCATTATACGAAGCGGCGGCGGAAATGTCAACCGTGATTTTGCACAAATCTTTTTTGCTGCTTTAAAGAGATAAAATCCGGGGCAAGAACTACCCCGGCAGGATGGCCCTGCCGGGGAGTAACATGCAGTTTGAATCGGGTTTTCCGCGGCTCAGGAAAGCAGCAGCTTGTCGTCGGCTTCGTCAGAGCCGCTGACTTTGCTGAACAGGGCCAGCAGGTCGGGAACGGTGAGCTTCTTCTTCTCCTCGCCGGACACGTCGATGACAATACGGCCGTCGTACATCATGATGAGCCGGTTGCCGTGGACGATGGCGTCCTTCATGTTGTGAGTGACCATCATGGTGGTGAGGCCGTTTTCCTCCACGATCCGGTCGGAGAGCTCCAGCACCTTGGCGGCGGTCTTGGGGTCCAGGGCGGCGGTGTGCTCGTCCAGCAGCAGCAGCTTGGGCCGCTTCAGGGAGGCCATCAGCAGCGTCAGCGCCTGGCGCTGGCCGCCGGAGAGGAGCCCCACCTTGCTGGTCAGACGGTCCTCCAGACCCAGCCCCAGGTCCCGCAGCAGCTCCCGGTAGTCCGCCCGCTCCGTCTTGGTGATGCCCCAGCCCAGGCCGCGGGGCTGGCCCCGGCGGGCCGCCAGCGCCAGATTTTCCTCGATCTGCATGGTGGGAGCGGTGCCCATCATAGGGTCCTGAAACACCCGACCGATGAATTTGGCCCGCTTGTGCTCCGGCAGGCGGGTCACGTCCACCCCGTCGATGACGATAGCGCCGCTGTCCACAGAAAAGGTGCCGGCCACCGCATTGAGCATGGTGGACTTGCCGGCGCCATTGCCGCCGATGACCGTGCAGAAGTCACCGTCCTTCAGCGTCAGGCTGACGCCCCGGAGGGCCTGCTTTTCATTGACCGTCCCGGCGTTGAACGTCTTCCAGATCTCCTTGATCTCAAGCATCCTGATCCCCTCCTGTTTTTGCTCCGGCATTGGCGCTCCCGGCGGGCACCTTGACGTGGGCGTATTTCCCCTTCCAGTAGGGGATGGCCAGGAAGGCCGCCACGATCAGGGCGGTGATGAGCTTCATGTCATCGGTGTTCAGGCCCAGCCAGATGACCACCTGGTACACCAGGTAGTACAAAATGGCGCCGATGGCCACAGCCAGCATCTTCAGCGCAAAGTTGCGGAACACTTTGCCGAAGATCACCTCGCCGATGATGACGGCGGCAAGGCCGATGACGATGGCGCCCCGGCCCATGTTCACGTCCGCGAAACCCTGGTACTGGGCCAGCAGGGCGGAGGACAGGGCCACCAGTCCGTTGGACAGCATCAGGCCCAGCACCTTGGTGAAGTTGGTGTTGATGCCCTGGGCCCGGGACATATTGGGGTTGGAACCAGTAGCCCGCAGGGAGGCACCCAGCTCCGTGCCGAAGAACCAGTACAGCAGGGCAATGACCGCCGCCACAAAAATGGCTACCACCAGGATGGGGTTGTCCAGGCTCAGGGAGCGGACGCTCTGCTGGTCCACCAGCAGGTCATACTGTCGGGAGCTGACGGGCCGGTTGGCCTGTCCCATGATCCGCAGGTTGACGGAGTACAGGGCCAGCTGGGTGAGGATACCGGCGAGGATTGCCGGAATGCCGCAGGCGGTGTGGAACAGGCCGGTGACCAGTCCCGCCAGCACACCCGCCAGAAACGCCCCCAGCATCGCCAGCGGCACCGGCGCCCCCGCCATGGTCAGCATGATGAAGGCGGCGCCGCCGGTAGCCATGGTGCCGTCCACCGTCAGGTCGGCCACGTCCAGGATCCGGAACGTGATGTAGACGCCGATGGCCATGATGCCCCAGATCAGTCCCTGGGCGGCAACACCCGGCAGGGCGTTGACCAGATGCATGATGTTCAAGTGAAATCCCTCCAAAATCCCCCGGCTGTTTCCGGAGGCAATTTGCTGCTCTATTCTAGCAAAGTTCAGCGGAAAGGGGAAGCCCCTTTTCCGCTGAAAGTGTGTTGATAAGATTTGGATGACGGGACGGAAGGGTGGACCGCCCTGCGGAGCATACCGCAGACGCCGCCCATAGGACGGAGACCGGGCGGCGGAGAGCCCCGGAGAGGGCTCCCCGCCGGTGAAGGCGGAAGTTTTGCAGACAAGAATTTGAAAACATCCGCCGGCTCTTTATCGGTTCTCCGTCCATTCGTCCTTATTCGGCGATGGCCTCATAGCCGTCGGGCGGGGTCAGGCCCAGAGCCTCGCACATGGTGGGGTTGTACTTGGGGGTGAACTGGGGGGCGTACTCGATGGGCATGGTGGCGGGATCGGCGCCGTTCACCAGGATATCATAGGCCATCTCACCGGTTTTGTAGCCGATGTCATAGTAGCTGATGGTCAGCGTGGCCACGCCGCAGCCCTTGCAGATGCCCTCCTCACCGGCGATGATGGGAGTGCCGGTGTCCAGGGAGATGTTGCCGATCAGTTCGGCGTTGTTGGCAGCGGTGTTGTCGGTGGGAACGTACAGGACATCGCTGGCCGTGCAGGCTGAGGAGGCCACAGCGGACAGGTCGTTGGAGTCGGAGAAGGAGTATTGGGTGCAGGTATAGCCCAGATCCTCCAGGTAGCCTTGGACCGTGTCCACCTGATACTGGCTGTTGGGCTCGGCGGAGCAGTACAGCAGGCCCACAGTCTGGGCGTCGGGGAACCAGGTGTGCAGCATCTCAGCCTGCTGGTCCAGGGGCGCCAGATCGGAGGTGCCGGAGACGTTGTAGCCAGTGGTGCCGGTAAAGCCGTCAATGCCCAGAGCCACGCCGTACTCGGTGATGGAGGTGCCCAGAATGGGAATGGTGCTGGTGCCGGTGGCAGCGGCCTGGAGAGCGGTGGTGCCGTTGGCCATGATCAGGTCCACGCCCTGGGAGACAAAGTTGTTGGCAATGGTGGTGCAGTTGGCGGTATCGCCGGAGGCATTCTGGGGGTCGATGGTGACACTGTCGCCCAGCAGTTCCGTCAGGGCGTCCTGGAAGCCCTGGGTGGCGGCGTCCAGGGCCTCGTGCTGGACCTGCTGGATAATACCCACGGTGTAGGTCTGGCTGCCGGAGGCGGACTCGTCGCCGCTGGTATCGGCATCGGTATCTGTGGACTGGGTGTCGCCGCCGCAGGCAGCCAGGCTCAGAGCCATGACGGCGGTCAGCGCAAGGGCAAGAAACTTCTTTTTCATCGCAGAGATCTCCTTTTCAAGATTGATCGCGGGGAAATTACAAAAAGCGGCTCTGTCCGAAGAGCAGAGCCGCCTTCCATACGGGGTGAGATCCACCGGCCGCCGGACCTTCACTGGCTGCTCTGCCTATGACAATATCGGCCCGCATAGCGGACCTGGCAGCCATAAAATCGAGAGAACCCCGCCACAGTGCGGAACGCTGCTGCAAACAAAACCATGGAAGAGCTCCCTTCTGCCGACCGGCCTTTGTACTTTTACACCATACTGCTTTAAACAGGCAAAGTCAATGGTGAATTTATACAAAATCTCTGGAAAATGTTTCAGAGGCAAGAGATTTCCCAAAAAACAGAGCCGCCCGGCAGCTTCCTCAGCAGAAAGCGCCGGGCGGCGGGGCCACGCGCTCCTCAGCCCCACAGGGCGGAGAGCATGGGAATGACCTGCTTTTTCCGGGACATGACCTTGGGCAGGAACACCACGTCCTCCGCATCCTCCACATTGAAGGCCTGGCGGATGCTGTCCCTGTCGCCCACGAACAGCAGCTGGGTGCCCTCCAGCAGTACATCGGTAATCATCAGGATTACCATGTCGAAGCCCTGCTTCTTCTGCAGGGAGCTCATGAGCTGCAAAAACTCTCCCTTGCGCTGGAGCAGCTGGTCGGAGTCCATGCAGGTGACCTGGCTCACCGCCAGGTTGTGGCCTGCGATGTGGAACTCCTTGTAGTCTGTGCGGAAGATCTCCTCTGCAGACTTCGCACCGCCGCCGGAGGCGGAGAAGATCACTTGTCCCAGCGCCTGGAGGGAGATGTTGGCGATCCGGGCCATGCGGTTGGCCACGTCGATGTCCCGCTGGGTGCAGGTGGGAGACTTGAACATGACCGTATCGGAGACGATGGCCGCGGCCATCAATCCCGCCATCTTGGCGGTGGGCATCAGGCCCTTGTCCTGATACATCCCCGCCACGATGGTGGTGGTGCTGCCCACGGGCTCGTTCCGGACAGTGATGGGATTCTTGGTCTGGATGTCCGCCAGCCGGTGGTGGTCGATGATCTCCAGAATCTCCGCCTGGTCTAGGCCCGGTACGGACTGGGCCTTCTCGTTGTGGTCCATCAGGATCACCTGCTTGCGGCGGGGCCGCAGCAGATGGTAGCGGGACAGGGTGCCCACCACCCGCTCCTCCTCATCCAAAATGGGATAGGCCCGGAAGCGGCTTTCCAGCACGGTGTTCTGCACGTCGTCGATATAGTCGTCCAGGTGGAAGCACACCAGATCCTTGTTCTTGCAGATGCTGCTGATGGGCATGGCATGGTAGATGAGCCGCACTGCCCGGTAGGCGTCATAGGCGGTGGAGATGATGCAGGTGTCCGTCTGCATGGCCAGCAGCTCCGGGTCCACCTCCGCCTGACAGACGATGATGCAGCTGACGCCGATCTCCAGCGCACGGCGGATCATGTCTGGCTGGTCGCCGCAGACCACGATGCTGCCCGGGTCGGAGAACACCAGGTTCTCCCGGCTGGCGGGCAGGGCGATGGTGACCTCACCGGAGATCACGTCCCGCATCTCGCCGCCCTGGTTGAGAATTTTGCCCTCCAGCACGGACAGCAGGTTGTACACCGGGATCTCGCCCACCTTAGGGTTGCGGACGGAGGACATGTCATAGTTGGCCACATCCCCGGCGGAGAGCATTCCGAACAGGGTCCCGTCCTCATTGGCCACGGGGATGGCGGAGATCTTGTCCTTCTGCATGGTCCGCCAGGCCCGGCTGATGGTGGCAGCGGCGGACAGGGTGGCGGGCGTGTCGTAATCCAGGTCCCGGACCTGGGTACGCACGTTGTTCAGCAGCTTGGGGGGCTGGAAGCCGAAGCGATCCAGCACGGTCTGGGTCTCGTCACTGATCTGGCCCAGGCGGGCGGCCTCGTACTGCCGCTGGCCAAGGGCGTTCTTCAGCGCCGCGTAGGCCATGGCGGAGACGATGGAGTCCGTGTCCGGGTTCCGGTGTCCGGTGATATAGATGGTGTCCATGAATACTCCCTCTCAAGTGGATGCGGGGCATCCAATTTTTGGCGTGTTGATAGCTTTATTATGCGTCTCCGGCGCAGGTTTGTCAACAGCCCGCAGGCCGGAAAACCGGGGGCCGGAAGGGCAAAAACTGCCTCCGCCAGCGGGGGCGGAGGCGGTTTTGCGCCGGTGCGCGACGGCGTTCACAGGGTTTCCAAATAGGCCTCGATGGCCTCGCCCATGAAGTGGGCTGTGCCGGGGCCGTAGCTGTCCAGAACCTCTGCAAAGCGGTTGTCCCAGCTGTACAGGTCCGCCAGGCGGCGGAGCTTCTCCTCGTCGCAGCTGCGGCTGAACTTCACCAGATGGGCCTGCCAGCGGAGCACCAGCTCACGGGCCTCCGGACTGGCGGGGTCGCCCTTGGCCGCCTCAGCGGCAAAGGCCATGAGAATGGGGTCGGCGTCCTCCTGCTCGGCGGACGCGCCGATATAGCTTGCCATGGGATTTTTCCTCCTTGCGTGGGATTGAATCGGGGTCAGAGAATGACCAGCTCCTTGGGGGCCAGAGTGAGGTTTTGACAGCCCTCCGGTGTGAGGTACAGCACGTCCTCAATCCGCACACCCAGCTTCCCGGGCAGGTAGATGCCCGGCTCGGCAGAGATCACCGCCCCGGCGGGCAGGGGCTTGTCGTTGGAGGGAGTGGCGTTGGGCCCCTCGTGGATCTCCACTCCCACGCCGTGGCCGAAGCTGTGGCCGAAACAGGGACCGTAGCCCGCCTGCCGGATGATGTCCCGGGCGGCGCCGTCCACAGCCTTTCCAGTGGCCCCGGCCCGGGCGGCTGCGATACCCGCCAGTTGGGCCTGCAGCACCGTGTCGTAGACCTGGCGCATCTCATCCGTCACGGATCCCACCGCCACGGTACGGGTCATGTCGGAGCAGTAGCCGTGATAGATGCAGCCGAAGTCCATGGTGACGAACTCCCCGGCCTGGATGACCTTTTCCGAGGGTACCCCGTGGGGCAGGCTTCCGTTGGGGCCGGACACCACGATGGGATCGAAGGACTTGTCCTCCGCCCCGTAGTGGAGCATGAGATACTGGAGCCGGGCGGCGATCTCCTTCTCCGTGACGCCGGGCCGGATCTCGTTCAGGATATCCGTCAGGGCCTTCTCCGCAATCCGCTGGGCGGCAATCATGATCTCCAGCTCCTCCGGGTCCTTTACCGCCCGCAGTTCTGCCAGCAGGTCCGCAGCGGGCACCAGCTCACAGGGTAGAGCCCGGGCATAGGCGTCGTGCTCCCGGACGGTCATATAGGCGTCCTCAAACCCCAGGCGCTGGATGCTGTGGCGCTGGACGGCCTCCTTCAGCAGGGCGGAATAGCCCCGGCCGTGGCCTGCCTCCTGGACCTCCGCATCCTGCACATGCCGCCGGGCGGCCTCTGTGTACCGGGAGTCGGTGAAGTAATAGAACTTCTCTCGGGTGACCAGGGCCATGCCGTCGGTTCCGGCGGAGTGGAAGCCGGAGGCGTAAAAACGGTTGGCCTCATGGGTCAGCAGCATACCGTCCAGGTCACGGGATTCCAGCTGGGCGGCGATTTTAGCAAAATGATTCATCGTGTTACCTCCTGGGCCTCTATTTTCTTCACAGAGGCCTTTACAAATCCGTAGAACAGCGGATGCGGCCGGTCGGGACGGACGGCCGCTTGCAGCGGCAGTCCGCGAGAGATGCTGGCGGGCTCGCCCCTTGCGGGGCAACCGCCCACATGGCAGAGAGCCGTCCCGCCCGGGACTTATTGAGTGTCAGCTTCTATTTTCTCCACAGAGGCTTTGACAAACCCATAGAACAGCGGATGCGGCAGGTCGGGACGGACAGCCGCTAGCAGCGGCAGTCCACGAGAGATGCCGGCGGGCTCGCCCCTTGCGGGGTAACCGCCCACATGGCAGAGAGCCGCCCCGCCCGGGACTTATTAAGTGTCAGCTTCCATTTTCTCCACAGAGGCTTTGACAAACCCATAGAACAGCGGATGCGGCCGGTCGGGACGGCTCTTGAACTCCGGGTGAAACTGGGCACCCACGAACCAGGGGTGGTCCGGCAGCTCGATGATTTCTACCAGGCGGCCGTCCGGGGACAGGCCCGCCAGCCGCATACCGCCCACCTGCATCTCCGCCCGGAAATCGTTGTTGAACTCGTAGCGGTGGCGGTGGCGCTCGGAGATCTCTGCCGCGCCATACAGCTCCCGGCTGCGGGAGCCCTCTGCCAGCACGCAGGGGTAGCGGCCCAGCCGCATGGTGCCGCCCTTGGCGGTGACATTCACCTGGTCCGGCATCAGGTCGATGACCGGGTGGGCGGTGGAGGAAAATTCGGAGGAGCTGGCGTCTGCCCAGCCCAGCACGTGGCGGGCGAACTCGATCACCGCCATCTGCATCCCCAGGCAGATGCCGAAGTAGGGAATGCAGTGTTCCCGGGCGTACCGCACGGCCGCGATCATGCCCTCGATGCCCCGGTCGCCGAAGCCGCCGGGCACCAGGATGCCGCTGCAGCCCGCCAGCCGCTCCGCCGCACTGGCCTCCGTCAGGGTCTCAGAGTCCACCCACCGGATGTCTACTACCGCGTCGTTGGCGGTGCCCGCATGGTTCAGGGACTCCACCACGGAGAGGTAGGCGTCGTGGAGCTGGGTGTACTTGCCCACCAGGGCGATGGACACCCGCTTGCGGGCGTTCTTCTCCCGCTTCACCATGGCGCTCCACTCCCGCAGATCCGGCTGGTGAGTGATGAGGCCCAGCTTCCGGCACACCACCTCGTCCAGACCCTCCTTGGCCATCAGCAGGGGCACCTCATACAGCGTCTCCGCCGTGGCGTTCTGGATGACGCAGTCCGGCTGGACATTGCAGAACAGGGCAATCTTCCGGCGGATGTCCTCTGTGATGGGCACGTCGCACCGGCATACCAGAATATCCGGCTGGATGCCCAGGGACAAAAGCTCCTTCACGGAGTGCTGGGTGGGCTTGCTCTTCAGCTCGCCGCTGCCGGGGATCTGGACGATGAGGGGCACGTGGATGAACACCACATCCCCCTGGGGCCGCTCCGCCGCCACCTGCCGGATAGCCTCCAGGAAGGGCTGGGACTCAATGTCGCCCACGGTGCCGCCGATCTCCGTGATGACCACGTCCACGTCCTCTTCCGCCATGGCGTAGATGCGGCGCTTGATCTCGTCGGTGATGTGGGGGATGATCTGCACCGTGGCGCCCAGGTAGTCGCCCCGGCGCTCCCGGTTCAGCACGGACCAGTAGATCTTGCCGGAGGACACGGAGCTGTTGCCGGTGAGGTCCTCGTCCACGAACCGCTCGTAGTGGCCCAGGTCCAGGTCCGTCTCGGCTCCGTCCTCGGTGACGAACACCTCGCCGTGCTGATAGGGACTCATAGTCCCCGGGTCCACATTGATATAGGGGTCGAACTTCTGGTTCCGCACCCGGACGCCCCGCTGCTTCAGAAGCCGCCCCAGGGAGGCCGCGCAGATCCCCTTGCCCAAGCCGGAGACCACGCCGCCGGTAACGAATACGAATTTCGTTGACATGCCGCTCACCTTGCCTTTCCACGCAAACAGTTTTAGCAGGAAACCGAATTGTACGCCCCGGGCCGACAAACAAAAAACAAACTTCATGCGCGGTACAGTGCACCACGAATACAGGCAAATGCCGCTGCGCATGAAGTTTTGCGCATCATTTCCGGTTGCCCCAAAGGGGCGGGGAAATGGCGCATTTTCGTTTTTTGTTATGCAAAAGCATAACAAAAAACACCGCCGGACCGATTTTGCGGCTGAAAGTCCCAGTCTCTTTCGGGACGTTCGGCCGCGGTCCGCGGTGTGTCTGTTCGGTTGTCGCGTTGCGGCATCCGCCGCAAACCGCTGCCCAAAGCGTTTCCAAAAAATACTGTTTCAGTGTAGCACCGGCTTGGGAAAATGTCAACGGCCGTCAGATGGCAAAACCGGCAGAATCCGCAGGGCGATTCCAACTGGTTTTCTGTGGATTTCGGCAAAGGCCGGGCGCGGAAACTCCGCGCCCGGCCTTTGGAAGAGTCATGGAGCCCCGTAGGTCTGGTGGATCTGGACCAGCTCCATGGGGGACTCCACCCAATTCTCCACATACCCGCAGCCGCAGCTGACGTAGCGGATCACCGGGACCTTGCCCAGCAGGGTGTACCGGGTGGTGTAAATGTTGCTGCCGCTAGCGTAGCGGCTGGGGTGGTCGGGGATTCGGACGATGTCTCTGCTGCCGCACTTGGGACAGGTGTGCGAATTCTTCATTTCGGCTCCTTTCGATTCAGGAGGGCCGCCCCGCACAGGGCCAGCAACGCGGCCAGGTCCGCCGGGGCCGGCGCCGGGCAGAGCGTTTTCGGTGTATCCTCCATACCGCTCACCGGCTCCGGCGGCCGTAAAACCGGATGGCGAGAGGGATGGACACCACGGTCAGCACCACGGCGGCGATGGCGGCGGGAACCAGGGAGAGGGACAGATAGAAGCCGCCGTCCAGGGAGGACTGCTCAATGGTGGCGATGCCTCCGGCGCTGGCACACACCAGAAAGATGATGAGGAACATCGCCAGCCGCCCCTTTTCTACGCCGAACCGGAACATCATGGGCAGGGTGATGTCCAGGATGCACACGGCCACGCACACGGACAGCAGGATGACGGGGATGGAGGGACCCTCCACATCGCTGAGCCAGATGACCGACAGGATGGTCTGAAGGACAAAGGTGGCCGCCGCCGAGACGGCCACGGCGATCCAGCCGAAGAGATACTTGCTCAGCACCACGTCCCGGGCGGAATACGGCATCATGGCAGCCATCTGGTCCCAGCGGCTCCGCTCGTCATAGGCCAGGGCGGTGTAGGGCAGCATAGAGGCATACACCACGGCAAAGGTGCTGTAAAACGTGCCGGGGATGCAGGAGAACACCAGAATTAACAGCAGGAAGATCTTCATCTGCCGGAAGATCACGTAGTAGTCTTTCAAAAGCAGGGCACTCATTGCTCCTTCGCTCCTTTCACCAAAAACAGGACGATATCCTCCACTGTGGGCCGCTCCAGCGCCCAGCCCGCAGGCACCAGCGCCCGCTTCACCAGGCACCGGACGCCGCCGAAGCTGCTGTTCTCCCGGGCTACCACGGCCCCGTCCTGAAGGCTGTTCACTTGATCTGCCGTGCCCACGAAGATGCCATACTCCTCCAGCAGCCGATCCTTCTCGTCGCAGAACAGCAGCCGCCCCTGGTGGAGGAAGGCGATATAGTCGCACAGCTTCTCCAGGTCGCTCAAAATGTGGGAGGAGATCAGGATGGAGTGGTCCTCCTCCCGGGTGAACTCGTTGAAGATCTCCAGCACCTCGTCCCGGACGATGGGGTCCAGGCCGGCAGTGGCCTCGTCCAGCACCAGCAGCCTGGGGCTGTGGCTCAGGGCCACGGCGATGGCCAGCTTCATCTTCATGCCACGGGAGAAGTCCTTGAAGGGCTTTTTCTCCGGCAGGCCGAAGCGGGTGAGGTAATTCTGGTACTGTTTTCCGTCCCAACGGCGGTAGGTCTTGGCCATGACGCCTCCCACCTGAAGGGCGTTCAGGCTCTCTGGGAAATAGGCCTCGTCCAGCACCACGCCGATGTCCTCTTTCAGGGAGAGAAACTCCGGCGCGGCGGAATCCGCCCCCAGGACGGTGCAGGTGCCGCTGTCCGGCCGCAGGGCCCCCATCAGCAGGCGGATGGTGGTGGACTTGCCGGCGCCATTCTCTCCCACCAGACCGCAGATGGTGCCGCTGGGCACGGTGAGGGACAGGTCCTGTAAGGTAAAGCCGGGAAAGTGTTTCGTCACATGGCTCAATTCAATGGCGTTCATACGTGAGGTTCCTCCTCTTTCAGCAGGATGCGGAGCATTTCCATCAGCTCCAGTGCCGAGACGCCGCACTGGGCGGCCAGCTCCACGGCGGCGTCCAGGTGGTCCTCCAGCTCCTTCAGCTTCTGCTCCCGGATCAGGTCCAGATTCTTTTCCGCCACAAAGCAGCCCTTGCCGGCCACGGTGTAGAGGAAGCCGTCGGCCTCCAGCTCGTCGTAGGCCCGCTTGGTGGTGATGACGGAGATCCGCAGGTCCTTGGCCAGGGCCCGGATGGAGGGCAGCGCCTCTCCGGGGGAGAGCTTCCCGGCAATGATCTGGGCTTTGATCTGGGAGTAGATCTGATCGTAGATGGGTTGGTTGGTGGTATTGCGGATGATGAGTTCCATGGAAGTCACTCCTGTTCGTACTGTACATTTACAGTATATACAGTATGCACGGATTGTCAAGAGGGAAATGCTGGATCCCGCAAAAATTTTTGTGGTCCTTGGGGCTAGGCTCTCAACAGAAAATGTGATACACTACTAAAGCTGAGACTGACGGCTTGTCCGGAGAAAAGGAGGTGAGCGCCGTGGAGACCATCCCCGGCAGCGGAAACTGGAAGCTAACCATTCGCCGGGAGGCGGCGGGGATTACCATCCTGCGGGCGGCCACCTGCGACGCCCGGGCCCGCCTGCCGGAGACGTTATACGGCCTGCCGGTGACGGCCCTGGGGGACCACGCCCTCTCGCCCACCGCCGCTTCCGCGGAGGGGGAGGACCTGCTGGTGACCTGCGGCACCGGGACGGACCCGGGGACCTGGAGCAACCGGGACCTGGAGGACCTGACCCTGCCCCGGTCCCTGGAGCGGGTGGGGGATTACGCCCTGATGAACTGCGGCGGCCTGCGGACCCTGCGGCTTCACGACGGCATCGGTCAGTGGGGCGGCGGGGTGCTGATGAACTGCCGACGGCTGGCAGCCTTCCATCTGACCCGGGTGGGGGAGCAGGGGGACACCCTGGCCTGGTTTGCCGACGAACTGCCCTGGGAGCTGGACGTCACCGTGGAGGAGACGGACGGCACCGTGTTCCGTTTGCTCTTTCCGGAGTACCGGGAGGTTTATGAGGAGAACTGCCCGGCCCATCACTTTGATTACAACATCTTCGGCGCCGGATATCCCTATCACCACTCCTTCCGCCGGAAGCGGCTGGACCTGCGGACGTATGACGAGCTGTGGAGCGGTTTTCTGGGCATGGAGCACGATGAGGACTGCGCGGTGCGGCTGGCCTTCTGGCGGCTGCGCTACCCGGTGGAGCTGACGCCCCGGGCGGAGGGGCAGTACCTGTCCTACCTCCGGGCCCACGCCGGAGAGGCGGCAGTCTGGCTGGTGGGAGAGCGGGACATGCCGGGGCTGGCGTTTCTGCTGAGGACGGCGGAGCCGGACCGGGAGGCCCTGTCCGCCGCCTGCGCCCTGGCGAGGGAGAGCGGGGTCTCCGAGGCCCTGGCCCTGCTGCTGGAACAGCAGCGGGATGTGGCCCCCCGGGGGCTGGACAAGACTTTTGACTTATAGCAGGGAAGGAGGCGCACCATGGCGGCCAAGGACCTGACGGCCATCGGACTGGAGATTTTGCAGACGGCCCGGAATGAACTGTATCTGAATCTGCCCTATCTGGATGTGGCGCTGTGCAGCCTGGACTTCCAGCCCGGCGGCGGTGTGACGCTGTCCCTGGCCACCGACGGGGAGACGCTGTACTACGACGGCAGCTTCCTCTCGGAGCGGTATCTCCGGTCCCGGACGGCGGTGGACCGGGCCTATCTCCACGTGCTGCTCCACTGTATGCTGCGGCACCTGTGGAAGAAGCGGGGCAGAGCGCCGGAGCTTTGGGACCTGGCCTGCGACGTCGCGGTGGAGAGCATCCTGGACGAGCTGGACTACCCCTGTCTGGCCGGGGGCTTCGTCCCCGCCAAGCAGAAGTTCTACGGCGAGTGCCGGGCAGAGATGCCGGTGCTGACGGCAGAGGGTATCTACCGCCATCTCCTGCGGCTGGACCTGCCGGAGTACGAGCTGGCCCGGCTCCAGCGGACCTTTCTGGTGGACGATCATGGCCTGTGGGATCCGGACCAGCAGGACCAGGAGCAGCAGAAGCAGCGGGAGCAGAAGTGGCAGGGCGTCTCCGAAAAGACCCAGACAGGACTGGAGACGGTGCTGGCCGGCAAGGCCACCGGCGGCGAGGCGGTGCTGGAGCAGATCCAGGTGGCCAACCGGGACGACGTGGACTACCGGACCTTCCTCCGGAGGTTCGCCGTACCCCGGGAGGTGATGGCGGTAGACGGAGATGCCTTCGACTACATCTTCTACACTTATGGCCTCCAGCTCTACGGCAACATGCCGCTGGTGGAGCCGCCGGAGACGAAGGAGGAGAAGCGGATCGAGGACTTCGTCATCGCCGTGGACACCTCTATGTCCACCTCCGGCGAGCTGGTGCGGCAGTTTCTGGCCTGCACCTACGCCATCCTCCGCAGCACGGAGACGTTCACCCGGAAGGTGAACATCCGCATCCTCCAGTGCGACGACCAGGTCCGGTCCGACACTCCCATCCACGACCTGGAGGAATTGAAGGCGTATATGGAGAATTTCCAGCTGGTGGGCGGCAGCGCCACGGACTTCCGGCCGGTGTTTGAACACGTGGCGGAGCTCCAAGCGGAGGGGGCCTTCACCTCCCTTCGGGGGCTGGTATACTTCACCGACGGCATGGGCGTCTATCCCCGGAAGCGGCCGCCCTATGACACGGCCTTCGTGCTGCTGGAGGAGCCGCCCCTGTCCGTAAAGATGCCCCCCTGGGCCATCCGGCTGGTGGTGCCCACCCCGGCCCTGGAACAGGCCGCCCGGGAGGCAGCGGAGGAGGCCAAAGCCGCCGGGCTGGACCTGATCGATTTGGACGAACTTCCCCAACTGTAAGGAGCTAACGATATGAACATCAAACAGGCAAAGCAGGAGATCACCAATACCTTGAAGGCGTATCTGGCCAAGGACCAGCTGGGGAACTACCTGATCCCCACAGTGCGCCAGCGGCCGGTGCTGCTGATGGGCCCGCCGGGCGTGGGCAAGACCCAGATCATGGAGCAGATCGCCGCCGAGACCGGCGTGGGCCTGGTGGCCTACACCATCACCCACCACACCCGACAGAGCGCCATCGGCCTGCCCTTCATCGAAAAGCGGACTTATGGCGGGGAGGAGGTCTCCGTCACCGAGTACACCATGAGCGAGATCCTCTCCTCCGTTTACCGGCTGATGGAGCGGACCGGGCTGCAGGAGGGCATCCTCTTCCTGGACGAGATCAACTGCGTCAGCGAGACCCTGGCCCCCATGATGCTCCAGTTCCTCCAGTGCAAGACTTTCGGCAACCAGGCCCTTCCCGAGGGGTGGCTGATCGTGGCGGCGGGCAACCCGCCGGAGTACAACAAGTCCGTCCGGGACTTCGACGTGGTGACCCTGGACCGGGTGAAGCGCATCGATGTGGAGGAGGACTACGGCGTGTGGAAGGAGTATGCCCGGCGGAAGAACCTCCACGGAGCCATCCTCTCCTATCTGGACATCAAGAAGGACAATTTCTACCGGATCGAAAACACGGCGGACGGCCTCCAGTTTGCCACCGCCCGGGGCTGGGAGGATCTGAGCGAACTGCTGTACGCTTATGAGACCCTGGGCATCCGGGCGGACCGGGAGGTGGTGGGGCAGTACATCCAGATGCCCCGCATTGCCAAGGACTTCGCCAATTACCTGGAGATGTTCTACAAGTATCAAAAGACCTACCACGTGGAGGGGATCCTCAGCGGCACCTGGGAGAACATCACCGTACTGGAGCTGCGGGAGGCGCCCTTTGATGAGAAGCTCTCCGTCATGGGGCTGGTGCTGTCCCGGCTCAGCGAGGAAGCCCGGAACACCCGCTGCCAGGACGCCCTGACCGACGCCCTCCACACCTCCCTGACAGAGTTTCGGGAGAAGATCGCGGACGCGCCGCCGCTGACGGTGCTGGACCAGCTGCTGTGGAAGCGGCGTACTGCCATGAAGCAGGCCAAAGAGGCCGGCCAGTTGGACAAGGAGTCCCGGGACCTCAAGCAGCGGGAGATCAACGCCCTGGAGGACTACCGCCAGCAGCTGGACCGGGAGGCCGTGGGCCCGGAAGGGGCTATGGACGCCGTCCGGGGCTGGTTCGGTGAAGAGGTGGAGCGGCGGAAGGCCGTGGCCATGGAGACGAAGGACATGTTCGACAACGCCTTCCGTTTCCTGGAGACCACCTTCGGCGACAGCCAGGAGCTGGTGATCTTCGTCACGGAGATCACTGCCGGGTACGACACCTCCTGGTTCGTGGAGCAGTTTGGCTGTGACGCCTATTTCCGCCACAACCGGGAGCTGCTGTTTGACAGCACCCGCCACCGCATCCGGGAGGAGATCACAGCCGCCAAGGCGGCGGAACAGGAGGAACACACATGAGTGAAGAGTGGAAGCGGATCGAGGCCGTCCTGGACGAAAAGGTGCGCCCGTCCCTGCGGGCCCACGGCGGGGAGCTGGAGATCGACCATCTGGAGGATGGCGTGCTGTATATCAAGCTGCTGGGCCAGTGCGCCGGGTGCCCCTCGGCGGATCTGACCAACGAGACGCTGATCGAGCATGAGCTGACGGCTGCCCTGCCGGAGCTGGTGCAGAAGGTCGTGGTGGTCCAGACTGTCAGCGACGAGCTGTGGGAGCAGGCCAAGCGGCTGCTGCGGGACCATCATCTTTGAAAGTTGGCAGCCCCTGAAGAGAAAAAAGCGCCCCCGGCAAAATGAACTGCCCCAGATTGTGCGGACAGTACAAAAAAGAGCCCCTGGTAGGAAATAT
>ERZ773258.1035-NODE-1035-length-25458-cov-6.951108_pt1 | contig 25458 bp, 30 predicted proteins | sample MGYA00511962_ERZ773258 | MGnify/ENA primary metagenome ERZ773258 (study PRJEB29015, sample SAMEA2737755) | human gut metagenome | biome: human gut; feature: human-associated habitat; material: faeces | place: China | collected 2012 ... | reverse complement strand
ATTTTCATACCTTTTTTTACTCCCTCATATTATACTTATTACTCTAAGTATACCCCCCCCCCGGAAGTGTTTTGTCAAGTTAATTTTTACGCTATTTTATAATAAAAAAATCACTAAAATTAGTGATTATTTTGCTTTTACGGACGATATATAATTATTAACTTTAATAGCCCACATATTACTTTCAGCATATTTTTTATTCATTGCTTCTGGAGTTGTTAAACCATATGCATAATAGTTATCAGCAATATTATCAATAAAGCCTTTTATACCCTCATCTAAACTTGGATAAGCTCTATATGAACCTCCATCACAGGATGGCGATCCTTTTTGTCCACCAACATTATTACATTTTCTCATAAGCGAACTACAAGACCAATTACAACCTGTTTCTAAAAGCATTATACTAACAGCTAAGTATGGATCTACACCTCTTTCTAAAGAGTATGATGCAAATACATCTCCTTTACCTGCGATTGTTGATTTTAATGATCTATTTAATTTTTCAGTTAACTCATTTAATGTCATCCCATCATATACAATTACTTTCTTTGTTACATTTCCTTCTTTTTTTAATTCAGCAATTGAATCAATTTTTATTATCTCTTCTTCTTCAGCCATGTTGACAGAAGAAAAAATATTTTTTAAAGACTCTTTATCTATATTTGATAGAAAACTTGAAAAAGCAAATAATGTAAGCATTGAACATGTAAATACAGTCATTACTTTTTCATTTATATATTTAAATACATTCACTCTTTTTTCACCTCATTTGTTTCAAGCGAAGCAAATTAATGATATCATATTTTGTACTTATAGTCAAATTATTAACGTAGTTCTAGTATAAACATCATGCATAATATAATTATTGTTGTTATTATCATTAATGCTATTATCATATTAGTTATTTTCTTATTATTTTTTGAATTATCTTTTATTTTTGTTTTTATTGTACTTTCTTTTATAACGTTTATATCTACTCCCATTAAGTTAAGAAGTAAAACAAACTGTTCATCTACTTCATCTATATCAGATTCAGTTTTTAAAAGTACTATATAATTATTTTTTTTGCACATATCAGTAATCAATTTAATATTTTTTTCATTATCTAAATTACTAATTTTTATACACTTTATTGAATTATTAAATACCTCAAACCAATTATTTAAATTTTCTTTATCTGAACTAACATCGATATTATCTATATTTAAAGAAAGTCCTATATATTTTTCTGCTACATCCTCTTTAAAACCAAAATCTTTTACAAGCATTTTTCTAGAATATACAATTATATCTGTCACCTGGGCTATATCAGAACCAAACATTGTATTACTTTCATTATGTTTTAAGTTATCTATTGCAACTTCTATTTTATTAGATGCAAGTGTTGCGATTGCTGTTACAATATTTAAAAAATACTTTTTTTGCTCTTCTAATGTTGACCACTCAAATAAATCTAATGACAAATTTGATGCATTAATAGTAATCATTTTTATACCATTTTCTGAAAGTGTTCTTACTAGTTCGTTTACTGATTTTAAATTTGCTAAATCAGGATTTATTGCTGGAACATGAAATAATACTTTTCCTTTATATACCTTTTTAATATTATCAATATCGCAATCTTTTTTATCAGTTCTTAATAATAATTCTGTAACTTTGACATTTAAATCAATTGATTTTTTACATCTTTCAATCTGATTTCCTTGAAGTAAATAACTAGCATTATATGATATTCCAACATTTTCTAAATTCATAACTACAACTCCATTCTATACTATATACAATTATAAACTAAAATGAAAAAATATAAAACATATATTTTATATTTTTATAAAAAAATAACGACAACTAATCGTTATTTTCTTCTAATTTATTAAGTACTTCCTTGCACACATTAGCAGCTTGTTTTTTTACTTCTTTAGCAGCCTTTTCAAGTACTGGTGTACCTTTTTCTTTTGCATATTCAACTAATTCTTCAGTTTTTTTCTTTAACTCTTTTGCTTTTTTTTCAGCGATTTTTTTAACCTTTTCTTTATCTAGATCTTCTATTTCCTTTTTTATTTCTTCTATCTTATTTTCTAAGTTTTCTTGTACTTCTTTTACATCTACTTCTTTAGCTCTGTTTACTAAATCATTTATTCTATTTTTAAGATCTTCTCTTAATTCAGAACCTTTCTTTGGTGCGAATAAAAGCGCTAAACCTGCTCCTAAACTTGCTCCTAAAACTAATTTTCCTGTACCTTTCTTACTCATTATCTTCTTCCTCCTCTTTCTTACTTTTCTTATGTGAAAATATTTTAGTAAAAATACCAACTATAAAATCAATAAATCTATCTCCTACTACAGAAAATCCATTACTAAATCTATCTATAGTAGTAAATATACCATTTAATGATTGTACTTTATCATCAACATTATCAACAATTATTTTAACCTTATCCATAGTTTTTATAACTTTATAAGAAATCATTATTAATAATATTAACAATACTACTAAAAGTATATAAATAACAATCGGTAAAAATTCATCTAAAAATTCTACCATTATTCATCATCCTCCTCATCTTCATCATCTGAACTATACATATCATCAATTAAATTAAATAAGTCTTGTTCTTTAGTTTCTGATAGGATATTATCTTCATCAATCGAAGGTTCTTTATTTTCTATACTCTCTTTATTAGTATTATCCTCATTTTCATCAAATGATACATCATTATATATAATTTTAACCTCATCATCATCGTCTTTATTTATTTCATCTGTTTTTTCTTCATTTAGATTAAAAAATATACCTTTATTATCTTCTTCATTCATTTTCTCAGTTTGGGCATATGCTTTTCTCATTACTGTATCATAATCTAATTTCTTAGTTATATTAAACTCTCTTGTACTATCTATTAAAGTATCTTCTTTTTTATAGTTTTTGTCTAAAACTCCATATATAGGTGAAATAATAGGCGTTGGTCTAAATTTTTTAGCTTCTTCTTGTTCTTTTTTAATATTCTTATGATAGTCTTTATTTTGATATGAGGTTACAGATCTATATGTATTAGCTTTGATTTCTTCTTTTGGTTTTTCCTTTACTTCACTCTTTTTATTTATTTCTATTGATTTTTCATAAAGAGTATCATCTAAATCCATAGGAAAATTAAATGTTCTTTCTGCTTTAAATAGATCTCTTTCTGATATATCATCTGTATCATATTTTTTATGAACATCTTCCCTTTTTTTTACTTCAATTCTTTCTTCTTTTTCTATATTTTTATGTTTTGACTCTTTAGTTTTTTCTATAACAGGTTCAAAATCTTCAACATCTTCTTCGTCATAGAAAAAGTTTTTAACTTTATCAAGTAATCCCATATTTCCTCCTACTCTTCATCAGAAGTTATTTCATCTTTTTCAATTAAACCTTCTAAAGATGAATTATTTCCACTATATGTGTCATATTCATTAACCCAATCTAAGAAATTTCCATCAGTTTTCTTTTTTGTTTTAAAAATATTATAGGTCTCATTTTCGCCTAGATCATATTTACTATCTCCAAGTATTGTTTCTACTATATTATCGTTATATTTTATACTAGATAAAACATAAGAAATATTGGAGATAGAATCAATTAAATCATATTTTGATACATATGCCTCAACTTTAGCATAATTAAACATCATTTCAATATAATATTTATCTTTTACCTTATTTACTTCTAAATATCCTGTTTTAGAACCAAATTCAAGTTTTTTTGATATATATGCATTTTTATCAACTTTGTAAGTATTTTTTACTTTATGATAATAACTAACTATATCAACATATAAGTAAAATGTATTACCTTCAGTATATAATTCTTGATTAAAATCTTTTACACTTTTAATAGACATATTACTAGGTAAATAATATTGATATCCAATCGCATCTTTATTTGAATTAGATATCTTCTTGCTAAGAATTATATCAACATTCTTTTCTATATCATTACTGCTTATATTTTCTATCTTACAACCTGTAAATGCAAATATACATATTAAAACTATTAATATTTTTTTTATGTTCATATCACACCTACTCTATCATGTTTCATTATATCAAACTTTTAAATATTAATAAAGTTTTTTTTCAAATTATGACAAAAAAGTATCAAATAAAAGAAAAAAAATTAAGAAGTAATCTTAATTATGCTTTTACCACATTAAATTCTAATTTTAGCTTATCAGCAACCGTTACAATAAATTCACTATTTGTAGGCTTTGCCTTATCATAATCTACACTATGACCGAATACTTCTTCCATAAGATCTAAATTTCCTCTATTCCAGCTTACTTCAATAGCATGTCTTATTGCTCTTTCAACTCTTGAAACAGATGTATCAAATCTACATGCTATTTCAGGATATAATTCTTTAGTTATACCACCAACAATATTAGGATTATTATATAAAAGTAATATACCTTCCCTTATATATTGATATCCTTTTATGTGTGATGGAACACCAAGTTCATGAAGTAATTTTGTTACAGAAATTTTCAACTCATTTTCATATAAATTTTGACCATTTTTTGTTTCAACTTGATTTGTCGCTTCTAATACTCTTTGTTCTAAATCATTAAAATCAAATGGTTTAAGTAAAAAATATTTTATATTATATGTTGATACTCTTTTTATCATCTCATCAGCATTGAATGAAGTTATTACAATAATATTAACATTTAATGCTTCTTCTTTTATTTTATCTAAAACATATATACCATCTTTATTTGGCATAATTAAATCTAACAACACTAAATCAAAATCATTTATATGATTTTTAATCATCCTAAAACCTTCTTCACCATCATGTGCTTCATAAACAACTTCCATATTATTACTGCTATTAGTATGTTCCCTTATCATGTGTATTAAACTTAAATTATCATCAACAACTAAAAGTCTTTGTTTTCTCATATTTATTTTTCCTCTCTATTTTTTGATACTTTTCAATTATACAACAATTTTTTTGCAAATGCTAGTAATATTATTGGCTTCTTTAATCTAATTTTGTCGAAATTTGTCGAAAAGCAATACAAAATAACTTATAATTAATATTTTTTTAATATAAATTTACATTTTTTGACTATGTTTTGAAAAAAATATCGAATTTAACCGATATTTATATTTTGTACTTCTTTGCAGTAATTTTTTTCTTTATCCTGTTGATAACTTTTTTATTATCTTTTTTGTAATTTTCTATCGCAGTTTCATACACCTTTAAAACTTTAAGTGCAAAATACTCTGATGAAAAATCAGATGATAGTATTCTAGATTGATTAGATAATCTATTATATATATCATTATTCTCATATAATTTTAATATAGATTCGATATATTTTTCATCAGAAGTAAATACATAACCATTAAAGTCATCAATAACACTACTAATAAAACTATCATCTTTAACAGCAACTATAGGAAGTGATGATGATATTGCTTCTACAACAGTTAAGCCCTGTGTTTCAGACTTTGATGCTGTAACAAATACATCTCCTAATTGATAATATATTGGTATTTCTTCTAATGGTACTTTTCCTGTAAAAATAACATTTTTACTTATATTTAAAGAACATACCTGCATTTTTAATTTATCAATGTCTGGTCCATCACCAACTATTAATAATTTCATATTAGGATATCTTTTTAACAACTCTTTTTGATTATTTATTAATCTGTCTACACTCTTTTCTTTAGCAAGTCTTGATACTGTCATAATAACAAAATCTTTCTTTTTTATACCATACTTCTTCTTTAAATTATTTATATCTTTTGAGCTAAAGTTTTCTTTATAAAATTTACTTGTTTCAATTCCAGTTTGAATTATATGAATATTTTTAGTAAATTTATATTTATCTTTAAATATATTATATATTTTGTTAGATGGAACAATTAATTCAGTTACAGTTTTATCCTCAAAAAATACTACTAAATATTTTAATAATTTCTTACATATATCATCTAATATCTTTTTATTCTTTGTAATATAATGCGTATAATCTTCCCAATTAGTATGATATGTATGAACAAGAGGAATACCTAATTGTTCAGATACTACTCTTGCAAATATTCCAATAGTAAATTCTACATTTGAATGAATAACATCTAAATTCATTTTTTTAATAATATTAACAGCTTTAATAGGATATACACTAGTAAATTTATAATCATAGCAATTTGCAAGATTCATTGATGGTAGTCTTAATATATGTCCATCATCTTCAAGTGTATAATTTTTTTTGTCATCACTTACAGTAACTATAAATACTTCATGTCCTAGTTTTTCTAAAGCTTTTTGAAGCATTAATATACTTGTTGATACACCATTTACTAAAGGTGGATATGATTCTGTAAATATTCCTACTCTCATTCTTTTAACTCCTCTTTTCTATTTTTTATAAACAAAATAGATACTGCACCTAATATCATTGGTAAATAATATGTCATAAATCTCCATAAAATCATGCTTACTGATATTATAGTTTTAGATGAAAATCCTTTAAAAAATTCCATAAATGCATATTCAAGACCTCCAGTTCCACCTGGAATAGGTACAAATGATCCAACAAAACATGTATAACTTGTACATACAATTGAATCAAGTATACTTACTAAATTATATTTACCAATACTATAGAATATAAATAATGGTATTAAATAAAACATAGAAAGACCAATTATATTATAAAATGTTGATTTAACTAATATAAATTTATTATCTTTAAAATATACACTACTATTATAAAATTCATCTATTTTTTTCGATGCCACTTCCTTTAAATGTTCTCTATTTTTAATAAATTTAAAACCAAATACAAAATTAAATATCTTATTAAATACCTTCGTATTAAGATTTTTAGCTTTTCCTAATGAAAATAATAAAACAAGTACAATAATATTAACTATATATCCAATTAAAACAATATTTTTAAGTAAACTAGTGGATGGAATTATATGAAGAAAACTATTTGTTATAACTGCAAATGTTCCCATTATAATAAGCGCAAGTTGATATGTAAAAAAGTTTTGTAAAAGTGCATTGCCTGAATCAGTAACTTTAATACCTTGTTTTTTTAATAAATACATTTGAAATGGTTGTCCACCTGATGAAAAAGGTGTAATTGCATTAAAAAATTGTGCTGAACACATAAGAATAAATGTGTCCTTTAATTTATAATCTTTTTTTATAGATTTTAAATATAAATGAAGTGACATTGATTGAAAAAAAATGTATAAAGTCATAAGAATTAACGCAATTAATAAAAACTTTACATCTACATTTTTAATCGCATCTATTATATTATTAAAATCATCTTTCATTATAAAATACATTATAAGTACTGAAATTAATATTAATATTATTATATTAGTTTTATATTTTTTCATATTATTCTCCTATATTTTCAAATCCAGGCATATCTTTTCCAGATAAAAATTCTAAAGACGCTCCTCCACCTGTTGAAATATGATAAAAAGAATTTTTATACCCAAACTTTATAGCAGCTGATGCTGAATCTCCACCACCTATTATAACTTTTGCACTACTATTCTTTAATGACTTTAATACTTCTTTTGTACCATATGAAAAGTTATCATATTCAAATGCACCTGCAGGACCATTTAAAAATACTGTTTTAGTTTGTTTTAAAACATTATCTATATTTTCTATTGTTTTGGGACCTATATCAAATGCTATATCATCATTAGTAATTTCAGTAATATTTTTTAAAGTTTTACTATTACTATCAATCTTATCAGATACATACACATCTACAGGTAAAATTATTTTATCCGAATATTTATTTAGTAAATTCTTTGAATATTCAATATTTTCTTCATCAACAAGTGATTTACCAACATTCATTCCTTTTGCTTTTAAGAATGTAAATGCCATTGCTCCTACTATTATAATATTGTCTACTTTTTCTATTAAATTAGATATAATACCAATTTTATCAGATACTTTTGCACCACCCAATATAATACAAAAAGGTTTTTCTGGATTATTTAATAAAATACTTAATTTATTAATTTCTTCTTCCACTAAAAATCCAACTGCGCTCTCTAAATATTTTGATACACCGGTAGTAGATGCTGCTCTTCTATGTGATACACCAAATGCATCATTAATATAAACATCTGCAAGTGTTGCATAAAATTTTGAAAGTTCTTCATCATTGTTACTTTCCTTTTTACCATCTAAATCAAAATATCTTACATTTTCAAGCATTACAATTTTATTATTTTGAACTACATTTCTAATATCTTCATCATATGTGCAAAAATATACTTTTTCACCTAATAAATCTGATAGTCTATCACAAACTATTTTTAAAGAATTTTTCCTTTTATCTTCTTCATTTTTTATTCTTCCTAAATGTGACATTATTATTACATGTTTTGCGCGATTTAATGCATAATTAATTGTTTTTAAACTTTTAACTATCCTATTATCATCTTCTATTTTACCATCTTTTATTGGTACATTTAAATCACACCTAATTAATACTGTTTTATTTTTTATATCTGTATCTTTTATTGTTTTCATTTTCTACCCTCTTACAGAAATTATAACACATAAATATAGAAAAAAAAAGAACCATATAGATTCTTTAATTTACCTTTATAGTACATTTTGCTGTTTTACCATTTGATGAAGTAGCTGTTATTATAGTTGTACCAGAAGATACTCCAGTTACTACACCATTTGATGAAATAGTTGCAACACTTGGATTTGATGAAGAATAACTAATTGTTTTATTTGTTGCATTTCCAGGATATATAGTAACATTTATTTGTACAGTTTGAGATATATTTATTGTTCTATTATTTGGAGTTATTCTAAGACTACTAATTTGTATTGTAGTATTAGTATCAGGAAGTGTATTACCACAATTTTTAACTGTAAATTGTTTTGTTGCTTCAGCATAATTTCCTGCTTTATCTGATACACTATAATATATTGTATATACTCCAGGTGTATTTATAACATCAGTATCACCTGATATATTTACTTTTGATGTAATTATTCCATCAATATTATCTCTAGCAACAAATCCATAAGGACCTGTAGTACTAGTATTTACGCTATTACCTGCGCATATTGTTTGATAAAGACTATTGTCATTAAATGTTATTATTGGTGATGTTGTATCTATTGTTGGTATATTTGTATTATTATTATTGTTATTGTTATTATTATTGTTATTATTATTTGGTTTTTCAGATGGTGTTTCTATAGGGGGTTCTTCCTTTTTTTCATTTACTACTACTTTTCTTTCAACACTAGACTTATTACCTGCTTTATCTTGTACTGTATATTTTATAGTATATTCACCAGCTTTTGTAGTATCAACTTTACCTGATATTTTTATTCTATTAGTAATATCAGCGTCAACATTATCCATAGCAACAGCTCCAAGTTCATTATAACTATCGCCAACATTAATATTAATTGTAGCATCGCCAAATAATTCTATTGAAGGTTTTTCAGTATCATTTTGAGTTTGAGTTTCTTCTGTATTTTTCTTATTACTATCTGGTTTTGTTCCATAACCTTTAGTAGTATATATTTTTTTACAAGTTATATATGCCTTATATGTAATATTTGTACTTATTTTACCCTCATCCTCTTTAGCTATTTTTGAATCTTGACTATCACTTTCTGATAAATCAGGATTTGTCTGTTCTTCTAAATCAATAGTATTATCTTTTAAAGCCTCTGCTATTACATATCCATCACAATTAGATGATTTTTTATTAATAACTAATTTTTGTTTTAAGATATCAGTTATATTTATTTCTCTCCATTCATATTCCTTTAATTTAATTTTTTCTTTTAACAAATAGTTTGGAGCAGCATATTCTAATTGTTTTTCAAATTTTGCATAATCCTTCTTTACATTATTTTTATGTATTAAAATACCTGCAACAGTTGCACCAATTGCAAGAATTATTACAACAATAGTTATTATTTTTCCTTTAGTTAACCATTTTGTCTCTTCCATATATATCCTCCATATTCATAAGTATATTATAGCATATAAAGAAAAAATAAGTAAACCATTTTACTTATTTTAATATTCACTATAATTAACCGTCATATATCTATTACCACATTTTATATAAGCTCTATATTCTATATTATAATCATCTGTAGATATATCTTTTTCATTTGAAACTAATACATATCCATTACATTTATCTTTTAAATCATTATATATTAAATTATTTTTAGCAAGTTCACTCATGTTAATTCTTTTTTCTTCGCCTTCATCAATATCCATATTTTTTATAATAAAATAATTTTGAGCACCAGTTACAAGCTCATTTTCAAATGACTTATATTTATCATCACTTTTATTTTTTCCAACCATAATCGCAATTACTGTACCAATTACTGCAAAAAGTATAATACTCGCAAGTAATACCATACCACGAGTTATAACACCTCTACTATTCATTATCTTCACTCTCTTCTTTATTTTCTTTTGTTTCTTCATTTTTATCAGTAACAGGATTCATAACAATTGTTTCTTCTTTTTCATAACCATATGAGAAATCTTTTAATTCAGATGTATTTGGAACACCAACTTCATCTACATCTAATATACTTGCTTCAGATTCACTATTAGCTTTGATTTTATTTTTGTTTTTTGAAACAACTATTAAAACAATAATTAATATGATTAAAATTACAAAAATTATACCTGCTATTATTAATTTATTTAACATCTTTACATCACCTATAATAATATTACATCATTTTTTTATTTTTATCAATATCTCATAATTTATAAGATAAACATTTTTACTATAAAATTAAAAATATATATTTTTTTAATGGAATTAACATAAAAAAAAGAGAATATAATTATAGGAGGTGATTTTTATTAATTTTAATGACAATATAAGTGGTTTTAAAAATGAATATGATATATGTAATGAATTAAACAATAAAAAGGTACATGAGTTGAACCCAATGTATAGAGCATTCATAGAAGATTTGTACAGAAATGTTAATGAAAATGATATACTAAAATGTATAGTTGATCATACAAAAAAGAAATATGATATCATAATTGAAAAGAATAAAATCAAAAAGAAAATAAGTATAAAAAAAGGAATAAAAAATTCTGTACATGTTGAAGGAATATCAAGTTTTATACATTTTCTTATTGAAAATAATATTAGTAGAAATTCAGTTATTGAATATCTAAAATATCATTATGCAGACGGAACAATAAACGGTTCTGGAATAAATAGATTATCAGCAAATGAATATAAACAAGCACATCAAGAAGAAATAGATAATTTGAATAAAGAATTAAATAAAAAACAAATTTTATTAAAAGCCATTTATAGATTCGTTATAAAGGGAAAATTGAGCGATAAAAATATAAATGCGATAATATTTGGGGCAAAAAATGATTTTCTGTGGATAAAAAAAGAAGAAATTATAAATATTATTTTATCTAAAAAAGATGTATATTCTACAGGAGTACATTTTGGACCTTTAAGTATTCAGCCCATGGATAGATGTTTAAATCATAATGAAAAGTATGAAAAAAAAGATTTTGTGTACAAGTTAAATGGTATAACCTCGCCGATGATATAATCGAATGCATGAATAATAAAGTAAAAGATACTATCAAAGATTAGTATTTTTTCTATAAAATAATTTTTTATTTTTAACTTCCAAACTGACTATGGAAAAAAAGTATAAAAAAACAGACCTTTTATAGTCTGTAAAATTCATATGGAGCCTTAACTATACACGTTTACGAAATTAAAACTATAAGATTTAATTAAATCTCTCTGATAAATTTATTATATATAAAATGTTTAAATTATTCAATTGAATTATATAAAAAAATTAAAAAATATAGTATAATATAATCAAATCTTTTAAAGAAACTTTAAAAAATACTGTTTTATTTATAAGGAGTTGTTATGATAAATAGTGAATTGATTGAATTATTAGCTGATTATGAACATAAAAGATGGAGTAAATGGCAAAGCTATTTGTTTAGTAAAAGTATAAAAAATGAAGATGGAAGTGTTACTATTCCAAAAGAATTAGTTGATAGATGGAATAGACAAATAAAAACCGACTATAGTTGTTTGTCAGAAACAGAAAAAGATTCAGATCGAAATTGTGCAAAAGAACTTATAAAAATTTTTAATTTAGGAGATAAAAATGGATAGATACAATTTATTAAAATTATGTAATTGTAATGTTGGATTTGATATAGATTATACACTTACTAAGGATGACGGATTTTATAAAAAATATATCGATAATTACTTAAAAATAAATAATTTAAACTACAATTATATAAAAAATACAAAGTATATAGATAAAATGTATGAATGGCCTAACGGTGAATATATAAAGTTTAAACAAAATGAGTTTGTAAATTTAATGTCTGCCTTACCATTAAATGAAAAAACAAAAAAATTCATTGAACATTTAAAAAATAATAATTGTAATATTTATATTATTACAGGCAGAAATAAAAACAAAAGAAAAATAACAGAGAGTTGGTTAGAAAAACATAATATTTGTTATGAAAGTATTGTTTTTGGTGATAAATATAAACTAGAAACCTGTAAAAATTTAAAAATAGATTACTTTTTTGATGATAGTTCCAAAGTTATTAATTTATTAAAAGAAAATGGTATAAGAGCATATTTAATTGATGAAATTGAGAGGTTATATTATGAGTAAAGGTATTATTGTTGCAGGTTTTGGTGCAATAGGCAAAACAACATTACATGAAAAATATAAAGATGTAATAGATATGGAATCAGGTATGTATCAATGGGACAATGTTGGATTTGAAGATATACCTTATGAAAAAAGAAAGGGAACTACTGATAGAAAGAAAAATAAAGAATGGCCACAAAATTATTTTAAAGCAATATTAGAAGCACAAGAAAAATACAAAATTGTATTAACTTCTATGCATTGGGATTTATTAAATTTTTTCGAAAGTAATAATATTGAATATTATTTAGCCTTTCCATCCCTAGATAGTGAAAAAGTTTTGGAAAAAAGATGTTATGATAGAGGCAATAATAAAATTTTTATTGATAAATTAAAAAACAATTTAAAAGATTGGTATTATAAGATTAATAATTACAATCCTAAAAAAATTTTAAATATTGAAAAAAGCGAATATTTAGAAGATGTCTTAAAAAAAGAAAATTTATTATAATGAATTAATACAAAATAGTAAAGACAATGCTTAGTTGGCATTGTCTTTACTATTTTCAGCGGGTATATATTTTTTTAGTGTAGTGTTTTGTAATTTTAAATATTCAATTTTAATTCCAATTGCTCGTTCATCTTCAAAATATCCAAGATGATAAAATTTATTTTTTACTTTGATTAAGCAATTAATATTTTCTTCTAGTGCTTTAACAATATTTTCTATAATATATTCATCTTTCTTAGTTTTTTGTTCTTCTTTGATTTCTGGAATTTTAATCTCATATCCTATAATTAAATTTCTAATATATTCAGACTGAGATAAGTTTAATTTTGAAGAATCTCTTTTTAAAATAAACTTTTCATCATCACTTAAAAATACATTAACTTTATTATTTCTTATTCTCATAATTTGAAATCTCCTTTCTAAAAATTAAGGGTATGGGAATTCCCATATACGAATTTGTACGGGAGTATAAATTCAGTGCTTGCCAGACAAAATATGTGAGTACGTACTCACATATTTTCTGTGTAGATTAATTTTTTTAAATTAATTTCTTCTTCTGTATCTTTATAATTATTCATTAATTTTACCCATTTAAGTTGGTTTATTTCTTTACTTTTTTCAGATAGTTTTTCATCTGATTTTTTATAACTTTCTATCAAGTTATTTAATAAATTTTCTGCATTTTTACTTACTGAAACAAGATGATTAGTAAGTTCATCTTTCATTAAAAGTGTAGTGTAAAGTGCTTTTTTATGTGCTTTTAAATAATCAAGTCTTAACATTCCATACTTATTAATTGTCCCTTTTTCGTTATTGTTTAAAGTTAAATTTGGTAATTCATAATCACCAATTCTTGTATATTTTAATTCCATTCTTAATCATTTCCTTTCTTATTTGGTTTGCTAGGATTGTAAGTAATAATTCCATATTTTGTTTCAATATCTTCTTTATTTATAATTGATTTTGTTTTTATTTCAGTAGGTGATATTGGCACAATTCTTATAATTTTTTCGTCTTTTTTAGGTGTAAACTCACCAATAAAATTATCTGTATCTTCATCAATTTTTTCATAAAGCTGATACATTTTTGTTTCATAAAATTCATTTAATCTATCTAAATATTCTTATACTTGTTCATTAGAAATATTAGGACTACCAATAATAAATTCTTCTTTACCATTTATCTCAACAGGTACTAATACCTCTAATATTCCTTTATCTAAAAACTTCATTAAGTTGTTTATATAACTCTTTCTGAAATTAATTTTATCAATATGAAGTTCATTATTTTTATCTTTTGTTAAAATAACTGACTCAATAAATTTAGATATAAATTCTTGTTTTTCGTCTTTAGTTTTGCTTTCCCAATTTGTTTTAACAACATCATTTAAAGTATCTAATCTTATCATAGTTTCTCGCTCAATATCTCTATCTGCCATTAATTGCTGTGGTGTAAAAATTATATTATCTAGATTTAATAGTTCTGATTTCTTTTGCTCTAAAATTTCTAATTTCTCTTCAATAAGTTTATAATCTTCTGAAAAATCTTCCATCTCAACAATACCACTCATATATGCTTTTTTGATACGTTCTTTTTGTTTTATTAACCCATTAATCTCTTTATCTATATCATCAGTTTTTGTTGGTTTGTTGTCTGCTAAAATAGGTAAAAAATATTTTTTAACTGCCATATCATATTCAACTAGATCATAAATAAATTGCATTAAACATTCTTCAATTTTATCTTCACGATAATTTAAATGACATTTCTCACAGTTATAATACATATATTTTTTCTTCTTACCACCTGAACCTTTGCATTTCATTATTATTCCACAAGTAGGACATTTAATCTTTTGAAAGAATAAATAAACTCTATCTCTAGTATAAGTTCTTTGATTAACTTCTTTTTGTCTTTGGCATTCTTCCCACATTGCACGTGATATTATTGGCTCAACAACATTCATATAAATAACAGGTTCTTTGTTTTCTTTTTTAGCAATTCTTTTATATTGCTCATAATCTCCCATATAGATTTTGTTATCAATTATATTTTGAATAGTCGTGTCTTTCCATTTTTTTGGATTTAATAATTTTTCTTCATTAAAGATATTTGATATTTGTTGAAAACTTTTACCTTCTAAATACATTTTAAATATTCTTTCTATAACAGATTTAGTTGTTTCATCAATAATAGTTTTCTTATTACCATCTTTCTTATAACCTAGTGGGGCAAGACCTGGTAGGTGACTTGACTTAATCGCTCCATTAAGTCCAAATTTAGTTCTTTCCGATACAATTTCAATTTCTAACTGTGATAATACTGTTAGCATTCTTACAAAAAATCTTCCATTAGCAGTAGAAGTATTAACATCATCTCTATCACAAACTAAATAACAATTATATTTTTCTAACTGAGAGATTAGTTCTTCTAAGTCACGAACTGAACGAGTAACTCTATCTAGTTTATAAGCTACAATATAATTAATTTTTCCGTTCCTCATATCTTGTAGCATTTGTTGAAATGCTGGTCTGTGTTCCATATCTTTTGCAGATATTCCTGCATCTTCATAAACCTTAAATACTTCATAACCTTTAAATGCACAGAGTTGTAATAACTTTTCTTTTTGTTCTCCTAAAGAAAATCCTTCTCGTGCCTGATTTTCTGTCGAAACACGAATATAAACTGCTGCTATCATCCTTTCATTATTCATAATTTTTTCCTCCTTTTCTTTTAATGAAAGGCACCAAAAAAGGTGTCACATAACAAGGACACCTCTAGATTTTATTGATTATTTGTACGACAAAAACAACCAATATTATGGGAATATCTAAACTCTCAAATCAATTTAATGCCTTGCTATGTACTCTGATAAATCAGCAATAGAGATTTTCTTCTTTAAATTCCCAATATAAAAATGTTTTTGTTCATTGAAGAATAAATATAGTGTATCTCCAATAATTACTTTGTGTGGCTCAACATACGCTAGATTTGTATGTTCCACAATTCTTAGGTGACCCTCAATAATCTGGTAGGGTCTGTTATTAAATTTGCAAGACCAATTAATTTTGGTTTTGAGTTCATCACTCATATTGATTTTCTTTTTAATTATTTTAATCATAACACATCACACCTTTCTTTGCAATAACGCACAAAAAAATCAATCTTTTCAGATTGATTTAATCATTAACGTCACATTGGTGCGACGATTTTACCTTATGGAGCAGGTGAGGAGAATCGAACTCCCGTAGTCAGCTTGGAAGGCTGAGGTTCTACCATTAAACTACACCTGCACTAAAAACAAGTACTCTTTAAGTATACTTATTTTTATTTTCATTGTCAAGTACCATTTGCAAGTTTTTGCATTTTAATTATTTTTTTCATCAAATATTAAACCTAAACTCTTAACATTAATTGGTTTACTAGCTTCTAATAATTTAATTGTATTCAATAATTTTTCTCTCTTTTTTTGTAAAATACACAATTTTTTTGTTAAATCATATATTTCTTTTTTTAATTTTGTATTTGTTATAAATAATTCCCAATTTTCATACATGTAACCTTTAAAAAATTCATCAGGTGTTTCTTGCATTATTTGATAATCTTCTTCATATATTGAGATTAAACGATCTATCTCGTCTATTCTTTTAGTACAATCCTGATTACTCTTTATTAAATTTAGTTTTTGCTTTTCTCTTTTTAACATATGAAGTCTATTAATCAAAAAAGTTCTTGTTTCAAGAAAAACTTTTTTATATGCTGAATCATTTTTTACTATAATCTCATTATAATCTAAAGTTTTTCCTTTTAATTCATTATCTATAACATTCCTTATATTTTTTCTTTTAATAGAAATTTCAGAATTAATTTCATCTATTTGTTTATAAGACTTTTCAATCAATTCATCTCTTGTTTTCTTATCTAATTCTATTTTCATAATGTCTCTTACCCCCAAACACACTAAAGTTGTACAATATATTATACAACAAAAAATAAATTTTTAAACCAAAATTTTGAATTTTATTCATTTTTTATTAAAGAAAGTGCAACTTTTCCTTTATCTAAGAACACCTCATCAACATAACAAGTTACAATATCACCAACACTTAACACTTCTGATGGATGTTTTATATACCTATCTGTAATCTTTGAGATATGAACAAGCCCATCATTTTTAATTCCAATATCAATAAATGCACCAAAGTCTACTACATTTCTAACTGTACCTTCTAGTTCCATTCCCTTTTTCAAATCTTCTATATGAAGAATATCACTTTTTAAAATAGGTTTATCAAAATCATCTCTTGGATCTCTATTAGGTTTCTTAAGTGAATTTATAATATCCTCAAGTGTATAAATATCTATATCAAGTTTTTTAGAATAATCATCTATATTAATATTATCTAATTTTAATATAAGTTCTTCCGTTCCAAGACTATCATAATTCATACCAATACTTTCAAGAAGTTTAGTTGTTTTATCATAACTTTCAGGATGAATACTTGTTTTATCAAGTGGATTAGATCCATCTAGTACTCGCATAAATCCTATTGATTGTTCATATACTTTAGCACTTAATATCTTATTATCTATAAGTTCATTTCTAGAATTAAATCTACCATTTTTATTTCTAAAATCTATTATTTTTTCAATAGATTTTTTAGTTAACCCTGATATATATTTAAGTATTGATGCACTTGCTGTATTTATATTAACACCAACATTATTAACTGATTTACTAACAACAAAGTCAAGTGCTTCATTTAGATTTTTTTCTTTTACATCATGTTGATATTGCCCAACACCTATTGACTTCGAATCAATTTTAACAAGTTCACTAAGTGGATCTTGAAGTCTTCTTGCAATCGATATTGCACTTCTTTCTTCAACGTGTAAATTAGGAAATTCTTCTATTGCAAGTTTACTTGCTGAATATACGCTCGCACCCGCTTCATTAACTATAATATAGCTTACACTTCTTTTTGCATCTTTTATAACATTTGCGATAAATGTTTCACTTTCTCTTGATGCAGTACCATTACCAATTGCTATTATATCAATATTATATTTATCTATTAAATCAAGTACAATTTTTTTGCTGCCTTCAAAATCATTTTTAGGTTCATGAGGATATATTACTTTTATATCAAGCATTTGACCAGTATAATCTATAACAGCTAATTTACAACCTGTTCTATATGCTGGATCTAAACCTAATATCATTTTATCCTTCATTGGAGGAGTAAGTAAATAATTTTCTAAGTTTTTAGCAAATACTTCTATTGCTCCTTCTTCACTTTTTTCAGTAAGTTCACTTCTAATTTCTCTTTCAACACTTGGTCCAATTAATCTTTTATATGAATCAACTATTGCATCTTTTACATATACTGCACATTCAGAATTCTCATCTTTTATAAGTTTTTTCTCTAAATAATTATAAATATATTCTTTATTATATTCTAATGAAACACTTAGTACTTCCTCTTTTTCTCCCCTATTTACAGCAAGTACTCTATGTGGTTTTATATACTTAACATCTTCAGAATAATCATAATACATTTCATAAACTTTTTTCTCATCAACAGCATTTTTCTTTTTCTTAGTAACTATTTTAGAGTTATTATATATATCATTTCTTATCCATTTTCTATAATAAGCATTATCACTTATATACTCTGCAATTATGTATTTAGCACCCTCAATAGCGTCTTCTTTGGTTTTAACATTATCATTTAAGAATTTATCCACAGTATAAAGTTCTTTTGGAAAGCTTAATATAATTTTGGCTAAACCTTCAAGACCATTTTTAATTGCCTCTGTTGCTTTTGTTTTTTTCTTTTCTTTATATGGTCTATATAAATCCTCTACTTCTACTAATTTTGAAGCATTCATTACCTCTGTTTTTATTTTATCTGTTAATAAACCTTTTTCATCTATTAATCTAATAACATCTTCTTTTCTTTTTAGTAAATTAACTTGATATTCATAAACTTCACTAATTGATCTTATTTGTTCTTCATCTAGATTACCAGTTACTTCTTTTCTATATCTTGCGATAAATGGTATTGTATTACCATCTTCTAACATTTTTAATGTACTTTTTACTTGTTCTACTCTAATATTTAGCTCAAGCGCAATTTGTTTAATTATATCTTCATTCATTTTTTACATCCTCTTTATTTACAATATTTTTTATTCAACATGTAAATTATACCATACAATCTTTATTTTTTCACACCAAGTGTTACAGAAATATTACCTAACTTATTATTAATATCATCAACTAACTTTTGAAGTTGTTCTTCTTTATAACTATCATTATTTTTATCAAACATAGATAGCTGCACACTATTCGTACTTGTAAAATCAGTTGCTCTAAGTCCTATTAATCTTACTGGCTCTTTGTCCCAAAATTCATTAAATAATTCTTTTGCTTTCTCATATATATCGTTTGTTAAACAAAATGAATTCGTATACTTTTTTTGATGATTTACTGTTTTAAATTCATAATTTCTAATAGTTACCATTAATGTTGAAGCATATACTTCTTTTTTTCTAAGTGAATATGAAATATCTTTTGCAAAATTATAAAGATATGAATAAATTTCATCTATATTATCTGAATCATCTATAAGAGTTCTAGAATATCCTATTCCTTTTCTTTCTTCATAAAGATTTTCAACTTTACTATCATCGATACCATTTGCGTATTCATAAAGCATCTTACCAATTCCTTTTAAATTACGAACAATCATATTATAATCTGCACATGCAAGGTCTTTAATAGTATTTATATTAAGTTCTCTTAATTTTTTACATGATGATTTACCAGCCATAAATAACTCCGATATATCTAAATTCCATACCTTGTCTTTAAATTCATATTCATATAATGTATGAACTTTATTAGGTTTTTCAAAATCTGATGCCATTTTAGCACATAATTTATTATTACCTATACCAACATTAACAGTAAAACCAAATCTTTTATATATTTCATCTTTTAACTTATAAGCAAACTTTACTTCATCACCATATATTCTTTTCATAGATGTATATTCTATAAAACATTCATCTATTGAATATTGTTGAAATTCTGGAAATAATTTCTTTAAAAAATCCATCATTGATTTTGATTTTTGATAATAATAACTATAATCTGGTTTTACTACTATTAAATCTTTATATTTTCTTCTTGCCTCATATAAATTAATTGGTGCTTTTATCCCTATTTTTTTTGCTTGAATACTTGCTGCCACTATTATTCCATGTCTTTTTTTAGGATCTCCCGCAACCACAGCAATTTCATTTCTAATATCTTTTTTATAGCCTTCTTCTAAAAGTTTAACTGCAGACCAAGATAAAAAAGCACTATTAACATCTATATGTAAAATTATTCTTTTCATAACATTTTCCTCACATACATTATATCAAACATTTGTTTTATACTCAATAGGCAAATGCTCATTCAAATATAATCATTTATCATAATATAAAAAATGAAAGGGTGATAAATATGAATGAAAATAAAGAATTATATAGCATAGTTTCTCCAAGTGAAGCACTTAATAGAGGTAATCTTTTCGATTATTATTTCTGGCCTTATAAATATGTTGCGGATATAAAACCAATGAATGAAAGAGATGAGTTAATGCAAAAGATTCAAATGTATGCTTTCGCAGCTCATGAACTTAATTTATATTTAGATATATATCCAAATGATGCACAGGCTATTGGACTTTATAATCAATATTCAGAAATAAGTAATAAATACTTAAAAGAATATGAAAAAAGATTCGGAAATATTATTTTAAATTCAAATGAAGGTTCTCCTTGGCCTTGGATAAATAGCCCATGGCCATGGGAAAGACAGTAGGAGGTTCTTATGTGGAAATATGAAAAAAAATTACAGTTTCCTGTAAATATTAAAAAGAAAAATGTTGAAATGGCAAAATATATTATAACTCAAAGTGGTGGTTATGCTGGTGAACTTGGTGCAACTCTTAGATATTTAAATCAAAGATATACAATGCCAGATGATAAAGGTAAAGCTATTCTTTCTGATATAGCAACCGAAGAAATGGCACATCTTGAAATAATAAGCGCAATGGTATATCAACTTTTAGATGGTGCGACTCCTGAAGAGTTAAAAAAAGCAGGTCTTGGAAGTCAGTATACTGAACATAAAAATGCTGTTTTCCCACAAGATGCGAACGGAATACCTTTTACTGCCGCATATTTTGCTGTAACTGGTGATCCTTTAACAGACCTTGCTGAAGATATGGCTGCTGAACAAAAAGCAAGAACTGTATATGAAAATCTAATGGATTTAACTGATGATGAAGACATTTTAGCACCTCTTTCATTCTTAAGAGAAAGAGAAGTTGTCCATTATGAAAGATTTAAAGCATTATATGAAGAATATGCTAAAAAAATGCTTGGGAACAAAAGTTATTTAATATAAAAAAAGATCTCTTAAAAAGAGGTCTTTTATTCTTCCATAATATCTATTAAGTATTTTGCTGTTCTAATCATTTGACTTGTATAACTCATTTCGTTATCATACCAAGCAGCTACTTTAACAAGTTTTACACCATCGCTTTCAATTACTTTTGTTTGTGTTGCATCAAATAATGAACCATATCTAATTCCAATAACATCACTTGAAACTATTTCATCTTCAGTATATCCAAGTGTTACATTAGCAGCTTTTTTAAATGCTTCATTAATTTCTTCTTTAGTTACATCATCTTCTAAAACACAAGTAAGTTCCACTATTGAACCTGTTACTACTGGAACTCTTTGTGCAGTTCCATCTAATTTACCATTTAATTCTGGTATTACAAGTCCAATTGCTTTAGCTGCTCCTGTTGAATTTGGAACAATATTAGAAGCTGCTGCTCTAGCTCTTCTTAAATCACCTTTCTTATGTGGTGAATCAAGTGTATTTTGATCATTTGTATAAGCATGTATTGTACTCATAAATCCAGTTCTAATTTTAAAGTTATCATTTAATACTTTAGCGACTGGTGCCAAACAGTTTGTTGTACAACTAGCTGCAGATATAATCTTTTCATCACCATCTAATTCTTCATGATTAACATTATATACAATTGTTTTTACATCTTCCCCAGCAGGTGCTGATATAATTACTTTTTTTGCACCAGCAATTATATGTTTCATTGCTTTATCTTTACTTGTAAAGAAACCAGTACATTCAAGTACTACATCTACATCAAGTTCTTCCCATGGAAGTTTTTCAGGATCACTTTCTTTATATACTCTTATATTTTTACCATCTACAACAATATCATCTTCTGTATACGTTATTCTATCATCTAAGAATCTACCTTGTGCAGTATCATATTTAAGTAAATGTGCAAGTGTCTTTGTATCAGTTAAATCATTTATTGCGACTACTTCTATATCACTATCATCATATACTTGTCTGAATGCAAGTCTTCCAATTCTTCCAAAACCATTTATTGCTATTCTAACCATTTTATAATTCCTCCTATAATTTAAAATATCCTCCACCAATAAATTCTCTTACTATAGAATCTACTGGTATATAATCATTACTAATAGGTAAAATATTTTTAAGTAAATTTAATAATCTTACTGCCTCTTTATACATTGGATCATTTTCTTCTACTGAATAAAGAAGTGGTTCAGCGTAAGTTTTAAGTACACCAAGTTCATAAATAAGTGATGTATTAAATATAACATCTGCTTCATCTTGAAAAGGAAATACATACTTTTCTTCTCCCTCTCTTACTTTACCCCAAGTAGATAATGTATCACTCGCACTATAACCTCTTGTTCTATTATCTCTTACAATTCTTCTTAAAAGTCTATTATCTGTTGTTCTTATTCTATTGTGATTATCTAAAGAAAGTACAGTAAGTGGACATAAATAAATTTTATATTTATTTTTCTTATCTATTGAATAAGTAAGTTCTTCATTTAAAGCATGTAATCCTTCTACTATTAATATTTCCTTTTCTCCAAGTTTTATACTTTCATCTGATAATTCACTTTTTCCTGTTATAAAATTATATACTGGAAGAGTTACTTCTTTTCCATCTAATAAATCTTTTAAATTTCTGTTAAATAATTCAACATTTATAGAGTTTAGTGATTCAAAATCATATGAACCATCTGGTAATCTTGGAGTTTTATCTCTATCTACAAAATAATTATCTATTGATATTGCGATAGGATTTAATCCAAATCCTTTTAAAAATAATTCAAGTTTTTTACTTGTTGTTGTTTTACCCGAACTAGATGGACCCGCAAGTAATATTAATTTTAATTTTTTATTATTATAAATTGTTTCTGATATTTTAAATAGTGAATTATTTTGTATATTTTCACTTAATAATACAATGTCATCTACATTACCTTTTGTTACTTTATTATTTAGTGAACTAACATTTTCAATACCTAATTTTTCACTCCACTCATCATATTTTTTAAACTCATTAAATAATTTGTCATGATGTTTATATACAGGTATTTTATTTAAATAATATATATTAGGATATCTAAGTACAAAACTATTTTGATCAATATATGTTAATTTAAATTCTTTTAATGCCCCTGTACTTACAGGCAAGTAAGAAAAGAAATAATTATATATATCCATTAATCTATATAGATTAACATTTGTATTTACAGAATATTTTAATACATTTACTTTATCATAACTTTTTGTACTTTTGTAATATTCTATAGCCTCTAATCTATTTACTAAGTTCTTTTGTATTGGTAAATTTCTTTTTACAATTTCCTTCATTTCTCTTGATACTTTATCAAGATCTTCTTTTGTTATCTTTTTATAAGTTTTTATATATATTCCTTTATCTATAGAATATTTTACCTCTATTTCAGAATTAAGCATATTAAGGCATGCTTTTTCTAAAACAAATATAAGACCACTTTCATAAACCCTGTTACCTGTTGGTGATGTTAGATCAAAAAAATCAACAGTAACATCATCAGTTACTTTATAATTAAGTTCACAGGGTCTACCATTTACCTCTGCCATTATTATTGTTTCTAAATAATTTTTTTGAAAATCTTTTGATATATCTTCTAATGTTATATCTCTTGGATATAAATATGATTTACCTAAATATGTTACTTTTACCTTTTCCATTTTTATCCTTCCTATTCTCACTATAAATTTTAACATAAAATATACAATTTTGTCACTAATTTATAGGAATATTTACTAAAATTATTGATAACATATTAATGGGTGAATAAAATGAATTTAATACCAAATGTATTAGAAAAAACTAGTAGTGGAGAGAGAGTATATGATTTATACTCAAGACTTCTTCAAGATAGAATTATTCTTTTATCTGGAGAAATAGATGATAATTTATCTAATATAATAGTATCGGAACTTCTTTATTTAGATTCTATTAATCATGAAGATATAAATATCTATATTAATTCTCCAGGTGGTAGTATAACAAGTGGTATGGCAATATATGATACAATGAATTATATTAAAAGTGATGTATCAACAATATGTATAGGTATGGCAGCATCTATGGCAGCATTTCTTTTATCTAGTGGTAAGAAAGGTAAAAGATATGCACTTCCTAATAGTGAAGTAATGATTCATCAACCATTAGGAGGAGTAAATGGTCAAGCAACAGAAATAAAGATTGCTGCGGACAGAATACTAAAGCTAAAAGATAAATTAAATAAGATTTTATCAAAAAATACAGGTAAAGATTTAGAAACAATCGCACAAGATACTGAAAGGGATTATTTCATGGATTCTAATGAAGCATTTAATTATGGTATTGTTGATAAAGTATTAGATAAAGAAAAAATATCAGAATAAAACTGATATTTTTTTAATATTATGAATAATAATTTTTTTATTTTAAGTTATTAATTTCATCAATTGTTAAACCAGTTACATCTGATATATCTTCTATAGCCATATTTTTCTTAAGCATATTTTTAACAATTTCAATAGACTTTTTACTTTCACCATCATTTAATCCAGAACTATAACCTTCAGATTTTCCAGAATCATACCCAGAACTATAACTATCTTCTATGGCATCTTCTAATATACATTTATTCTCATAAGCTTTCTTTTCTTCTTCATCATATAATAAAGCATAATACTTATCTTTTGATAAATCATCTAATTTTTTATATACCTCACTCATACTCTTATCTC
>ERZ773258.1024-NODE-1024-length-25781-cov-12.970458_pt1 | contig 25781 bp, 21 predicted proteins | sample MGYA00511962_ERZ773258 | MGnify/ENA primary metagenome ERZ773258 (study PRJEB29015, sample SAMEA2737755) | human gut metagenome | biome: human gut; feature: human-associated habitat; material: faeces | place: China | collected 2012 ... | reverse complement strand
GCATACCCCTTGCGGGTACATACAGTATTCCTCCATTTTCGGAACTTTGAATTGGGTCAAAAATTCTGACTGAGACTTCTTACCGAATTGTGCGGTGTTGCCTTAACATGCTCCGGGCATTGTCTGTATCAACAAATCCCTTTGTTGCAGTTTACTTTTTCCGGACGAAAAGAATGCCCAGGGTGCCGGGGCCGCAGTGGCAGGAGACGGTGCAGCCGGCCAGGGTTTCGTAAACCTTACGGAAGCGGCCGTAGGTGGACACGGCTTCCACAACGGCTTCGTGGCACTCGTCGCTGACGCCGGTGTGGGTGATGAAGAGAAAACCGTCGTCCAGGTCGTCCCGGCCGTCAAGACGGTCTTTGACATAGTTTGCAAGGCACTTTGCGTATTTTCCGCGATACTTTTTCGCTACGCCCATCTTACCGTCCTTCACCTCAATGCAGGGCTTCAGGTTCAGAAGGTTCGCACCCAGCGCGGCGGCGGAGGAGCAGCGACCGCCCCTGACCAGATAGTCCAGCCTGTCTACTAAGAAGCTGGCTTCCACCCGGGAGGTGAAGTCGTCCAGTTCCCGCTTCAGCTCGTCCATGGACGCGGCGGTTTTCGCCAGCTCGCAGGCTTTCAGCACAACCAGACCCTGACCGGTGGACAGATTCCGGGAATCGACAACCCGGACATTCTCAAAATCCTCCGCGGCAATGCAGGCGTGGCGGTATGTAGAGGAAAAATCCGAGCTGATGCAGATATGTATTACGCCGTCATATTCGCCCGCGTATTTTGTAAAATGCTCCTGATACTCGCCGACGCTGACGGCGGAGGTGGAGCAGAGGTCGCCGCCTGCGGCGACGTGGGCGAAAATCTCGGCGGGGGTGATGGTCACGCCGTCGATGTATCCCGTTCCGGCCTTGATAACCGTCAGGGGAGTGATGGCGATGTTGTATTCTTCCAGAATGTCAGCGGAAAGGTCGCAGGTGCTGTCAGCCGTGACTTTGATGTTCATAACAGTTCTCCTATCGGTTTGTTGAATTGACGATGGGATTTGTTCCCATCATGAAGCAGCAGGGTTCCGTGTTCTTCCGACGCAGATAGTCCGCGCCCCAGTCCCGCATGGCTACGAGAACGGGCATCAGACTGCGGCCGGTTTCCGTCAGGGAGTATTCCACCTTGGGCGGGATGACGGGATACACCTCCCGATGAACCAGACCATTGGCTTCCAGCTCCCGCAGCTGCTGGGTCAGCATTTTGGGGGTCGCGCCCTTAATGACCTGACGCAGTTCCGAAAAACGGAGGATTCCCTGGGAAAGATGCCACAAAATCAATGCCTTGTATTTTCCGCCGATGAGTTCCAGCGTGGCTTCCACTGGGCAGTTGTCTTCCTTTGCCATTCCGTCACCTCCTTACGGTATCCAAAAGGGTAGTATGGCACATAATAGTGCATACTTGCTTTTTTGGATTATCCTGGTAGAATGGTATCATAAATGAAGGGAATAGTCAATGAATTTATCCGGAATACGGGGTTCATTTGCGGATTCCCCTGAAATGGAGGGAGAACCATGAAATATAAGCTCAATGTCACCGGCATGACCTGCGCGGCCTGTTCCGCCCGGGTGGAGAAGGTGACGAACGCCGTTCCCGGCGTGGAAAAAGCGGAAGTGAACCTTCTTGCGGGAACCATGCAGGTGGAGGCGGCGAGCGAGAACGTCGTTCCTGCCATCGTCAAGGCGGTGCAGGACGCAGGCTATAACGCCGCCCTGCCCGGCGAAAAGAAAGCGGAAAAAGCAGAGGCAGCACCGGCGGAAACCGCTTTGAAGGAAATGAAAAAGCGGATCATCGGCAGCGCGGTCTGCCTGGTCGTCCTCATGTATTTCACCATGGGACACATGATCGGCCTGCCCGCGCCCCACTGGTATCATGGCGTGAAAAACGCGCTGGTTGCGGCGCTGCTGCAATTTTTCCTGACCCTGCCTGTGGTGTACCTGAACCGGGTGTACTACAGCAGAGGCCTGAAAGCCCTGTGGCACCGTGCGCCAAATATGGATTCCCTGATCGCCGTGGGTTCGATGGCCGCACTGGGCTATGGCGTGGCGGCGCTGTTCCGGATGGCATACGGTATGGGGCATGCGGATTGGGAGCTGGTGCAGTCCTACAGCGAGAACCTGTATTTTGAATCCGCGGCCATGATTCTGACGCTGATCACCCTGGGCAAATTCCTGGAGACTCGCGCCAAGGGCAAGACAGGCGATGCCATCCGTTCGCTGATGGACTTAAGCCCCAAGACCGCCTCCGTGCGGAGAAACGGGGAGATCGTGGAGATTCCTGTGGAGCAGGTCGCGGTGGGGGACATCGTCATCGTCCGCTCCGGCAGCAGCATCCCTGTGGACGGCACCGTGCTGGAAGGCCGGGCGTCCGTTGACCAGAGCGCCCTCACGGGCGAAAGCGTCCCCGTGGAAAAGGGCGTGGGAGACAAGGTCGCCGCCGCGACGGTCAATACCGAAGGCTATCTGGAATTTCGTGCGGACAAGGTGGGCGAGGATACCACTCTGGCGCAGGTCATCCGTATGGTGGAGGACGCGGGCGGCTCCAAAGCGCCCATTGCCCGGCTGGCGGATAAGATCGCGGGCGTGTTTGTCCCGGTGGTTATGAGCATCGCGGCGGTGACGTTCATCGTCTGGATGATCGCGGGATACGATTTGGAATTTTCCCTGAACCGTGCCATTTCCGTGCTGGTGATCTCCTGCCCCTGCGCGCTGGGGCTGGCCACACCGGTGGCCATCATGGTCGGCACCGGCCGTGGCGCCAAGATGGGCGTGCTGTTCAAGAACGCCGAGGCGCTGGAAAACCTGCACCGGGTGGACACCGTGGTGCTGGACAAGACCGGTACCCTCACCACCGGAAAGCCGGAGGTGACGGACGTTCTTCCCGGCGCGGTCGGCGAGGATGCGCTGATGCGGATCGCTGCCGCCCTGGAAAGCAAATCCGAGCATCCCTTTGCCAAGGCCATCCTGAACAAGGTGGGGGATACCCCCTATCCGACAGCGGAGGATTTTGAGACCCTTCCCGGCCGTGGCGTTTCCGGCATCGTGGACGGCGTCCGGTGCTACGGCGGAAACGGACGGCTGATGGAAGAGCTGGGTGTCAGGGTTCCGGCCATGCCGGCGCTTGCCGGTGAGGGAAAGACGCCCCTGCATTTTGCCAATGAAAAGGGCGCTTACCTCGGAACTGTTGCCGCCGCCGACGTACTGAAAGCGGATTCTCAGGCCGCCGTGCAGGCGATGACAAAAATGGGACTTGACGTCGTGATGCTGACAGGCGATAATGAAGCTACGGCCAAGGCCATCGCCCGGAAGGCGGGCATTGCCCATGTGATCTCTGACGTGCTGCCCACGGACAAGGCCGGAGCGGTGGGAAAGCTCCAAGGGGAGGGACACCGGGTGCTTATGGTGGGCGACGGTATCAACGATGCGCCTGCCCTGGTCAGTGCCGACGTGGGCATGGCCATTGGCGCGGGAACGGACATTGCCATTGAGTCGGCGGACGTGGTGCTGATGACCGGCTCCCTCGCCGCCGTCAGCGGCGCGGTGGAGCTGAGCAAGGCCACCATCCGCAACATCCGGCAGAATCTGTTCTGGGCGTTCTTCTACAACACCCTGGGAATTCCCCTTGCCGCCGGTGTGCTGTTCCTGCCTCTGGGATTGTCCCTCAGCCCGATGTTTGGCGCGGCGGCCATGAGCCTGAGCAGCGTGTTTGTGGTGACGAACGCTCTGCGTCTGCGCCTGTTCAAGCCGAAGACTTCCCCGGCGACCGTGGAAGTCCCGAAACACGAAGAAATCAAGGAGGATACAATTATGAAAACGGTTATCAAGGTCAACGGAATGATGTGCGCTCACTGCAAAGCTCACGTGGAGACTGCCTGCAAGGGCGTTCCCGGCGTGACGGACGCGGTTGTCGATCTGGACGCCAAGAATGTCACCGTCACCGGCGACGCGAATCTCGCGGCGCTGAAGAAGGCCATCACCGACGCCGGTTATGAGGTGGTGGAGTGAGAGCGGATTTCTGGTTTGATTCCTGCGGCGCGGGGAAGATTCACGTCTGCCGCTGGATGCCGGAGGGAGAGCCCAAGGCGGTGTTCCAGATCGTCCACGGCATTGCGGAGGTGGCGGAGCGCTACGACGCGTTTGCCCAGGTGCTGGCGCAGCGGGGCTTCGTCGTGGTGGCCGACGACCACATGGGTCACGGCGAGTCCGTAGGCGAAGGGGACACCAAGGGCTACTTCACCGGCGGCTGGTTCAGCGCCGTGGCGGACAGCTACCATCTGCTGGAAATGACCAAGGCGGAATATCCGAATCTTCCCTACGTCCTGTTTGGTCATTCCATGGGCTCCTTTATGGCGAGAACCATCCTGTGCAAGTACCCGGACAGCGGCATTGACGCTGCCATCATCTGCGGCACCGGCTGGCAGCCTGCCTTCGCGCTGCCCGCCGTCATCAAGGTGGTGGAGAGCGTGTGCAAACGGGTGGGGGAGACCAACCCCGACGAGACCCTCCACAAGCTGGTGTTCGGCGGCTACAACCGGAAGGTGGAGCATCCCCGCACGGAATTTGACTGGCTGACCCGGGACGCCAGGATCGTGGACGCCTACATCACCCATCCCATGTGCGGCTTCACCGAAACGACGGGGCTGCTGCGGGATCTGATGACGGGCATCCGCCACATCGAGAAGCCGGAGAGCCTTGCCGCCATGCGCAAGGATTTGCCCGTATTCTTCATTGCGGGCGGAGACGACCCCGTGGGCAACTACGGCAAGGGCGTCCGTCGCGCAGCCGACGCGTTCCGCAAGGCGGGAATGACGGATGTCTCTGTACACATTTACCCGCTGTGCAGGCACGAGATTCTCAACGAGATCAACCGGGAAGAGGTTTACGGGGATATTCTCCAATGGCTGTCCTCCCGCATGAAAAAAGTTCGCCGTCAACCTAATTAGTCCGATTTATTGGACAGATAGCGTGTTATACTATGGCCAGAAACCAAAAAGAAAGGTTGATGGCTATGTTTCAGATGCGTTATGTAGGCGGACACGTTCAGGTGTATGACAAAAGCGGCAAGTTCCTGTTCTCGGCGGATACCGAGCGGGAGGCCAGAGAAGAGATGGAGGACTATGCGGAATCTGCGGCTTGATATTTGCTACGACGGCACCCGCTACCGGGGCTGGCAGCGTCTGCCCGGAAGGGACGACACCATCCAGGGTAAGCTGGAATCGACCCTTTCCCGGATTCTGGACGAGCTGGTCGAGGTCAGCGGCAGCGGCCGCACCGATGCCGGGGTACACGCGCTGGGGCAGGTGGCAAATTTCCACTGCGAAAGCGCCATGCCGTCGGAGGAGATTTTGTCCAAACTGCGGCAGTATCTTCCTGAGGATATCGGCATATATTCCTGTGTGGACGTGCAGCCCCGGTTCCATGCCCGCCTGAATGCCCGGGCAAAGACCTACCGCTAGCGTATCTGGAATTCTCAGGAGCCGCGGGTATTTGAGCGGCGGTACGTGGCGGCCATGCCGGAACGCCTTGACCTGGACGCTATGCGCCGCGGGGCGGCACTGCTGACGGGGGAGCATGATTTCTCCGCGTTCTGCGGCAACGCCAAAATGAAAAAGTCCACCATCCGCCGGATCGACTCCATCGACATTCAGCGGCAGGGGGAGGAAATCCAAATTCTGTTCACCGGTAACGGCTTTCTTTACAACATGGTGCGGATCCTAGTTGGTACGCTGGTGGAGATCGGCAGTGGAGAACGGGAAACGGAGAGCATTCCGTCGTTGTTCGGCGGCAAGCGGGAGGACGCGGGCTTCTTGGCTCCGGCGCAGGGACTGTGCCTGATGGAGGTAGTGTATTGAACATTCAGATTTTCGGCAAAAGCAAATGCTTTGACACCAAGAAGGCGGAACGCTACTTCAAGGAGCGGCGCATTCCATTCCAATCCATAGACCTGAAAACATATGGCATGTCCGGCAGGGAATTTGACAGCGTTCTCCGGGCGGTGGGCGGCATTGACAACCTCATCGACTGGGACGGCAAGTCCCCGGACATCACCCTCATGAAGTACATGGACGACCAGCGGGCGAAGGAAGACAAGGTCTTCGACAACCCCACCCTGATGAAAACGCCTGTCGTGCGCAACGGCAAGCAGGCCACGGTGGGCTACTGCCCGGAAATCTGGGCGGCTTGGGAATAAACATAATCAATCACGAAAGCGGTTCTCCGAAAAGGAGAACCGCTTTTTTGACATTTTATCAAATTATCTCTTGCAGTTTCAACAAAAAAGTGGTATGCTAGGAGGACAAAATGACCAAATACATCGACGGCCTGAATCGAATCGTCTGGGGCGCGCCCGCCTTGGTGCTGATCGTTGGCGTGGGGCTTTACCTGAGCCTGCGGCTTCGGTTTGCCCAGCTGACGCTGTTCCCCGGAGCGTGGAGGCGGTTTCTCACCATGCTCCGCCCGGGACGGAAAAGCGAGGATGGGGTTACGCCCTTTCAGGCGCTGTGTACGGCGCTGGCGGCGACCGTGGGGACGGGAAATATCGTCGGCGTTGCCGGCGCGATCTGTCTCGGCGGGCCGGGAGCCGTTTTCTGGATGTGGATTTGCGGCGTCCTCGGCATGGTCACGAAGTACGCGGAGGTCACGCTGGCGCTTCGCTATCGGGTGAAAACCCCGGCTGGCTGGATCGGCGGCCCAATGTATGTGATTACCCAGGGCTTGGGGGCGAAATTCTCGCCTATGGCCGTTGCCTATTGCCTGTTTGGCGTGATTGCGTCCTTCGGCGTGGGAAACGCCACTCAGATCAACGCTGTGATCTCCGGCGTAAACGATGTGGTGACCCGCTTCGGCGGGGAACAGACCAAACTCGGCAACCTGGTGATGGGACTGGTTCTGGCCGCGCTGGTGGGCGCAATGCTCCTTGGGGGCGCGAGACGTGTTGACATTGTGGCTGAGCGGCTGGTGCCGTTCATCTCCGCCGCGTATATTTTGCTCTGCGGGGTGGTGCTTGCCTTACGCTGGCGGGAAATTCCGGCGGCATTCGCGTCGATCGCGGCGGGGGCGTTTTCACCCCGGGCGGTGACGGGCGGCGCTCTGGGGTCTGCTTATCAGGCGCTTCGCGTCGGATGCAGCCGCGGGGTGTTCACCAACGAGGCCGGCATGGGCACCGCGTCCATTGCCCACGCTTCGGCGGAGGTCTCCCACCCGGCGGAACAGGGTCTGATGGGCATTATGGAGGTCTTCCTCGATACCATCCTCATCTGCACGCTGACGGCGTTGGTCATTCTCGTCAGCGGCGTGGCGATTCCCTACGGCAAAGACGTGGGTGCGGAGCTGACGACGAAGGCGTTTGCCACGGTATACGGCGATTTTGCGCCGATCTTCATTGCCGTTTCCCTCGTCTGCTTTGCTTTTGCCACGGTGCTTGGATGGGGACTGTACGGTGCGCGGTGCGCCCAGTTTCTCTTTGGCGCGCGGGCGTGGAAGCTTTTTGTCGCGGCGCAGATGGCGGCCGTGGTCGCCGGGGCGTGCCTGCAAACCGGCGTCGTCTGGTCGGCGGCGGAGACCGTCAACGGCCTGATGGTGATTCCCAATTTGACAGCTTTGGCGATTCTCACCCCGGAGGTGGTTCGCCTTACAAAAGAATACAGGAAGCTCTGATTCCGGCGAAGATTCAGAGATTCCGAAAGAAAATCCGGCGGAAGTACCGCCGGTGGAGGTAGTTATGCAGATATCCATCAACGCAAACCGGTGTGAGCCCTCGCCCATGCGGAAATTCCATCCCTACGCCGTGGAGGCGGAGAAAAAAGGCAAGAAAATCTATCACCTGAACATCGGCCAGCCCGACCTGCCCACGCCCACGGCTTATTATGACGCCGTGCGGAATTTTGACCACAAGACCCTGGCCTATGCCGAGTCTCCCGGTATGCCTGTGCTCATTGACGCTGTGCGGGGCTATTACCACAAGCTGGGGGTGGATTTGGCGCCCAACGACGTCCTCATCACCACCGGCGGCAGTGAGGCGCTGCTGATGACCTGCCTGAGCATTCTTGACCCATACACCGAGGTCATCATCCCCGAGCCGTATTACCCCAACTACACCACCTTCGTCCATGCGGCGGGCGGCGTTATCCGCGCCCTGCCCACCAACCCATGGGAGGGCTACCACTATGCCAAGCGGGAGCGGATCGAGAGTCTGATCACCAAGAACACCCGCGCCATCCTGATCACCAACCCCGGCAACCCCACAGGCGTTGTCCTCGACCAGAAGGAAATGCGGATGATTGCCGACATCGCCAAGGAGCGCGATCTGTTCCTGATCTGCGACGAGGTTTACCGGGAATTCTGCTACGACGATAAATTCGGTGTGCCGACCATGGCGCATTTCCGGGACATCGACGAGAATCTGGTCATCATCGACTCTGCGTCCAAGCGGTTCTCCGCCTGCGGCGCGCGGGTGGGCTGTGTTGTGACCCGGAACAAGGAATTGCAGGCGGCGCTGCTGAAATTCTGCCAGTCCCGTCTGTCCGTCGCCACCATCGATCAGATCGGCGCAGCGGCGCTGTATACGGTGGATCCCGAATTCTTCCGCCGGAGCAAGGAGGAATACCGCCGCCGCCGGGATACGGTGATTTCCAAGCTGCGTCAGATTCCCGGCGTTGTGGTGGAGGAACCCATGGGCGCGTTCTACGTCATGGCGAGCCTGCCGGTGGACGATGCGGACAAGTTCCAGTATTGGCTGCTGGAGAACTTCGACCATCAGGGGGACACCGTTATGTTTGCCCCCGGCGCGCCCTTCTACGAGACCCCCGGCAAGGGCATCAACGAGGTGCGTATCGCCTATGTCCTCAAGCAGGAGGATCTGGAGCGGGCTATGGACGTGCTGGCTCTGGGCATTTCCGAATACCAGCGCAAGGTCATGAGAATTACCCCTGTTCCTGTGGGATAACAGAATATTCCGATGCCGGACAAGCACAAAACGCTTGCCCGGCATTTTTTCGCAGGAAAAACCCCCGGCATTTCATCCGCGCTTCGACTGCTTGTTCTCCCCGGAAAGGGTATACTGTAGCCAAACCGGGAAAGGGGAGAAGCGAAATGCTAAAACGGCTTGTATTTGCTTTATTGGTGGTTGGACTGCTGCTGGGAGGTGCCATTCCGGCCTACGCCGCCCAGACGGGTTCCATCCGGGTTATCCCGGAGACGAAGCCGCCCGCCGAAAGTGCCGTGACGCTGTACCATGCGGGCGTCGAAGCGGACGGCGGCTACTGGCTGGACGAGGTTTACGGCGGGGGACTGATAAGGTGGGGCGACCTGCCGTCCTTGTCGCTGGCGTCGTGGCTGGCGGAGCATGAGGCAGCGGAGGGAACAACGGTTCCCTTTGACGCGGAGGGCAGCGCCCTTTTTTCCAATCTGTCGCCGGGGCTGTATCTCATCAGACAGACCGGCGTTTCAGCAGGGAATGACACAATACCGCCCTTCGTAATCGAGCTGCCCTATGAGGACATCTGGGAGATTACGGTACGCCCTCAGACGATGACCGCCGACCAGTCACCGCCCCCTACAGGACAGGATCCGGCGCCGGTCATTGCCGCGGTGGTGCTGGCGGCTTCGGGAACGGGGCTGCTGGGAATGGCTGTCTGCATAAAACGGAAGCGCGCCATTGGTTGACGGGGCTGTGGCGTCCCGATTGCGCATTTTTGGAAAAGATTCTCTTGTATGGATGGCGCAAATGTGATACACTGAAATCATCCGACAGAGAGGTGGAGTGCGCATGAAAAAGGTTTTCCTTGGCCTCACGGCGGCCACGATCCTGTACGCCGTATACAATGTCATCATCGACATTAAAGATGGGGTCTTTGATGGCATTACCATTGTAGGGCTGGTGTTTCTGCTGCTGGTCGCGGGCGTGTTTGCCTTCCTGGCATGGCTGTTTGACGGGAAATCCCCGGTGAAACGGACGGCGGAGCAGGCAAAAAACATCGTGAAACAGGAGCGGGAAAAGATGGACGCCTATGTGAGCTATTCGCCCGCCATCAAGCGGCGGATCTGGAAGTTCCGGGTCATCGGTCTGATTCTGATTGCCCTGGCGGTGTGGCTCTGCTTTGTTGGAAACTGGGATAATATCCCGGTGTCCATTGCAACTGTGATCCTGATTATCGGCATTGCGGTGTTCAACATGGGTTCTCCGGCGGACTACAACGCCATGACGGATGGGGGCGCCATGATTGCCATGGATGCGCCCCGGAAGATCGATGAGTTTTACCGGGCGTTTCAAAATGAAAAGACGCCCCTTGGCTCTGCGTATCTGGGGAAATTTTCCACAAGCCCCTATACCAGCCTGATTTTCGGGCCGAATGTCCGGGGGGAGTTTCTGTATTTTTACCTGAACCGTGACGGGCTGATTGGCTATGTGGGCTACTCCATGCTGGATGCTGCCATTTCGGAGCGCCTGACGGAACCCCGTTTCCCGGCGGAAGCCGATGCGGGGGAGAGCCTTGCGGGACATCTATGCTACCATTCGGACGTCTTCCTGATGCGGGAGTGGCTTCAGAAAAGCCTGGAACATTTCGTGAAAACCGGCAGGATTTTGCCCTATCAGGAAATCTCTGCCTCTCAGATTTACACCTTCAGCGAGGATTTCAAGCTGACGGGGCAGCATTTTACCGTCCAGGATACGGACGGCAACGTCCTCTACACCGTGGACGGAACGGTGCCGCTGGTGAAGCTGCGGGTGCTGGACAGCTACGACCGGGAGGTTTTCGCCATGACCAAGCAGCTGGGTCACGCGCTGGCTACATACAAGTTCTATCAGGACGGTGCAGTTTACGGCACGCTGGAAAAGCAGTTTGACCTGGTGCGGGACCGCTTCACCATGGAGGTGACGGAAGGGAAACTGGAGCTGCGGGAATACAGCGGCACCGTCGGTCACAACTACAAGGTCACGCTCAACGGCGAGATGCTGGGCGCGATCATGGACGACATGGATTTGACCGTTGAAAACGCGGTGTTCGATAACGCCTATCTGATCGTTTACCGGTCGGATAAGCTGCCGCTGCTGGTGTGCATGGCGGTGATGGCCGCCCGGGAGTTGGCGAGAGACAAAGAGGGCGCGATCACAAATCATATGTAGGAGGAAAAGAGAGATGAAAAAGGAAATTGCGCTGCTCGCGGCGCTGATTCTCAGCGTTTTGCTGCTGGGCTGTGAGGAAGCGGCGACCTATGCCACCGCCGACGATGCCAAGGCGGCGCTGAATGGGCAGGGCGTGATCACCATCAGTGGTGATTTTTCGGAAGCCAATCAGGCCAGCGACATCCGCGTGGACGGCACCTTCGCCGGGTTCATGCGGGAAACGGGGCTGATCAACGGCAAATGGACGATTTCTGCGAACTACGAGGAGTGGTTTTACGCCAAATACGTCACGGACGAGCCGGTGAACCACCAGGAGGGCGTCAATTCCGGCTCCACCCTGGGCTTTTATGACATGGACGACAACTGTCTCGGCTATGCGCAGGAGCGGGTGGACCCGAACTGGGACAACGCCTATATCGTCTATTTCCTCGACCCGGATTTCACTCCCACCGGACTGTACGCTTCGGAGGACTGCAAGACGCTGTGGGACGACAGCGAGACCGTACTGGCCGAGGGCGATATCGACTGGAGCTATTCCAGCGATATGTGCACCGTCACCATCACCCCCACCGGCGGCAAGGATGTTCCCCTCTATGCGAAAATTGCCATGTATGTCAAATTGTACTATGAAGCGAACATGCTGAAAATGTGATTCCATGACAAATGCCCCCAATATGCACAGTAAGCGTACATATTGGGGGCATTGTGATATTTTCCTAGACGCGGGTGAACTCGTAGTTTTCGAATTTCAGCTGATCGCCCACATCCACGCCAAAGGGCAGCAGTGCGATGGCGACCTCGGAGACAACGCCGGTATCATCGTACCTGACGTAAGCGTAATCGCCGCGAATGTCCGTGACGGTGCAGAGCATAGTGACCCCCTTTACCGGATGAAGTGGGTGGGGGTAACCGGGTCAAGCTCCGGCAGGCCGAATTGCGCCTTGCCAAGGGCAATGGACTTCATCAGAAAGGTCATGTTCTTGGCAAGATTCCGGACGGTGGCGATGCCCTCCAAGTCCTGCGCCGCTTCGCCGGGGACGCGGCCGTGGACGCTGTTCCAGTAATGGCTGGACGCGACGGGCATTCCGCTGATGGTGAAATACTTGTTCAGCTCGTCAAAGGTGGCGGAACAGCCGCCCCGGCGGGCAACTACCACGGACGCGCCGACCTTCATCCGCTTGTCGAAGCCGGTGCTGTAAAACAGCCGATCCAGAAAGGCCACCAGCGTGGCGTTGGCCGAGGCATAATAGACCGGGCTGGCTGCAACCAGACCGTCAGCTTCCCGAAATGCTTCCGCCGCCTGATTGACCGCGTCGTCAAAGATGCATTTGCCGTTTTTCCGGCAGCTTCCGCAGGCGATACAGCCCCGGATGGGCTGGTTGCCCACCTGGAGAATTTCGGTTTCGACGCCCTCTGCGGCAAAGACCTCCGCCATCTGGGAAAGGGCATAGGCCGTATTCCCCCTTGCCTTGGGGCTTCCGTTGAGCAGCAGTACCTTCATATGATTCCTCCAGAAAAGTTTGGAAAACCCGTCCCCGTTACCGGGGACGGGCAGTTTTCGTTTGCGCAGAATCGGAAGTATAGGACGATTAGTCCTTGTACATCTCGACCAGCTTGTTCAGATGCTCCCAGCGCTCCTTGGCAGCAGCCTCGTTCTTGGCGAACAGATCGGTTGCACGCTCGGGGAACTCGCGGGTCAGACGGCTGTAACGAGCCTCGTTCATCAGGAACTCCTGATAGCCGTCCTTCGGAGCCTTGCTGTCCAGCTGGAACTTGCCGGTGTCCTTGGAAGGATCGAAGCGGAACAGGTTCCAGTAGCCGCACTCAACGGCCTTCTTCATCTCGGCCTGGCAGTTGGTCATGCCGCCCTTGATGGAGTGCATCTCACAGGGAGCGTAGCCAATGATCAGGGACGGGCCGTGATAAGCCTCGGCCTCGGTGATGGCCTTGATGGTCTGAGCGGGGTTGGCGCCCATGGCGACCTGAGCGACGTAAACATAGCCGTAGCTCATAGCGATCTCAGACAGGGACTTCTTCTTGGTCTCCTTACCGGCAGCCGCGAACTGAGCGACCTGGCCGATGTTGGAAGCCTTGGAGGCCTGTCCGCCGGTGTTGGAGTAAACCTCGGTATCGAAGACGAAGACGTTGACGTCCTTGTTCTGTGCCAGCACATGGTCAACACCGCCGAAGCCGATGTCGTATGCCCAGCCGTCGCCGCCGAAGATCCACACGGACTTCTTGGACAGATATTCCTTCTTGGACAGGATGTCCTTTACGGTGTCGCAGCAGACCTTGGCTTCCAGATTCTCGATCAGAGCCTTGGTAGCGGCCTTGTTGGCCTCGCCGTCGTTGTAGGTGTCCAGCCATGCCTGGCAAGCGGCCTTGCGCTCGTCGCAGGTGGTCTTCTCCATGACTTCCTTGACCTTGTTTGCCAGGGACTCACGGATGACGGCCTGTGCGGTGTACATACCCAGACCATGCTCGGCGTTGTCCTCGAACAGGGAGTTCGCCCATGCGGGACCACGGCCTTCCGCAGTCACGGTGTAGGGAGAGGTAGCGGCGGGACCGCCCCAGATGGAGGAGCAGCCGGTGGCGTTGGAGATGTACATCCGATCGCCGAACAGCTGGGTCACCAGACGGGCGTAGCTGGTCTCGGCGCAGCCGGCGCAGGAGCCGGAGAACTCCAGCAGAGGCTTGCGGAACTGAGAACCCTTGACGGTGTTGTCCTGCATGTCCTTCTTCTCGCTGACCTTGGAGACCATGTAGTTGAAGACGTCCTGCTCAGGCAGCTCGTTCTCCTGGGGAACCATGGTGATGGCCTTGGTGGGGCAGACACCGACGCAGACGCCGCAGCCCATGCAGTCCAGAGGAGACACGGCCATGATGTACTTGTAGACGCCCTTGCCCTTGCCGGCCTTGACATCCACCAGACGGGCGTTCGCGGGAGCGGCAGCGGCCTCTTCAGCGGTCAGCGCGTAGGGACGGATGGTGGCGTGGGGGCAGACATAGGCACAGTTGTTGCACTGGATGCACTTGGTCTCGTCCCAATGAGGAACGGTAACGGCAACGCCGCGCTTCTCGTAAGCGGAAGCACCCAGGGGGAACTGGCCGTCGGGCAGATCGGCGAAGGCGGAAACGGGCAGGCTGTAGCCGTCCATTCTGCCGATGGGGTTCAGGATGGTCTTGACGACCTTGACGGTGTCGGGACGGCCTTCCAGAACGGTTTCGGGCTTGTTGTCCTCAGCGGTGGCCCAGGAAGCGGGAACATCGACCTTGTGGTAAGCGGTAGCGCCCACATCGATGGCGTTCCAGTTCTTCTCAACAACGTCGCGGCCCTTCTTCAGGTAGGAGTGCTCGGCAGCGTCCTTCATGTACTTGATGGCATCCTCAGCAGGCATGACCTTCGCCAGGGAGAAGAAAGCAGACTGCAGGATGGTGTTGGTACGCTTGCCCATGCCGACCTTGATGGCCAGGTCGATGGCGTCGATGGTGTACAGCTGAATGTTGTTGTTGGCGATGTAACGCTTGGAAGCGGCATCCAGATGATGCTCCAGCTCCTCCAGATTCCACTGGCAGTTGATCAGGAACACGCCGCCGGGCTTGACGTCCTGCACGATCTTGAAGCCCTTGGTGATGTAGGAGGGGTTGTGGCAGGCAACGAAGTCAGCCTTGTTGATGTAGTAGGGGGACTTGATGGCCTTGTCGCCGAAACGCAGGTGGGAAACGGTGACGCCGCCGGTCTTCTTGGAGTCGTACTGGAAGTAAGCCTGTACGTACTTGTCGGTGTGGTCGCCGATGATCTTGATGGAATTCTTGTTGGCGCCGACGGTGCCGTCGCCGCCCAGACCCCAGAACTTGCACTCGATGGTGCCTTCCGCGGCGGTGTTGGGGGAGACCTTCTCGTCCAGGGACAGGTGGGTCACATCGTCCACAATGCCGATGGTGAACTCGTTCTTGGGGGCGTCCTTAGCCAGCTCTTCGTAGACGGCAAAGACGGAAGCGGGGTGGGTATCCTTGGAACCCAGACCGTAACGGCCGCCGATGACGGTGACGTCGCTGCGGCCGGCCTTGGCCAGAGCCATGACCACGTCCTGATACAGAGGCTCGCCCTGAGAGCCGGGCTCCTTGGTACGATCCAGAACGGCGATCTTCTTGGCGGTGGCAGGAATGGCCTCCAGCAGCTTCTCAGCGCAGAAGGGACGGAACAGGCGAACCTTCACAACGCCGACCTTCTCGCCGTGGGCGTTCAGGTAGTCGATGACTTCCTCGGCCACGTCGTTGATGGAGCCCATGGCCACGATGATGCGGTCGGCATCGGGCGCGCCGTAGTAGTTGAACAGCTTGTAGTCGGTGCCCAGCTTCTCGTTGACCTTGTTCATGTACTTCTCGACCACTGCGGGCAGTGCCTGATAGTACTTGTTGCAGGCCTCACGATGCTGGAAGAAGATATCGTCGTTCTCGTGGGAGCCGCGCATTGCGGGACGCTCGGGGTTCAGGGAGTGCTTGCGGAACGCCTCAACGGCGTCCATGTCGCACATTTCCTTCAGATCCTCGTAATCCCAGATGGCGACCTTCTGAATCTCGTGGGAGGTACGGAAGCCGTCAAAGAAGTTGATGAAGGGAACGCGGCCTTCGATGGCGGACAGGTGGGCGACAGCGCCCAGATCCATGACTTCCTGCACGTTGGTCTCGCACAGCATGGCAAAGCCGGTCTGGCGGCAGGCGTAGACGTCGGAGTGGTCGCCGAAGATGTTCAGAGACTGAGCGGCGACGGTACGGGCGGAGACGTGGAAAACTGCGGGCAGCAGTTCACCGGCGATCTTGTACATATTGGGGATCATCAGCAGCAGACCCTGGGAGGCGGTGTAGGTGGTGGTCAGAGCACCGGCAGCCAGAGAGCCGTGGACAGTACCGGCGGCACCGGCCTCGGACTGCATCTCGACGACCTTAACGGTGTTGCCGAAGATGTTCTTCCGACCGGCGGCAGACCACTGGTCCACGTTGTCAGCCATGGGACTGGACGGGGTGATGGGGTAGATGCCAGCGACCTCGGTAAAGGCATAGCTGACGTGGGCGGCAGCAGTATTGCCGTCCATGGTTTTGAATTTTCTAGCCAAAATGAATACCTCCTAAAGTATTTCTAATTTTGTCGGGCATATTATACCACTTTTCGTGCAGTTTGTAAAGCCATCAAACGACACTCATATAAAAAATTCATGCTTTTCCACAGGAAAGATTTAGCAAAACTGTACATTCTGCAAACAAGAAAACTAAGGCAACACCGCACAATTGTGCCTGCGAGTCTCAGCCGTCTTTTTGCCCCACTTCTTCAGTTTGAAAAACGAGAAATACATACAGTATTCCTTCGTTTTCCAAACTTTGAATTGGGACAAAAATCCTGGCTGAGCCTCCTTGTCAAATTATGCGGTGTTGCCCTAAAAAAGGATTGCCTTTTCCGGTAGAATGGAGTATGATGGAGAACAAAAGAGAAAAGGGGGACGGAAACATGATTTGCAGCGTCCGGACGCTGGGCGTCTCCGGGATTCAGGGCAGCGCCGTCACGGCGGAATGCTACATTTCGCAGGGACTTCCCGGCTTTGATATCGTGGGACTGCCCGACGCGGCGGTGAAGGAAGCGCGGGATCGGGTGCGGGCAGCGGCGAAGAGCAGCGGCCTGTCCTTTCCCGTGGGCCGCATTACGGTGAATCTGGCTCCCGCAAGCCTGAAAAAGGCGGGGACGCATTACGATCTTCCTATTTTGTTAAGTATTCTCGCAGCCTGCGGAAGCGTCCGGCGGCCGAAATCCACCAGCGCATTCCTTGGAGAGCTGAGTCTGGACGGCACCATCCGCCCCATTTCCGGCGTGCTGCCCATGGCGCTTGCCGCCAAGCGGGAGGGAATCCAGGCACTGTTCGTCCCGGCGGAGAATGCCCCGGAGGCCACACTCGCCCGGGGGCCTGAGGTGTATCCCGTCCATACGGTGGCGCAGCTGGCGGCGGGGCTGAACGGGGAGACGACTCTGGAAGAAGAACCGCTGTGGGTACCCTCCCGGGAGGATACCGTCATGCCGGATTTCAAGGACGTGCTGGGGCAGGAGAACGTAAAACGGGCGCTGGAGGTCGCGGCGGCGGGCAGCCATAACGTGCTGCTTATTGGCCCGCCGGGTTCCGGCAAAAGTATGCTCAGCAAGCGTCTGCCCTCCATTCTCCCGGATATGACCTGGGAGGAGTCTTTGGAGGTCAGTCAGATTTATTCTGTTATGGGGATGCTGACGCCCAAGAATCCCCTTGTGACCCGGCGGCCGTTCCGTTCACCCCACCACACGGTGTCCAACGCCGGACTTGCCGGGGGCGGCTCCAACCCAAGGCCGGGAGAGATTTCCCTCGCCCATAAGGGTGTGCTGTTTCTGGACGAAATGCCGGAGTTCCGGAAGGACACACTGGACTTGATGCGCCAGCCGTTGGAGGACGGAAAGGTCACCATCTCCCGGGTTTCCGGGGCGGTGACGTACCCGTCGGAATTTATGCTGGTGTGCGCCATGAACCCCTGCAAATGCGGCTGGTACGGCGACCCCTCCGGGCGGTGCCGCTGCTCCCAGCGGGATGTGGACAATTACCGCAGCCGCATTTCCGGGCCGCTTCTGGACAGAATTGACATTGTGGTGGAGGTTCCCTCCGTCCACTTTGAGGATTTGCGGGAACGGGCGGAGGCGGAACCGTCGTCGTCGGTAAAGCAGCGGGTCAACGCCGCCCGGGACATTCAGAACCGGCGCTTCGGCTCCGGCGGAATGTGCAACGCCCGGATGGGGCCTGAGGAAATGCGCCGCTACTGCCATCTCAGCGAGGAATGCGCCGAGCTGATGAAGGGCGCGTTTGAAACCATGGGATTGACCGCGAGAAGCTACGACCGCATCCTAAGAGTCGCCAGAACCGTAGCAGACATGGACGGAAGCGAAGACATTCAACCCCAGCACATCGCCGAGGCCATTCAGTACCGGGCGGTCAATTTGGGAAACCGATAAGCAGGAGAACGAAAATGAAGGAAATTTTTCTACTAAAGCTGGGCGAGATCGTCCTGAAGGGCGCGAATAAGCGCCAGTTTGAGAACAAACTGCGGCAAAATGTCCGCCGCCGCATGAAGAAGTACGGCAATTTTGACGTGTATATCCTCCAATCCACGGTGTACGTGGAGCCGATGGACGAGGAAGCGGACGTGGATGGAGCGTGGGAAGCCTGCCGCTCCATTTTCGGCGTGGTGAGCCTGTGCCGCTGCCGCCCCTGCGAGAAGGATTTGGACGCGATCTTTGCCGCCATCGAAAATTACTTGGGGGACGATCTGGACTGTGCCAAGTCCTTCAAAGTGGAGTCCAAGCGCTCGGACAAGCGCTTCCCCCTGACCTCCATCCAGCTGTCCCAGGAAATCGGCGGACGGCTGGCGGAAGCCCACCCCGGGGTGGAGGTGGACGTCCGTCACCCGGAGTACACCGTGTACGTGGAGGTGCGGGACTTGTCCGCCTACGTCCACGGCCCTGCCGAACCGGGAGCGGGCGGCCTGCCCACCGGCGTTGGCGGACGGGCGATGGTGCTGCTCTCCGGCGGCATCGATTCCCCCGTGGCGGCCTATATGATGGCAAAGCGAGGCGTGGAGGTGGAGGCCGTTCACTTCTTCTCCTATCCCTACACCTCTCAGCTGGCCAAGGACAAGGTCATCGAGCTTGCCCGGCTGGTGACCAAGTATTCCGGGCGGATGACCGTGAATGTGGTATCCTTCACGGAGATTCAGGAAGCCATCCGGGACAACTGCCCCGAGGAATTTTTCACTCTCATTATGCGCCGGTTCATGATGGAGATTGCCCAGCGCATTGCCAAAGGTGACGGCTGCGGCGCGTTGATCACCGGCGAAAACCTGGGTCAGGTGGCGTCTCAGACCATGGAGGCCATGACCGTCACCGGCGCCGTTGTAGACATCCCCATTTTCATGCCTTTGGTCGGCATGGACAAGAAGGACATCATTTCCATTGCCCGGGAAATCGGGACACTGGACACGTCGATCCTGCCTTATGAGGACTGCTGCACCGTCTTCACGCCGAAGCATCCCAAGACCAAGCCCACCCTGGGGCAGGTGGAGAACGCGGAAAAGAAGCTGGACAGGGAAGCGCTGATCGCCCGGGCGCTGGAAAATGTGGAAAAGATCAAGGTGACGTATCATGACGAGCCTTTGCTGTGATGTTCTGAAAGCGCTGCGGGGAAAGACACTGGTCACTGCCGAGAGCCTCACCGGCGGCGGCATCGGCGCGGCGCTGACCCAGGTTCCCGGCAGCAGCGAGGTTTACAAGGGCGGCGTCATCTGCTATACCAACTGGGTCAAGGAGAACATTCTGGGCGTGCCGGGAGAAATACTGGCACGTGACGGCGCGGTGTCCCGCCCGACGGCGGAGCATCTGGCCTCCGGCGTCCGTGCTCTGCTGAAGGCGGACGTGGCCGTGGCGGTCACGGGTCTGGCCGGCCCCGGCGGGGACGAATTCGGACACAGCGTGGGAACGGTCTTCATCGGCTATCAGGACGCGGCGCATTCCGACGCGAGGGAATATCACTTCTCCGGCGACCGGGAAGCGGTGCGGAATCAGACGATTGAAGCCGCGCTGAAACTGGTTCTGGAATATCAAAAGGAATAATTATGCCCGCTGCTTTGAACAGAGAATGAAGCGTATCGGTATGGATACGCTTCATTTCTTGTGCCAACATATGCAGCCCCTTGGCTCTCCCCCTGGGAGAGCTGTCACCGAAGGTGACTGAGAGGGTTTTACATCCTAGGGCAGCACCGCACAATTGCGTCTTCGAGTCTCAGCCGCCTTTTTGCCCCACTTCCGCAGTTCCGAAAATGGGAAATACATACAGTATTCCACCATTTTTGGAACTTTGAATTGGGGCAAAAATTCTGGCTGATACTTCTCGCCGAATTGTGCGGTGTTGCCCTAGTTTACCCTCTTCGTCCTCACTTTGCTCGGCTACTTATCCCAAAGGGAGAGGCGAGAGAAGTGCGGTGCATCATAGATAAAAATTATGCCCGCTGCTTTCAAAGCAGCGGGCATTTGCTATGCTCAGGTTGGGTCGTAGTTGACGATGATGTCGTGCTCTCTCAGGGCAGCAACGTCGGAAACGGGGTTGCCGAACACATTCACCTGTACCAGGCAGTAGCAGTCGGCAAGGGAATCAATGTTGCTGATCTGGTTGTAATCCATATAGATATAGGTCAGGGATCCCATTTTGCTCAGATTGTCCAGACTGGTCACCGCATTGTAGGCACCGTCGATGACCTGGAGCTTGCAGCCCTCCGGCCATTCGGGCAGCGCCGTGACCTGGTTGGAGGAGAAGACGAACCGCTCCAGATTGACCAGGGTGGAAAGGGCGGAGATATCCGTCAGGGTGTTGTTGGAAATGTCCAGCTCGGTCAGAGTCGTGCAGACGGCCAGGGGAGAGACATCCGTCAGCGTGTTGTGGTTCACGGACAGCCGGGTCAGCATTTGCAGGCCGCTCACGCCGTCCAGACTGGTGAGCTGGTTGTTGTCTGCCAGCAGGGTCGTCAGCCGGACGCAGCTGGCCACGGGGGCAAGAGTGGCCAGGGCGTTGTAGGAAACGTCCAGGGTTTGCAGGTTGGACAGACCTGCCAGCGCGTCGAGATTGGTCACAGCATTGTGCTGGAGGTTCAACTCGGTCAGGGTGGTCATGGAGGACAGTACGTCCAGATTCCGGATGGTGTTTTCCCCCAGATTCAGATAGGTAAGGCTCTTGGCGCCGGACAGCTTTTCAATGGTACTCAGGCCGCATTCCACCATGGTCAGCTCGGTCAGAGAGGGGAGCCCCGCAATGACGGACAGCTCGTCCGGACTGAACCGGCTGCCGCTGAGGTCAAGGGACGTGAGCTTGGTCAGAGAGGACAGGCTCTCCAGAGAATCGATGTCCTGATTGTTGATGACCAGCGTTTCGAGATAGGGCATGAACGTCAGGTCGGTGTAGACCTTCGTGTCCTCGGGAACGGTGAACTCCGTGATCTGCCACAGCTGGCTGGTGTAGACGCTGTCGCCGTCTCTGGTGCCGGTCACCTGCCGCAGAGCCGCTTCCATGGCCGGGTCGGCAAACTTGACCTCTTCGATGACGCCGGTCACGGTGTAGCCCAGAACCGTCAGGGGACTGACAAGGCCGTTGTCGTCCACGGCGATGGCATAAACGGTCGTCTCACCGGCGGGAAGGGTAATGGGGCTTTCGTAAACGGGGTTCTGCACGGAGGGGTATTCGCCGTCGGTGGTGTAGTAGAGCTTTCCGGCGGCGTACAGGGTGACGTCGATATACTGGCTGTAGTAGCCCGGCGCGTAGTTGCTGATGGGAGCGTCAGGCCGCTGCGCCTCGATCTCGGCCTTGATTTCCGGGTTCGTGATCTTGTCCAGCAGAGAGACGGCGTCCAGCAGCTTGTCCTGCTCCACATAGGTCTTGCACAGAGCGGTGAACAGCTCGGCGCTGGGGTCGGAATTGATGGCGTTGGTCAGGGTGTACTCGGCCTTGGTGTAGTTGCCGTCGGCCTTATACAGGTTCGCCAGCTCGATGGCCACATTCTCGTCGTGATTGGAGAAGTTGTAGGCAAGGTCATAGAACCAGGAGGACAGGCGGGAATTGCCGTGGAGGTCATTGTATCGAGCCTGGGTCAGCAGAAAATCCCGGGTGAACCCTCGGTCATAGGTAAACAGATACCAGCCGATGCTGGCAATGATCAGCACCGCCAGCAGGAGCGGCACCAGAACGCGGATAAACTTCTTCATAAAATTGCTCCATTCCAATGGAATTTCATGAAATTATACAACAAAACGGCGATAAAGTCAAGCATACGGGGAAAAGTTGCGGTTTTACGGAACTTTCGGGCATATTGAAGCTGAAAATGGACGGTGCGGGACGCTTGACAGGGATGACGAAATATGCTATAGTAGCATAAAGTAATACTTATTGAGCGACGATAAAGCAGAACGCGATCATCCGCCTGGCAGACAGACCGGAATATAATACTATTTCTTAATAAAATGATTTCATCATTTTATTCTGCCGTTTCACGGCAGACCGCCTGGGCGGCGGTAAGAAATGTATTGACTTCGTTTTTTAGCGGCAGTGGCCGCTGGCCGCAATTCTGCGGCCTAATAAAACGCTTTTAAGCGTTTTATTAAAAACTCGTATAAGGAATCCATGGCGCAGGGCGACGGGGAGCCGGAGCCGACCAGACTGTATATCCACGAAGCATAAAATTTCGGCTGCTGCGGTTTTCCGCAGCAGCCGATTTGCGTCATTTTGCCTGTTTCATGGAAAGACCGATGCGGTGGCGCTTTTCGTCCACACTCAGGACGACCACCTTCACCACGTCGCCGACCTTGACCACCTCGCTGGGATGGCGCAGACGCCGGTTGCACACCTCGGAAATATGCACCAGACCGTCCTGATGGACGCCGATGTCCACGAAAACGCCGAAGTCGATGACGTTGCGCACCGTGCCGGTCAGCTCCATGCCGGGCTTTAAGTCCTTCATTTCCAGCACGTCCTTGCGCAGAATGGGGGCGGGCAGCTCATCCCGGGGGTCGCGGCCGGGCTTGCTCAGCTCCTTTGCGATGTCAAGCAGTGTCGGCTCGCCCACGGCGCATTCCGCAGCGGCCTTGCTCAGGCCGTAGGCGTTCAGCTTTTCCGTCAGGGAGGAGAAATCCTCTCCCTTTTTGCAGCCCAGAAGATTCAGCAGCGCCTTTGCGGCGGCGTAGGACTCGGGGTGAACGCCGGTGTTGTCCAGAATCTCCTTGCTTTCGGGGATACGGAGGAAACCGGCGCACTGCTCAAAGGCCTTGGGGCCGAGCTTGGGAACCTTTTTCAGCTGTGCGCGGCTGGTGAAGGGGCCGTTTTCCTCCCGATAGGCGACGATATTTTTCGCCGTGGTGGCGGTCAGACCGGAAACCTGCTGCAACAGGCTCCGGGAGGCGGTGTTGGCGTCCACGCCCACGGCGTTGACGCAGTCCTCCACCACAGCGCCCAGAGCGGCATCCAGCTCCTTCTGGGGGCAGTCGTGCTGGTACTGTCCCACGCCGATGGCTTTGGGGTCGATCTTCACCAGCTCGGCAAGGGGGTCTTGCAGCCGCCGGGCGATGGACACGGCGGAGCGGAGATTGACGTCGTAGTCAGGAAATTCCTCCGCCGCAAGGGGAGAGGCGGAGTAAACGGAAGCGCCCGCTTCGCTGACGATCATGTAGCTGGCCTCCGGGAAGGATTTCAGCAGCTCCACGGTCATGGCCTCGGTTTCCCGGGAAGCGGTGCCGTTGCCGATGGCGATGTGCCTGACGCCGTATTTGCGCATGAGGACGGACAGGGAGGAAATGGCTTCCTGCTTTTTCCGCTCGCTGAAAGTGGGATAGACCACGGTGGTGGCCAGCACCTTGCCGGTGGCGTCCACCACGGCGACCTTGCAGCCGTTGCGGTATCCGGGGTCAAGCCCCATGGTGACGAAGCCTTTGACAGGGGGCTGCATCAGCAGCGGCTTCAGGTTCAGGGCAAAATTGTGGATAGCACCCGCATATGCCCGGTCGGACAGGTCGCTGCGCACTTCCCGCTGGATGGAGGGGAAGATCAGACGCTCATAGGCGTCCTCGGCGGCGGCGCGGACGAAGGCAGAGACCTGCACGGTGGGCTTCAAAGCGGCGCGGCACACCAGCGCTGCGCCCTCATTGCCCGCGAGAATGACATTGGGCTTGAGAACGCCCTCTTTTTCGCCCCGGTTCATGGCGAGGATCTGGTGATCCAGCACCCGGGATATGGGCTGGGAGAAATCATAGTAGAGCTTGTAAACGCCGTCGGCCTCCGCGTCATCGGCGGCGGTGCAGGTCAGCGTACCCCGGCGCATCACCAGCTCCCGCAGAGATTTGCGGATGTCGGCGTCGTCGGAAAGGTCTTCGGCAATAATGTCATTGGCACCCTGCAAGGCTTCCTCCACGGAGTTAACGCCCTTTTCCGGGTCGATATAGCCCTCGGCCAGCCCGGCGGGATCCTGACCGTCCTGGGCAAAAATGGCCTCGGCCAGAGGCGCAAGTCCCTTTTCCCGGGCGATGGAGCCACGGGTGCGGCGCTTCTGCTTGTAGGGGCGGTACAGGTCTTCCACCTCCGCCATGGTGGCGGCGCCGTCGATGGCGTCGGACAGCTCCTGGGTCAGCTTGCCCTGATTTTCGATGGACTTCTTGACCTCGTCCCGGCGATCCTGAAGGTTGCGCAGATAGGTCAGGCGGGTCTCCAGATTCCGCAGTGTGGTGTCGTCCATGGTGCCGTGCATTTCCTTACGGTAGCGGGCGATAAAGGGAATGGTGTTGCCCTCGTCCATGAGGTTCACCACATTCTGAACATATTCCAGCTTCTGACCCAATTCTTCGGCCAGAATTTCGGGGATTGATTTCATGCTTGTGTCTCCTTTGCGATTGTTTTGCCTGCGCCGGCTCAGGGCTTTACCGCCCGGGTGGCGAGGAAGGTTTCAATGTTGCGCTCCTGGAGGTATCCGCAGCCGTTGGTGTCGCCGTACAGATGGGTCAGGCGAAAACCGGCTTTCAGCTGGCCGCCGATCTGCTCTTCCAGGGTGTGGGAAAATTCGATGCCGTCGTCCTGCTGTTCCAGCTGGCGAAGCTGGGCTTCGTTTTTCAGGGGATTGAAGGGCATGGTGTTCTCAATGGTTTTCTCATCGAGACCCACCATAAAGTTGATGCCGCTGTCGAATCCGGCGAGGATTGCGCCGCCGCGGCGCAGAATCCGGAAGCACTCCCGGAAAATGGGCTCGACTTCCTCCACATAACAGTTGGAGACCGGATGGAAAATGAGGTCGAAGCTGTCGTCCGGGAAGGGGAGGGGCTTTGTCATGTCGGCGCGGACGACGGTAATGTCGTAGCCCTCCCGTTCGGCGACGACCCGTTCGCTTTCCAGCTGCTTTTGGGAATAGTCCAGCACGGTGCATTCCGCCCCCAGCGCCGCGAAAATGGGCATCTGCTGTCCGCCGCCGCTGGCAAGGCCGAGGACGCGCTTTCCGTTCAGGTCGCCGAACCAGTCATGGGGGACAGGCTTGGTGGGGGTGAGAACCACGTCCCAGTTTCCGTTCACAGCGTCCAGATACGCTTCGTGGGAGACAGGCAGCCCCCACTGCCAGCCGTTTTCCACCCACCGATCGACGGTGGCGGCGTTGATATCCTGATAATGCAAGGTAATCCCTCCAATTCTATCCCGGGAAGTATACCATGGATTTGAAAATCCCGCAAGTTTTTTCTTGACAATCTTTTCCCACCGCGCTATAATGTGCAAGTAACCTATGGGCCTGTAGCTCAGCTGGGAGAGCGTTCGGTTCGCATCCGAGAGGTCGAGAGTTCGAGTCTCTTCAGGTCCACCAAAGTAAGATAATCCGAACCTTAGACCGCAATCGGTCATGGGTTCGGATTTCTTGCGTTTCGTATTATGATAGCCGCGACGGTTGGCAGACAAGGCGGGCAGGCACAATCTGTGCCTGCCCGGTTGTATGAATTTGGAGATTTCCCTTACGGCTTTGTGAGAATGGCGCTCACGTCTGCCGTGCTT
>ERZ773258.1009-NODE-1009-length-26169-cov-74.418779_pt1 | contig 26169 bp, 21 predicted proteins | sample MGYA00511962_ERZ773258 | MGnify/ENA primary metagenome ERZ773258 (study PRJEB29015, sample SAMEA2737755) | human gut metagenome | biome: human gut; feature: human-associated habitat; material: faeces | place: China | collected 2012 ... | reverse complement strand
TATAAATTAATTATCAATCCAATATCATGCCGTGAATTTCCTCCCAGTTGTCGTTCACCTTCATATAGATGGTGAAGCGATTGCGGTCGGAATCGTACACATATTTCAGCACCGTAATCTTGTTGCGCTCCATGCTTACCTTCACGTCATCAGGCGTCAACACAGAAGAACTGCTGCCTGCGCCTTCGCCACTATTCTTATAGAAATTGACATCCACCACTGACTCATCCTTCTGGAAAGAAGGAGCCAGGAAAATAGAGGTCTTGGTCTTGGCGCCAGCTTCAATTTCCGATTCATGAAAGACGCTGGTCTCTTCAGAATATAGGAAACTTGGATTTACTATTCCATAGAGCTGGCTTACTTCAGTATTCATCAGGTGATACCCGGCAGGAAGATTCTCTGACCATATAACCAGTTTTCCCTTGGTGCGCTCCATCTCGCTGGTATAGCAATAATGGTTTTCATCATAGACGAGGGTATCGCAAACCTGATAAACATCATCGCCCTGACTGTGCTCCGGATGTAGCAACAGTTCGTTTTTATCCAGATTGAGTTCGCCTCGCGTCTTCATACCTCCCCATACCGTAAAGACGTATTTTCCGAAAGGCATATCGGGGTCGAAGCTTACAGGATAAGTTAATCCATCACCCTCTACTCCGAAACCTTTTTCTTCTACGATAACCTGCTGAGTGCCGTCGTCGTTGAGTCGGCTCAGACGATAGGAAAGAGACGGAACGAATGACCTAAATGGCTGATTCTCATCTCGTTTCTCTTCTGGTGCAGTCTGGTCGACATTGAAATAATTCTTGTCTTTCACCTCGATGTTGATACTCAGAGGAGGACATTGGTCCAGATTTTCACGGACGCACGAGGTAAATGATATAGCCAGTGCCATGCCATATATGATAACTTTTAATCTTGTCATACGCTGTTATTTATTCTGTGAGTGCCTTCTGGCTGATCAGAGCCTCTTCTACCTTCTGGCGGTTCAATATCTCTTCAGCCACATCCACCTTGCCGTCTTTCTCGAGTAGGATGGCAAGATTGTTGGCAGCAATCTTCGACATAGGGTAATATTTCAAAGTCGTCTCATATACCTGCTTCTGCTTTTCTGCGCTCTCTGCAATCTGTGCCACATGCAGGAACTCATCTTCGCTGAAGGCATCTGGGCGGAGCTCGTACATCTGCAGCATTTCTTCATCGGTGGTGAAGTTCTTGATGATGTATGTGTAGGTGTATTCCACGCTACGGCTCTTCTGCAGATACTTCTTCTTGATGCTGTTCCAGATAGGCAGGCGGCGGATATAGCGTTCCTGCACATCATCGTTGAAGTTGGCATATCGGGTCAGGATGTTCTTCACCAACGTGCTGTCGGCATCGCCGGCGGCCACCATCGCATCCAATACTGGCTGCCATCCTTCAGGGCGTGAACCGATACGGGCTATTTTCTTCACCTTGTCGCCATTCTCTATGTGTGCAAGCAGCCACTTCAGGGCTGAGTTGGCACGGTTGCGGGAAAGTGGGGTGTTAAACTTCAGCGGGCCGTCGGCTGACGCCAGACCATAGATGCCCAAAGAAGTGAGGGTAGCGAGGCTGTCGCTGAGCACTGGAGCTATATCGCTCAACATGTGGTCGAGCTCAGCCTGGTTGTTGCTCATCTTGAGATTGATATCATATTTATTGATAGCAAACTCAAGTCGTGCCACGCCCTTTCCTTCTCTTATCTTCGGCTTGATCTCGAAGGTATGCTTCATCCAGTTGAGATGCAGTTGCTTCTTAATTTCCGGACGGAACACATCGGCTATCTTGGTATGGCTGATGGCACGGCATTCGCCGCATCCGTCGGCAGAAGCCACTGCCACGAGGCTTCCCTTATGGAAGTTTGCAGGCAGGGTGATGGTGTCGTTATATAACACGGATAAATCTACTTTTGTGTTGGTAACTCTCTGTGCAATAGAATCGTATGGATCAGCAATGCTGTCGAGCACCCATTTACGTTCCATCTTCCTGCTGTAGATTGGCGCATCCAGCACTATAGGCTTGTATTTAGCCACGATGCTGTCGCTGTCTGTCAATACGGGTATTACGAAGAGACGGCTTCTCTTCGAGAAATAATGCTTCGGGATATGAACCTGAAGATTGAGTGCAGCCTGATTGCTGCTATCTGGCAGGAGCATAAAGGAGTCGGGAGTACATGTAATCTTTTTATCACTTACAATGTTCTGTTTGCTGCATGAAGACATAGTCGTCAGAAGAGCCACGCCTACACCTGCAATAGCCAGATATACTATTTTGAGTTTCATTCTATCATCCATAATGTTCTTTGTGATTAAATGATGCACTTTTTTTAAAAGATATAGACTAATGATAGCGCAGCCTTGGTAGGACCGATATAGTTCTCGTTCTTCTTTTCCTGGCACTTGATGCAGGGCAAGTTAGGGCTTTGCTTGTACCAGAGGTGGGCGTATCCCACACCGATGGCTGCCTCCAGGTTCCAGTGAGGGGATAAAATCCAGTCGTAACCGTATGTTACGCCTCCGCCAGCCAAGTAGCCATCGTAGAGCTTGCTGCCAAAACCTCCGTAGAATTGAGCACCATGCAGGTGGATACCTACGAAATGTCCTTCGTACTTTTCGCACAGCCAGTATTTCATTTCTGGCTGTACCAAGAGAAGGTGCATCTTCTTGTCTTCCCTGAATGTCCAGGGGTTGTGTGCTACATCTGCTTCCAGGGTTACCTGGTTGCTGATTGCCTTCTCCACGCCCATATTGAGTGTGGTTGTCGCCCAGTAGAGTCCGTTCGTCTTCAGGGCGAAATCTTGTGTGTAACCTACTGTTTTATTTCCCAAAATAACAAACAGTAAAACTGCTATCTTTTTCATTTGTCACTTACTATATTAACTATTTATCCGGTTACCCGGAATCTTACTGTTGTATTGTTGTTTAGCAATATAAAACATCTTTTTTAAGCAATATAAAACATAGTTATTAAGCAATATAAACATTGTTGTAAACCAATATAAACCTATTATGACTTATCAAATGGTCCTCAACATATTTCAACCAATCCCCTTGTATATTACTTGGAGTCTGATTTCTGATTGCAAAAGTATATAATATTCATATAGATTCTACAAATTACCCCCCCCGTTTTAGAATGATTTAGCAATAATAAATGTATTTTAAGTTAAATAGCAGTTAAATTGAGGTGACGAGTGGATATGTGCCGGATGTTATCACAGAAGCAGTAGGTAGTGAACCTACTTATCAGATGGCGGTAGAGGAAGTGGCTTTTACCGCTCGAATTGGATATACAGCACCTCCTTCCCGCCAGCTTTCACCAGCAGGAAGGCGGCGCCTTAATGGTTCTGATTCAATCTAAAAAAATGAAATTATTGTTTTCCAATCTCGTCCTGGGCCTTCTTCAAGGCGCGGATTCTTAACTCCTTCTCTACTCGCTTCTTCACTTCCTTCTCTATCATGTCCTCTAAGATCTGGCCGAGAGGACGGGAGAATGGATGCCAACCGTAATCGGCGTTCTCCTTCGTGTGACAGAACAACACCGTGCCAATACCCATCCATACCTTCAAGCGAACCTCCTCGCTAGTATAATGGGTGAAAATCCAATTGGTGAAACGCTTTCTTGATGCCACTCTTCTTCAACACCCAGGCACGCATGCCTTCGGTCAACTCATGATAAGTCGCCTTCTCTGAATAAATGTGCTTGGCAGACTTCACTAACTGGTTTAACAACTTGTCGAAACGCTGCTCAGCAGTCTTCGACGAAATCTCAGCCGCGAGCTTCAACTTCTCATCGGCAGTAAGAAGGAATTTCTTTTTTCCATTCCTAAAACTTTTAAATAAAATTAATACTTAAATTATTTATTTTTACCACAATGTGGTAATTTCCGATTTCCTATATCGCCCTTTTGTCGTAACTTTGCTGACAGTTACCGATTGGTGAACAGCGGGGTGAACACTTGCCCCAAGTATTCACCTTTTCGGCTCCGGGGTGAACCCTAATAAAAAGAACTTTGTATATACAGCGCATGCTAGAAATATAAGAGTCTCTATTATAATGGGTTATATAGTGTTTTTAACACATTATTAACGCTAAAGGTTGGCATCAGGGTTCACCCTTCACCGACTTCATCGCCAAGTGTTCACCCACACTCTTAGTTAGAGAACGTTGCAAACAAGAAAATAGTATAAACAACAGCAATATTTAAACAAAATGGAAAAAGACCCTAACAACAGCATGAATGGGACAGCTACGATGCCATCGTACTTCCCTTGTATCAAATCTTCGGAGAGCCATCCACTCGCCGACTGGTTGTATCTCAAGAGCGTGATTACCTCTAGCCCTGAGCTACGAATGATGACTGAGACTTACCGCAAGCGCCTCGCCATCAGCAAGCAGTTTGCCGACCAGTACAAGCCTGAGATGCCTGCCATCACGGTTTCGGCACTCATGAACGGCTACGGCAGACAACTTGCAGACTTCCTCAAACCTACCTACATGTTACAGCTCGACTTCGACCATGTGAAGAAGGAAGATATGGAGCATCTTATCCAACTGGTGAGAGGCGACAGTCATACGATGGTAGAGTATATCACCGTGAGCGGCAGGGGATTCAGAGTATTCTGTGCCTACCATCCTGTAGATGACGACGACATCAGCGTGCTCGAACTCTTCGATGCCGTGCTGCAGAAGGCGATGGCTTACTACACCCAACTCCTGGGTATCGCTCCCGACAAGCAGTGTGTAGACATCACCCGATGCGCCGGTCTTGCCTACGACCCGGATGCCTATTTCCGTTGGGATGCCGAGCCTTTTGCCTTGGGACCGAAGGATCTGAACCCCCTCTACACGAAGAAGGCGTTGCAGGCGAAGTATTCTGCCAGGCGAAACGCCAAGGGAGGTAAGCGAAGCAGCAAGGTGAAAGAGGAGGCGAAGTCAGGCGACAAGGGTGCGCCTACCATCGAGGAGGCAGCTTCCCATATCAAGGAACTGCTCGACCTGTGGGGCTATCGGTTCGAGCCTGAGCATCACAACGAGTACGTATGGCACTTTGCCGACATCTGCATCTACTATGGCATCCCGCAGGAAGAAGTTCTGACCTACGCCGACCGTGAGTTTGGCACCAGCTACGAAGATACGGCTTCTGTCATCAAGTCTCGCTACAAGCATCTGAACAAGTTTGGTATCTGGCATTTCTATCGCCATGGCGAGGGGCGCAGCGCCAAGCCATCGGTAAGGAGCATCAAGCAGTGGCTACTCACCCACTATCTGTTCCGCCGAAACGTGCTGACGGGATTTTACGAGGTGGAGAGCCGCTTCGTTTTAGACGGCAAGTATCCTGACTGGGTACGCATCGACGACAATATCGAGAACTCTATCTGGAGCGAGATGGACGAGTCGGGACTGCATCTCTCAGAGAAGACCTTGCACAACATCATCAACAGCGACTTCAGCGAGCCCTTCGACCCCTTGGACGATTACCTGCGCAGTCTGCCGAAATGGAAGAAGGGAGAGGATCCCGACTACATCGACCAGCTCGCCGACCGCATCGAGGTGGAGAACCTGCCCGACAACGAGCATACGCAGAGCCTCTTCCGCTATTTCTTCAAGAAGTGGCTGGTAGCGATGGTAGTGGCGTGGGTAACGCTGAAGGTGGTGAACCAGATGATACTCATCTTCGTGGGCAAGGGCGGCATCTTCAAGACCACGTTCTTCCACATGCTGTTGCCCCCACAGTTGCGCCAGTACTTCCTCAACGACTCGACGGGTGCCTATACCGACAAGGACTTCATGGAGGCTTTCAGCAGCAAGGCTCTGCTCTGTCTCGACGAGTTTGAGATGGTATTCGGCAAGAACCTGAGCGCCTTCAAGAGCAACATGACCAAGGTGACATTCTCCATCCGCCGGCCTTACGACAAGTACCGTTCGGAGATGCCCCACCGTGGATCGCTCTGCGGCACCACCAACAGCCAGCAGTTCATCACCGACGAGGAGAACCGCCGCTACTGTCCTTGGCTGGTTAAGAGCATCGAGAGTCCGATAGAGCACCCGATAGACTACGACCACGTGTTTGCCGAGGCAGTGGGACTGGGTCAGGAGGTGATGAGCCATCCTAAGGGCGAGCCCCTGGAGTGGACATACTGGTTGACGAGGGACGACATCGAACTGATGCGCAGTCACAACCGCCTCTTCATGGTAGCCAACTATGCCGAGGAGCAGATACTCCGTTACTACCGGGTGCCGGAGCCAGATACGCCGATACAGTTTATCAAGTTCCGCTACAGTGCTGAGATACTGGAGAGGATAGGTGTGAACCCTGCCCTTCGCCAGAACCTGAACAACCAGAACATCGGTAACGTGATGAAGCGTCTTGGATTCAAGAAGATTCACAAGAAGAACGGCAACGGCTGGGCTGTGATAGAGAAGGAAGGTAGCGAAATCAACAACGATGCCTTCATCGATCCTAACGATACCGTGGAGGATTAAGTATCTTGGTTACGACCGCTAAGTATCATGGTTACGATGGCTAAGTATCATAGTTACGAAGCATAACCCTAATAGATATTTCTCTGCACGCGAATTACGTACTGTTTTTACTGAACATGAATTTCTTATTGTTTTTTCGGAACACGAATTACTTATTGGGTTTACTGAACACGAATTTCTTATTGTTTTTTCTGAACACGAATTGCACGAATTAAACGAATAAGTGGCTTCAGAATGAAAGATTCGTGAGATTCGAGAGATTCGTGTTCAAAATCAACATTCAACACTCAACATTCAACATTATAGAAAATGGATTTACGAAGTTACACCAAGCAGGAGTTAGCCCTGCTCTATTTTCCGGATTCCGACCCGGACGTGGCAAGAGCCCATCTGATGAGATGGATAGTAAGATGCACCCAGCTCTACGAGCAGTTGCAGAAGAGTGGATACAACAAGAGCTGCAAGGAGTTCAATCCCCTGCAAGTATCCTATATTTTCTTCCATTTGGGAGAACCCTGATATTTATCAGTGATAATCGGTGAGTATCGGTTAGCAACAGTGAGCATCGGTGAGTTGGGAAAATGAAATGTTGTATCTTTGCATTGTGATTCAGAAAGAGTCATATGCATTAAACCAGGCACTGCGCAGCGCCCATTCAACATTCAACATTCAACACTTAAAACTTTAAAACTTATGTTGCTTTACGTACTAAAACTAAATCAGAACGCCAAGATGCCAGAGGCATACGGCAAGTATTACGCCTATCCAGTCATCACTCAGACGATAGACATCGACGGCCTGGCCGAACACATGGCTAGCCACAACACTCCTTTCTCTAAGGGAGCCATCAAGGGCATGATTACCGATATGGTATCGTGCATCAAGGAACTCACCTTGCAGGGTTTCGCTGTTAAGATTGACGACCTCGCCATCTTCTCCATCGGCATCCGCAACAAGGAGGGAGCCGCCTCTGAGAAGGAGTTCACCATCGCCAAGAACATCGACGGTTTCCGTCTCCGTGCTCGTGGCACCGGTGAGTTCAGCGCCAAGACCATCAACCTCGAAGCTACGCTGAAGAAGGCCTCTGCTCTGTTAGGTGATGGCACCACCCCGGATACCACCCCGGATCCCGGGAAGGATACCGGAAAGGATACCCCTGGTGGTGACAACACCGACCAGGGCGGTAGCGGAACCACTGGAGAAGGAGGAGGCGACGGCTTAGAGTAGCCCTACTCGCATCTGAAACAAGAGAAAGCGCATCGGCAGGATGCAGTCCGGAGTAATCCGAGGGCCCCATCAGGAATGAGTTCATCACTCACCATTCTACATTGTCAAATCATCGCCCTGAACGGATACTTGCTCATCCTGCCCGCTTCCTCTCTTTTATCTCCCACACGGATCTCACGGATCTCACGGAACTTTTTCGTTGCAAGCAACGGTTCTCACTAAGCCTCACAGGAAAACTCCGAAGGAGTCGAAATCCGTGAGATCCGTGGGATCCGTGTGGGAAAATTTATCACTAATCACTAATCACTAATTAAAATGAAAAAGGAAACAATCCAGAAAGTCATCAACTTCGTCATCACCATCCTCACTGCCGTCCTCAGCTCCTTCTGTGTGCAGAGTTGCAAGTGATAGCGTCTAAGTCGCACACGGATCTCACAGATCTCACGGATCTTTAAAGCACTAAGCGATGAATACCTTTTGCCATGTCATCAACATTAAAGTTTACCAATAAGCCAACTTTCTTATGTGCGATTTTGAGATACGTCATCAACTGCTTATAATGTACAGGATGTAATTCTTCTACAGATTTCAGTTCAATAATCACCTTGTCTTCGACAAGAAGATCCAACCGATAATCACACGGAAGCTTTACTCCGTCATAGATGACTGGAAGCGGAACTTGCTGTTCTACCTTCAAGCCCACCTTGCGAAGCTGATGAACCAAAGACTCCTCATAAACCTGCTCAAAAAGACCTGGTCCCCAATAGTTGTAAACTTCAAAGATTGCACCGCGAATCTTATAAGTCAAATCGCCATATAATAACATAAGCCATGAAAAAGACTCACATCCATCTAAACGGAAAATCCGTGAGATCTGTGAGATCCGTGTGCAAAATTAAACATTTATCCTTAATAATCCAAAGAATCCAATGAAGAATCAAAGAAAAATCGATTTGATCGTGGTACATTGCAGTGCCACACGTATTAACCAGGACTTCCCGGTAGAAGCCTTAGAAGCCTGCCACAAGGCCCGTGGTCTCCACTCCATCGGTTACCACTATTACATTACGAAGGATGGCGTGGTCTATCCCTGCCGTCCAGAAAGCGAGGAGGGTGCTCACGCCCGCCACTACAACGCCCACAGCATCGGAATCTGCTACGAGGGTGGTCTCGACGAGAAAGGCAAGCCTGCCGATACTCGCACTCCAGCCCAGAAAGCATCTCTGGAAGACCTCCTCTACAGTCTCGTCCTCGACTATCCCGATGCCGAGATCCTAGGTCATCGCGACCTTCCCTGGGTTCGCAAGAGCTGTCCTTGCTTCGATGTCAAGGAATGGCTGAAGGAAATCGACTTCCATCTCTAGAAAGTCCGGACAAATCCCAGATATTCGTGCTATTCGTGTTATTCGTGTTCAAAATCATCCCAGCTTGTAAGTCCTAAAAAGCTTATGGGTTGGGATTTTTTCGTTCTCAAAAAAAAGAATACCCGTTGCTTGCAACGAAAAAAATCCGTGATATCCGTGTGCGAAAATTCAAGTTTCTGCTTATCGTAAATCAATCCTCGCTGAGGAGTTTCTTGATTTCCTTATCGGTCTTGGTGAGTTTGTCTTTACAGAGTTTCACCAAGGTTTTGGCACGTTTCAACTGCTCGGAGAGCTGATCAATATCGAGTTCATCATTCTCCATTCTTTCTACGATTTTTTCAAGCTCTCTTACGGCTTGTTCGTATTTCATTTCTTCTTTTTCCATATTTTTTATTTTGTTTTGGGGTAACAGAGTTTTATTCAACTTTTGCCTTCACGCTGCCCTCAGCCAACCTCGTTTCAATGATGTCGCCAGACTTCAGTTGCGAGGCAGAACGGATACTTTTGCCATCTTTCAGCGTAATACTGTAACCACGTTTCAGCAACAATTCGGGGTCTTGTGCCTGAATGCGCTGGGAAAGAAGCTGCAGACGATGACTCTCGTTGAGCATCTTCCTTTCCAATATCGGCTGAATATTCTGAGAAAGAATCTCGAAATGGCGCTGGGCTTCCGATAGTTTCGACTGGACATTAGTGCTTAAACGACTCATCAGGCGGTCGAGATAGGCTCCCTGCTTCGTCTTCACCAGCGAAAACTGGACAGGAATCGTGTTGCTCAATCTGTCGAGCCTCATCTTCTCCACCTGCAGACGGTGCTTCACATTCTGCACGATAGCCTCTTGCGCATTCACCACACGGGCATAAACCTCAGTAAGATGATTGACGAGGAAGGCGGCAGCGGCTGTCGGTGTCTTTACACGCTGGAAAGAAATCATATCCAGCACACTCTCGTCCCTTTCATGTCCTATTCCCGTGATGATAGGCAGCGGGAAGTTTGCCACATTCTCGGCAAGCGCCAGGGTGTCGAAACCCGAGAGATCGCTCGTTGCGCCACCGCCTCGGATGATGACTACGCAGTCAAACTGTTCCCATTCGGCATTGATACTGTCGAGAGCAGCTATCACACTCTGCTCTACCCCCTCGCCCTGCATCGTAGCCGGAAAGAGGCGGGTTTGAAACTGCAGACCATAATCGTTATCGGCAAGCTGGTTGCAGAAATCACCATAACCTGCTGCCGTAGCACTGGAAATGACGGCGATGCGCTGGCAGAACATCGGGAGCACCAGCTCCTTCTGCAGTTCGAATACACCCTCAGCTTTCAGCGTATTGATGATTTCCAGCCGCTTGCGCGCCATATCGCCCATCGTATAGTTAGGGTCAATATCATCTACTATCCAGGAAAAGCCATAGTTCTCATGAAACTGCGCGTGTACCTTGAGCAGCACTTTCATACCGGCATGAATGCGCTGTCCGGTGATGCGCTCGAAATTCGGTTTGATGAACATCCATCGGTTTCGCCAGCAGGAGGCATGCGCCTTGGCAATGGGCGTATTAGACCGCTCATCCTTCTCGATGAGTTCCAGATAGCAGTGCCCGCCGTAGCCCTCGCGAGCCTCGGAGAGTTCCGCTTCCACCCAATAGCTGTCGGGCAAGGACATCGAAATGACCTCACGGACCATCGAGTTCAATTCAAAAAGGGACAATCGAAGTCGTTCCATGCTGTTTACTGTTTAAAGTTTACAGTTTATAGTTGAAAGTTTATAGCTAGCAGAGCAAGTTTGCCCTATTAACTATAAACTATCAACTATTAACTACTTAATCGCTTTCCCCGTCTGATAAGCCTTCCAGAAATCAGGCACACCATATCCGAATACATTATCGGGATGATGCTGATTATTACCAGCCAATCTCACGAGTTTCATAATCTGCTTAGCCGTTTTCTGAGGCAAAGCCTGCCAGAGACACGCTACCATTCCGGCGATGAGCGGAGAAGAGAAAGACGTTCCGTTATCATTGATGATATTTCCACGGCCCGTAATCACACAGGTAGGACTTCCATAAGCCATCACATCAGGCTTGATTCTGCCGTCAGCAGTAGGTCCCACGGCACTGAAAGCCGCATTCTCGCCCATTTCGTTTACGCTGCCCACGGTAAGGATATTGCGTGCATCGGCAGGAAAATTGATTTTCTTCCAACTTCCCATTCCGTCGTTTCCTGCAGAATTGACACAGATGATTCCCTTGTCAGCACACATCGAAGCGGTGCGGGAGATGAGGGTAGAATTACCATCCTGCTCATAATAATGATGGTTGGTAGACGCATCATCGAAGCCATGATAGCCTAACGAAGAGTTGATGACATCCACGCCGCAACTGTCAGCATATTCAGCGGCAAAAGCCCAGTAATCCTCTTCTGCCAGACTCTCTGTGCGCTCATCTTCACAGCGCACCAGCAGATATTGAGCCTCAGGCGCCACCCCCACGAATCTTTCGGGTTCGTTGGCAGCCATCGTAGAAAGCACCATCGTTCCATGCTCCATCTCGGCGAAAACATTCTTGGATTGAGGAACCACAAAGTCCTTAACGCCCGCCAATCTGATATTATGCAGCGCCGGAATCTTATCCACATTCATGAATCCGCCGTCGAAGACAGCAATCATCATTCCTCTGCCCAAATGTCCGGTTTCATGCAGCCGCTTGCCGTTGAGCGACTGGATCTGCGCATCGGCAGCACCATATTCGCCTACTCCACCAGTCCAATCGTTCAATCCCCTGCGAACGCTACTTCTGATGCGCTGACTGACAGAATCGGGAGCAGTGAAGACCTTCATTTTCCGTGTGATGAAATCCAGATCATCCAGTTTCCGTAGTTCCTTCTCCTTATGAATGCGGACCAGCAGGGTATTGTTCCACTTGCTCTTGCCCACAATCTCGATGCCAGCCTCGCTTACAGCCTGCTCATAAGCAGGAGCCACAGGCAAATCGGTAACATCGATGGGCAGATTCTGCCTCTTTCTGCGCTCTATGGAACGGGAAGAGAGGAATTCTGCCGGGCGACTTACCGAGAAGGGAGTGTGACTGAGGTCTTTGTCTCTGAGATAAAGACGATACATCATACACTTGCCTCCAGGATACGACACCATATCGGTTTCGGCGATGCGGGGCAACCGCATCAGTTGCTCAAAATTACTAACCCTGTCTTCGCGAGCAAACAAAGAAAGAGTGGTCATTAAAAATGCATAAAGCATCAAAAATTTTTTCATCATTATATCGGTAGTCCGGTTTGTTATTGTTGTTGCTGCAATATTTCTGTATTGCATTTATTAATCAGTTGAATTGTTTATTCTGAAGTGCAAAAGTACAGAAATTGTACGAAAACACCAAAGGAAAAGGGAAGTTTTTATCATGAAATGCAAGTTTTTCTTATATATATAATAAGGTATCAGATATTTTTTGTACTTTTGCAGACAAGTAGCCGCTGCAATTGCATTCTGAAAGAAGCTGGGCGAGCGGCTATAAGGAAAAAACAGATATAAATGGAAAATAAACAAGCGACATTAGAATTAGGAACCAAGCCGGTGGGCAAGCTGCTCGTTCAGTATGCCTTGCCAGCTATGATTGCGATGACCGCCGCCTCACTCTACAACATCGTTGACCGAGTATTCATCGGTCAGGGTGTGGGAGCCATGGCCATCTCAGGTCTCGCCATCACCTTCCCCTTCATGAACCTCACCGCCGCTTTCGGAGCCGGTGTTGGCATAGGAGCGTCTACCGCTATCAGCGTGAAGTTGGGACAAAAAGACTATGCCACAGCGCAAAACATTCTGGGTAACACGATTTCTCTGAATCTCATCATCGGTATCGGACTGAGCATCATCTGTCTGCTCTTCCTCGACCCTATCCTGAGATTCTTCGGAGCCAGCGACCAGACGCTCATCTATGCCCATGAGTATATGGTCATCATCCTGCTGGGCAATGTGGTAAGCCACATGTATTTCGGCATGAATGCCCTGCTCCGAGCAGCGAGCAAGCCCAAGCAGGCGATGTACGCCACCATCTTCACGGTGGTGATGAACGTAATACTCGATGCGCTTTTCATCCTCGTTTTCAAATGGGGAATACAGGGAGCCGCCATCGCCACCATCCTATCGCAGCTGATGGCACTGATGTGGCAGATCAAGCTCTTCAGCAACAAGAGTGAACTGCTCCACTTCAAGAAAGGCATCTACAAACTGAAGAGGAAACTCGTGGATAATATCCTCGCCATCGGCATTTCGCCTTTTCTGATGAACGTGTGCGCCTGCATCATCGTCATCTTCATCAACAACCAGCTAGTGCGGTTCGGAGGCGACCTCTCCGTGGGAGCCTACGGAATAGCCAATGGTATTGCGATGGTATTCATCATGTTCGTATTAGGCGTAAACCAGGGAATGCAGCCTATAGCCGGATACAACTACGGTGCACAGAAGCTGGACCGACTGATGCGCGTATTGAACCTGAGCATCATTGCTGCCACCGCCATCATGGTAACGGGATGGCTGATAGCGATGTTCCTGCCTTACTATTGCGCGAGAATGTTCACAACCGATAAGCAACTGATAGACTTGGGTATTAAGGCGATCAGAGTAGTGATGTTCTGCTTCCCGATCATCGGTTTCCAGATGGTTATCACCAACTTCTTCCAGTGCATCGGAAAGGTGAAGATCAGTATCTTCCTCTCCTTGTCGAGACAGTTGCTCATCCTTCTGCCGCTCCTGGGTTTCCTGCCGATGATATGGGGCATTGACGGTGTATGGTGCAGCATGCCTATCTCCGATTTCTCGGCCGCAGTCATCGCCGCCATCGTAATGTCATGGTACATGAACAAGTTGAAGAAACAACATAGAGAAAACATGAAAGTTAACAGTTAACAGTTAACAGCTAAAATTTTATACTTATGACCAAGATTATCATAAACGTGGGTCGCCAGATAGGAAGCGGCGGCCATATCATTGCCGAGAAGTTGGCTGAAGATTTCGGTTGCAAATGTTACGACCGTGAGCTGCTGAATCTTGCAGCCAAGGAGAGCGGATTCTCGGAGAAATTCTTCGAGCAGAACGATGAGCAGAAGGGATTCTTCAAGTCTCTCTTCCATACCCATCTGCCCTTCCTGAGCGACAGCAATTTCTATCACAACGACTTCTCGCAGGAAGGTCTGTATAAGTTCCAGAGCGACGCCATCAAGAAGGCTGCCGACCAGGGCAACTGCGTTTTCGTGGGCAGAACCGCCGACTATGTGCTGCGTGATTACAAGAATGTGATCAATATCTTCATCACCGCCAACATCGACGACCGCATCAAGGCAGTGTGCAAGCGAAAGGACATCGACAGAGCCTCTGCCCGCAAGTTTATCGAAAGCCACGAGGAGCAGCGCGCCTCTTACTACGATTACTATACAGGCAAGAAATGGGGACACAGCGAAAGCTACGATCTATGCATCAACAGCAGCCTGCTGGGAATCGAAGAAACAGAGAAGTTTATCGCAGAATTTATCAGAAAGAAGTTCGGATTTAGTGATTAATTATTAGTGATTAATTTTAGGGACATAAAATATTAAACATCATATAAATGAAGAAGATTATGCTTTTGGGCTCAGGCGAACTGGGCAAAGAATTTACCATCGCCGCAAAGCGAGCAGGACAGTACGTCATCGCTTGCGACAAGTATGACAATGCACCAGCCATGCAGGTAGCCGACGAGCGAGAAGTGTTCTCGATGCTCGATGGCGACGCATTGACCGCAGTGGTAGAGAAACATCACCCAGACATCATCGTGCCTGAGATTGAAGCTATCCGCACCGAGCGACTCTTCGACTTCGAGAAGGAGGGCATTCAAGTTGTGCCTTCTGCCCGTGCCGTGAACTACACCATGAACCGCCGTGCCATCCGCGACCTTGCCGCCAAGGAACTGGGTCTGCGCACCGCCAAGTATTTCTATGCCAAGACCTTCGAGGAGTTTAAGAACGCTGCCGATGAAATCGGTTTCCCATGCGTAGTGAAACCACTGATGAGCTCCAGCGGTCATGGTCAGAGCTATGTTCACAACGATGATGAACTGAAGGAGGCTTACAAGGAAGCAATGGAAGAAGGTCGTGGCGACGTGAAGGAAGTAATCATCGAGGAATTTATCGACTTCGATTCTGAGTTTACCCTGCTCACCGTCACCCAGAAAGATGGTCCTACCCTCTTCTGTCCACCTATCGGCCACGTACAGAAGGGCGGCGACTACCGCGAGAGTTGGCAGCCATTCCAGATTCCAGAGGAGGCTTTGAAGAAGGCTGAGCACATTGCCGGCGAAGTAACCAAGGCATTGACAGGTGCCGGTCTCTGGGGCGTAGAGTTCTTCCTGAGCAAGCAGGGCGAAGTCATCTTCTCAGAGTTGAGTCCTCGTCCACACGATACAGGTATGGTAACCCTCGGTCACACCACCAACCTGAGCGAGTTTGAGCTCCACTTCCGTGCCGTGATGGGCTTGCCTATCGCCGGAATCCATCTGGAGCACGTAGGCTGTTCTGCCGTCATCCTCTCACCGGAAGAGAGCACAGAGCCATTGAACTACAACATGCTCGATGCCCTGAAGGAAGACCACACCCGCATCCGTATCTTCGGCAAGCCAGAGGCTCACGTGGGCCGCCGCATGGGCGTCGTACTCTGCTACGGCGAAAAGGGCGATGACCTCAACCAGCTTCGCGACAAGGCAAAGCGTCTGGCAAAGACTGTATTGGGAACCGACCCATACATGAAGAAATAAGACATGAAAGAATTAGGAAGAATTATCACATTACCCAAGATATTCGACCCAAGAGGCAACCTGACAGTGGCAGAGGGAGAAACGCATATTCCCTTTGCCATTGCCCGTACCTACTGGACCTATGATGTTCCGGGCGGAGAAAGTCGCGGTGGCCATGCTCACAAGGAATGCCAGGAATTCATCATAGCAGCCAGCGGTTCCTTTTCGGTAACACTGGATAATGGAGAACAGAAGAAGACCTATCATCTCAACCACCCTTGGGAGGGACTGTTCGTGGATGTCAATATCTGGCGAACACTGGATGATTTCTCTTCCGGCTCATTGTGTCTGGTTCTGGCTTCCCAAAAGTTTAAGGAAGAAGACTACATACGCGAATATGACGAATACCTCAGATATGCAAGACATCATGTTTGAAATCATCAAATACACCCCCGAATATCGCCAGCAATGGGATGAGTATGTGGCAAAAGCCCGAAACGCTACGTTTCTCTTTTACCGCAACTATATGGATTACCATTCCGATAGGTTCAAGGACTATTCTCTCCTATTCTTCAAGAAGGGAAAGCTTCATTCCATCCTGCCAGCCCATCAGGTAGGCAAGACCCTCTGCTCACATTTCGGACTCACCTATGGCGGACTGATCATGAACATCCACGTCACGATTTCAGATGTCTGCCAACTCTTTGAGGAATTGAATGTCTATCTACGTCTTCAGGGTTTCGAGAAGGTACAGTATCGTCCTATTCCCTGGATCTATCATCTCCATCCTTCAGAAGAAGATCTCTATGCCATCTTCTGGAAATGCAAGGCCTATCTTTCGCTCCGCAATATCGGCACAACCATCTTCATGCAGCAGAAATTGCGCTGGCGCAAAGACCACCTGCGCCGTCTGAAGAAGGCTCATCAGAATGGAGTGACCGTAGTGAGAGATGCAAGTCTGTCGGAATTCTGGGAGGTATTGAATGAGAACCTGGAAAAGCGATTTGGTGCCAAACCGGTACACACGCTTCAGGAAATGGAACTCCTGAAAAGCCGGTTCCCCGAGAATATCATCCAATACAATGCTTATCGCAACGGGCATATTATAGGAGGCCTCACCTTTTATATTACCCAGCAAGTGGTACACGGACAATATAGTTCTACCAACGATGAGGGAAAGGAATTCGGAGCCATGGAGGCTATCTACGAACAGATTATGTATCATGATTACCCCGATTATCCCTATCTGGACTTCGGCAGTTCTACGGAACAGCAGGGAGCCTGGATCAACGAAGGCCTCATAGCCCACAAGGAAGGTTATGGAGGAAGAGGCGTGGTTTACGACACCTATGAATGGACAGTATAAAGAGAAATCCCGAAGTTCACAAGATAGTGAGCTTCGGGATTTCTGCCTTTTACAAGAGTATAACTGTCACACCACGAGCAGCTTGCGCACCCATAACCAGAGCCTGCTCGATATCGGCAGTCTTGGAAGGACCGCTGATGAAAGTACCGAAATTGTACTTCGGATCCATCTCAATACGGGCATAAGCCTCATGCATATTGTTCACAATCTTCTCTTTTTCGAGGAATATCACAAGGTATTCCGAGATGAAAAGCACCGCTTTCTCCTTCATGGTCTGAGGAATCCAGATGCAGCCATTCTCGGCAACACCCACTTCACCACGAACAATACCCACATCAGTACCATTCAGGTCGTTAGCCTCAGCCACCGTATCAGGATTCTTCTGGGCAATCGTGATTTCTGGCAGATGAGAAGCAAAGACCTTGGCTTCCGGATAAGCCTTCTTCACCAGCTCATCCAGACTCTCACCCTCCTTCGCCTCTATCACGTGGCCACCTACCGATTCCGTCATCTCAATAAACTGTTTCAGCGTATCCTCATACTGGATACCCTTCACATCTACGGCAGGCATATCGAATTGAACATGCGTATTCTTACGCAACTTGTTCAGGAAATCTTCTTTCTTCATTGAACTTTGAAATTTGAACTTTGAACTTTATGATTACCCACTACTTCACCTTTCCTTCTTTCCAAAGCTGATGGAAACTCTTCTTTGCAAACTCAGGCATGGCGTGACCGATGCCCCAGGCATTCCAATTGCTGAAGTGCGTACAGCATTCAGGAACCAGATTGACAAGCGGAGCAAACTTCAGGGCAGTGGTGTAGAGCGCAGGACGGTCGAAGAGATACTTCATACCATTCGACATCGCCTTCTTGACAGGATCAGCCTTACCCAACTTCTCCAGACTCTGGCGCCAGACATAAATCTGAGAACCCGGTCCTACCTTGGAAGGACAGACATTATCGCAAGACAAGCACAAAGTACATGCCGAAACATTGTCGCTGTACTTCTGAGGATTCTTCAGCATACCCAGGTTCACGCCAATAGGACCCGGAATAAAATAGGTGTAGCTGTAACCGCCTGAACGACGATAAACCGGACAGGTATTCATGCAGGCTCCGCAACGCATGCATTTCAAAGTCTGCCAGTGGTCCTTATCGGCGAGAATATCGCTTCTGCCGTTATCCACCAATACCACATGCATCTCGGCACCCGGACGAGCCTGGCGGAAATGAGAGGTAAAGGTAGTGGTAGGCTGACCGGTTCCGCAGCGGCAAAGCAGGCGCTGGAACACAGCCAATGACTTATAATCAGGAACCAGTTTCTCAATACCCATCGCTACGATATGGAGCTTAGGCATGGAAGTGGTCATATCCGCATTACCCTCGTTGGTGCAAACCACGCAATCGCCGGTGGCAGCCACACCGAAGTTACATCCGGTCATACCTGCTCCAGCTTCCATAAACTGGTCGCGGAGATGATGACGGGCACAGCGGGTCAGATAAGTAGGATCATAGTTGCCGATTTCCTTGGAGATTCCCTTCTCCTCGAACATCTTACCTACCTCCTCACGCTTCAGGTGGATGGCAGGCATCACGATATGGCTAGGCTTCTGACCCAGAAGCTGGATGATGCGCTCACCCAGGTCGGTCTCCACCACGTCAATGCCGTGCTGCTCCAGATAAGGATTCATCTCGCACTCCTCGGTGAGCATCGACTTCGACTTCACCATCTTCTTCACGTTATGGTCTTTCAGAATACCGAGCACAATCTCATTAAATTCCTGCGCATCCTTTGCCCAGTGAACCTTCACCCCGCGGCTCTCCAGATTCTTGGAAAACATATCGAGGTAATCGGCAAGATGGGTAATCGTGTGCATCTTGATTTCAGACGCATGCTCGCGGAGATCTTCCCATTCAGGAAGTTCCTGCGCCATCTTATCTCTCTTCTGACGAACAGACCAGAAGGTAGCATCGTGCCAGGTGGTCTTCTCTACGTTCTGCGTAAACTTCGCAGCTCTCTTGGAATGTTCTGTACTCATAGTCCTGCAGCTAATATTTGAACAACATGAATAAACTTGATCGGCATCTTCTCTTTCTTGGCGATTCCAGCCATGTGCATCAGGCAGGAAGAATCCGGACCCGTTACATACTCGGCACCTGTAGCCATGTGGCGCTTGATCTTGTCCTCGCCCATACGGGTAGAAACGGCAGGCTCCTCGATAGAGAACATACCGCCAAATCCGCAGCACTCATCCTTGCGCTCCGGTTCGTGGATGGTAATGCCTTCCACCATATTCAACAGGTCGATAATCTTGTTGAAAGGCTTGATGTGGCGCTCAGAAGGAGATGACAATCCCAGTTCGCGCACACCGTGACAACTGTTGTGTACACTCACCACATGCGGGAACTTGCCCGGCACATGATCCACCTTAAGGACATCGTGAAGGAACTCCACAACATCCATGATTTTCTTTGAGGAAATACACTCGTGCTTACCCTCAAGGATTTTAGGATAATACACCTTTACGTAAGCGGCACATGAGGCAGAAGGAGCTACGATATAATCGTAATCCTTGAACAGCTCATCAAATTTCTCTATGACCTTCTCCGACTTGTCCTGAAAACCTGCATTAGCCATTGGCTGGCCGCAGCAAGTCTGTTTTTCGGGATAACCCACGTCTAGTCCGTAATGCTTAAGCAACTTGTATGTAGCCACACCCGCTTCAGGGTAAAGGGCATCCACATAACAAGGGACGAATAATCCGACTTTCATTGTTGTTATATTTATCTTGTTTGCTATTTTTTATTCTTTTTCTACTTGACAAAAAGCCGCTGCAAAAGTAACAAAATAATTGCAAAAATACGACATTCTAGAGAAGAAATAATAATAATTGATGTTATTTAACTGTAAAGATTTGCAGAAAATTTGGAATAATCAAATAAATAGCGTAACTTTGCATCCCGAAATAGTGTGTCTACCATTTGTGAACTAACGCAAATACAGTTTAGTTGCTAAAAACATAAATAATAAGACATATAAAGAACAAACTTATAGTTATATAAATGATGAAGAAACAGCTTAAGAAAGTCCTCGTTCTGGGTTCCGGTGCTTTGAAGATCGGCCAGGCAGGTGAGTTTGACTATTCCGGTTCGCAGGCTCTCAAGGCTTTGCGCGAGGAGGGTATTAGTTCCGTCCTCATTAATCCAAACGTTGCTACAATTCAGACAAGTGAAGGTATTGCTGACAAGGTTTATTTCTTGCCGGTGACACCTTTTTTTGTAACTGAAATTATCAAGAAGGAGCGCCCAGACGGCATCATGCTGGCTTGGGGTGGCCAGACGGGTTTGAACGTTGGTACAGAACTTTACCTCAACGGTGTACTCAAGGAGTACGGTGTAGATGTGTTGGGTACCTCGGTAGAGGCAATCATGAACACAGAAGACCGCGACCTCTTCGTAAAGGAGCTCAACAAGGTTGACCTCAAGGTTCCTGTAAGCCACGCTTGCGAGAACATGGAGGAGGCTGTGGCTGCGGCACGCAACATCGGCTACCCTATCATGATCCGTTCTGCCTACGCGCTGGGTGGTCTCGGTTCTGGTGTCTGCAAGACCGAAGAGGAGTTCAAGGAGATTGCTGAATCTGCCTTCACTTTCGCACCTCAGGTACTCGTTGAGGAGAGCCTGAAGGGATGGAAGGAGATTGAGTTCGAGTGCATCCGTGATGCCAACGACCGCTGCTTCACCGTTGCCTCTATGGAAAACTTCGACCCACTGGGTATTCACACAGGTGAATCTATCGTTGTGGCTCCAACCTGTTCTCTTACCGACGAGCAGGTGAAGATGTTGCAGGACATCGCCGTGAAGTGCGTCCGTCACCTCAACATCGTGGGTGAGTGCAACATCCAGTATGCTTTCAATGCTGAGACCAACGACTACCGTATCATCGAGATCAATGCTCGCTTGAGCCGTTCTTCTGCCCTCGCATCTAAGGCTACCGGTTATCCGCTCGCTTTCGTTGCAGCTAAGATTGCCCTCGGTTATACACTCGACCAGATTGGCGAGATGGGTACTCCTAACTCAGCTTATGTAGCTCCATCACTCGACTATATGATCTGCAAGATTCCTCGTTGGGACCTTACCAAGTTTGCCGGTGTAAGCCGCAAGATTGGTTCTTCCATGAAGTCTGTAGGCGAAATCATGTCTATCGGCCGTTCTTTCGAGGAGATGCTCCAGAAGGGTCTCCGTATGATTGGTCAGGGAATGCACGGTTTCGTAGGCAACGACCACACCAAGTTCGAAAACCTGGATGAGGAGCTTTCCAACCCTACCGACCTCCGTATCTTCGCCATCGCCCAAGCTCTGGAGGAAGGCTACACCATCGAGCGCATCGAGGAGTTGACCAAGATTGACCCTTGGTTCATCGAGCGCATGAAGAATATTGTAGATTACAAGCACAAGCTTTCTGAATATAATACTTTGGAGGAGATTCCTGCCGAGGTATTGCGCGAGGCTAAGGTATTGGGCTTCTCTGACTTCCAGATTGCCCGCTTCGTATTGAAGACCAAGGATACCAACATGGAGAAGGAGGTTCTCGCAGTTCGTGCACAGCGCAAGAAGCTGAACATTCTTCCTGCCGTGAAGCGCATCCCTACGGTGGCTAGCGAGCATCCAGACCTCACCAACTATCTCTACATGACTTACGCTGTAGAGGGTTACGACATCAACTACTACAAGAACGAGAAATCTGTCATCGTTCTCGGTTCTGGTGCTTACCGCATCGGTTCTTCTGTAGAGTTCGACTGGTGTTCTGTAAACGCCATCAACACAGCCCGCAAGTTGGGTTACAAGTCAATCATGATCAACTACAACCCAGAGACTGTATCTACCGACTACGATATGTGCGACCGTCTCTACTTCGATGAGCTTTCATTCGAGCGTGTACTCGATGTCATCGACCTGGAGTCACCACGTGGTGTGATTGTTTCTGTAGGTGGTCAGATTCCAAACAACCTGGCTATGAAGCTCCATCGCCAGTCTGTGCCAATCCTGGGTACATCTCCTGTCAACATCGACCGTGCCGAGAACCGTGGTAAGTTCTCTGCCATGCTCGATAAGCTGGGCATCGACCAGCCTAAGTGGAGCGCCCTCACATCAATGGAGGATGTTCAGAAGTTCATCAACGAGGTAGGCTATCCTGTTCTCGTTCGTCCATCCTACGTTCTTTCTGGTGCAGCCATGAACGTTTGCCACAATGATGATGAGTTGCGTCGCTTCCTGGAGGCAGCTTCTGAGGTTTCTAAGGAGTATCCAGTGGTTATCTCTCAGTTCATGACCGAAACCAACGAGATTGAGTTCGACGGTGTGGCTCAGAACGGTGAGATTGTAGAGTATGGTATTTCAGAGCACGTAGAGTATGCAGGTGTTCACTCAGGTGACGCTACCATGACCTTCCCAGCTCAGCAGATTTCCTTCGCTACAGCCCGTCAGATCAAGAAGATTTCACGTGCCATTGCCAAGGAGCTCAACATCTCGGGTCCTTTCAATATCCAGTACTTGGCTAAGGGTCGCGATGTAAAGGTTATCGAGTGTAACCTCCGTGCATCCCGTTCATTCCCATTCGTGAGCAAGGTATTGAAGCGCAACTTCATCGAGACTGCTACCCGCATCATGCTCGACGCTCCATATCAGAAGCCAGACAAGTCTGCTTTCGATATCGACCGCATGGGTGTGAAGGCATCACAGTTCTCATTCGCCCGCTTGCAGAACGCCGACCCAGTTTTGGGTGTAGATATGAGTTCTACCGGTGAGGTAGGTTGTATGGGTGATACTTTCGAGGAGGCATTGCTCAACTCATTGATTGCCACCGGCTACAAGATTCCTTCTAAGGACAAGGGCATCATGCTTTCAAGCGGTGGTGCGAAGGAGAAGGCTTCTCTGCTCGACGCAGCCCAGGCTTTGGTGAAGAATGGTTACACCATCTACGCTACAGCAGGTACAGCGAAGTTCCTCAACGACAACAACGTGAAGGCTACAGCCGTAGGATGGCCTGATGAGGACCACAAGGATATTCCTAACGTGATGCAGATGATTGCCGACCACAAGTTCGACCTCATCGTCAACATCCCTAAGAATCACACCAAGCGTGAGTTGACCAATGGTTACAGAATCCGTCGTGGTGCCATCGACCACAACATTCCTCTGATCACCAATGCCCGTCTGGCTTCCGCCTTCATCGAGGCATTCTGCACATTGAGCCAGGATCAGCTTCAGATCAAGAGCTGGCAGGAGTACGAGTAATCGCACGCAGATTTATACGAACACGCCCTGAAAGGGCAGAAGCTCCTAGCCCAGGGCAGCGCCCTGGGTTAGATAACAATCAGCAAGGTCGCCCTGAAAGGGCAAAAGCTTTGAATGCGAGAAGCTTTTGCTCTTTCAGGGCGACCTTTTTTGTGGAATATTTTATTCCCTGCCATGAGAAAAAGAAGATGAAATGATGGCTTTCTCATTATTTTATTGTACCTTTGCAAACAGAAATAAGAATAAAGAATGATAGTTTGTATAGCAGAGAAACCGAGTGTGGCTAAGGACATCGCCCGAATCATCGGAGCTACCACGGCACGCGACGGTTATATGGAAGGTAATGGTTACCAAGTAACATGGACCTTCGGCCACCTTTGTGAGCTGAAGGAACCGGATGATTATACTCCAATGTGGAAACATTGGAGCCTTGCGGCGTTGCCGATGATTCCACAGCGCTTCGGCATCAAGCTCATCAACGATGAAGGCATCAAGAAGCAGTTTGCTACCATCGAGAAACTGATGCAGGCTGCCGACAGCATCATCAACTGCGGTGACGCCGGACAGGAAGGAGAGCTCATCCAGAGATGGGTGATGCAGAAGGCACAGGCAAAATGCCCGGTCAAGAGACTGTGGATTTCGTCCATGACCGATGAAGCCATCAAGCAGGGCTTCCAGGAACTGAAAGACCAGGGGGAATATCAGTCACTCTATCTTGCCGGACTTTCCCGTGCCATCGGCGACTGGATTCTCGGTATGAACGCCACCCGACTTTATACATTGAAATACGGACAGAACCGACAGGTGCTCAGCATCGGCCGGGTGCAGACCCCTACCCTTGCCCTCATCGTAAACCGACAGAAGGAAATCGACAACTTCGTTTCCGAACCTTACTGGGTACTCGCCACCATCTACCGCGACACCCAGTTTACCGCCACCAGCGGCAAGTTTACCAGCAAAGAGGAAGGCGAGAAGGCATTCAGTACCATCGCCGGCAAACCCTTCACCGTTACCGACGTAAGCAAGAAGAAGGGAAACGAGGCGCCACCTCATCTCTACGACCTCACCTCGCTGCAGGTGGATTGCAACAAGAAGTTTGCTTACTCTGCCGATATTACGCTGAAACTCATCCAGAGTCTCTACGAGAAGAAGTACACCACTTATCCTCGTGTAGATACCCAGTTTCTGACCGACGATATCTATCCGAAATGTCCGCAGATTCTGAACGGAGTAAGTCAGGCAAAGATCATGAGTCAGCAGAAATACCTCCCACTCATCCAGCAGCTCGCAACAATCAGCAAGAAATTGCCGAAGAGCAAGAAGGTTTTCGATAATAGCAAGGTAACCGACCACCACGCCATCATCCCAACCGGTGTTCCGCCAACAGGACTCACCGATATGGAGGCAAACGTGTATGATCTCATCGCCAAGCGCTTCATCAGCGTGTTCTATCCGGATTGTAAATTCTCTACCACCACCGTATTGGGCGAGGTAATCAACGAAGATGGTCCAAAACCGGAAAAGATAGAGTTCAAGGTAAGCGGTAAGGAGATTCTCGAACCAGGCTGGCGAGTAGTCTATGCCAAGGATGTAAAGAATGCAGATGACGATGATGCTTCAGATAACGCCAACGGAAATGCAGACTCAGGTAATGGTGCCAAGAAGGAAGTGGTAGAAGAAAGAACCCTCCCATCCTTCACAAAAGGCGAATCGGGAGACCATCAGCCTACCCTGACGGAGAAATGGACCACGCCACCTAAGTATTATACCGAGGCAACCCTGCTGCGTGCGATGGAGACAGCCGGCAAATTCGTAGAAGACGAAGAACTTCGTGCTGCATTGAAGGAGAACGGAATCGGCCGACCATCCTCCCGTGCCGGCATCATCGAGACCCTCTTCAAGCGCCACTACATCCGTCGCCAGCGCAAGAATCTGATGGCAACCCCGACAGGCATCGAACTCATTGACACCATCCATGAGGAACTGCTGAAGAGTTGCGAGCTGACCGGTATCTGGGAGAAGAAGCTCCGCGACATCGAGCACAAGACTTACGATCCTGCCGACTTCATCAACGGACTGAAAGAACAGATCAACAAGATAGTCATCGATGTGTTGTCAGACAACAGCAACCGGAGAGTGACCATCATGACAGAGGAAGACCTCAAGAAGAAACCGGCTGCCAAGAAACCAGCTGCCAAGAAAGCTCCAGCCAAGAAAGCCGATAAGGCTGCAGCACAGAATACAGATTCTCAGAATGCCCCTGCTCAGCCAGCTCCAGCTGCCGACCCAATGGTTGGCAAACCATGTCCGCTCTGCGGCAAGGGCGTCATCATCAAGGGCAAGACCGCCTATGGCTGCAGCAACTGGAAGGCAGGCTGCCAATATCGCCAGCCATTCTCGCAGATGTAATAAGATATAACTCAAGTTTCACATATAAGCTCCACACGCCCTGAAAGGGCAGAAGCTCCTAGCCCAGGGCAACGCCCTGGGTCATTATGGACGCAAACCTGTCGCCCTGTAAGGGCAAAAGCTTCAAAGAACGAGGCAATTTATAAGGCTTTTGCCCTTACAGGGCGCCTTACTGACTGCTACTATACCCAGGGCGTTGCCCTGGGCTAGGAGCTTCTGCCCTTTCAG